>Ga0209777_10000751_pt1 | contig 50540 bp, 38 predicted proteins | sample FrelakmetHBP12HB_FD_187147 | JGI IMG/M metagenome (GOLD analysis project Ga0209777, IMG submission 187147) | Freshwater lake sediment microbial communities from the University of Notre Dame, USA, for methane emissions studies -HBP12 HB (SPAdes)... | ecosystem: Environmental > Aquatic >... | reverse complement strand
GCAGGAGCCAGGGCCTCCTCGCGACGACCCACCTCACTCAACCTGTTCGCCAGGTTGTTCAGCGACCTGGCCAAGTCTGGCTCGAAGGCATTGGGATCGCGTTCGGCCAGCCTGTGGTAGATGGCCACTGACTCCTCCGCACGAGCCAGGGCCTCTTCGCGACGACCCACCTCACTCAACCTGTTCGCCAGGTTGTTCAGCGACCTGGCCAAGTCCGGCTCGAAGGCATTGGGATCGCGTTCGGCGAGCCTGCGGCGGATCGCCACTGACTCCTCCGCAGGGGCCAAGGCCTCTTCGCGACGACCCATCCGGGACAGCGATACCGCGAGGTTGTTCAATCCTCGGGCAAGATCGGCTTCATTCCTGTCCGGCAGGCGACGGTTGAGCTGACGCAGGACATCAATGGCCTCTTGGTGTGCTTGAAGGGCCTCCACTCGCCGGCCTCGGTTGCGAGCGGCAACGCCGGCCTCCATGAGCAGTCGCGCCAGTTCCAGTTCCCGACCTGGCTGGGTGCGAAGCCGGGCTGCCTGGGCCAATGCGAAGTCGGGGTCCGTTACTTTGGCCTGCTCAGAAGACGTTGCATCCTGTTCCTTGGCGAACTGAACGAGCGTCTCGCCGGCCGAAGGCCTGGGCTCCGCCTCTAGTCGCACCACCAACGTACGCACGGACCACAGGTCTGGGGCATGTTGGAGCAGGATCTCCTGGAGCCACAAAGGCCCAACGAACAGAAGGGGGACATCGATCTGGCTGCGAAAGACGTCACGGCGTTCATTGACGCGTGCCACGGCCGTGGACCAGGCATCCTTCCAGGCTTGGAGATCGGGCGAGTCACCTGCCGGCACTGCTGCAGCCCAGACCGCTCCTGTCGCCGGCTGGAGCTTGAGATTGGCCAGAAGCGTGGAAAGCCCGGCCAGCTCACCGGGGCTGGGTAACTCGACCTGCAAGAGTTCTTTGCCCCCTGTTCCGAGGAAGGCGGTCAGATCCAGGCGTGCCAAGTCGGCTGCATACGGTTCGGGCACCAGGACCGTAATGAAGGCAAAGCCCTCGCCGAGCTCGAGGTGCCGCCGCATCAAGCCCCACGCGCGGGCGGCGGTGCCGCCGTAGACGCGGAAGAGCTCACCCCATGCGCCTGGGTATGGCGTTTCTTCTGCCCTCATGTGGATTGGCTATCACGGGCCACAGGTCCCGAAGCCTTCTCCGCAAGGGAATCCTGTTTAGCGAGCTGGACGATCCGTTCGACCTCCGGCCGGACCAGCGGATGTACGTCATACCATTCGTCCCCATTGGTGCGGAGATACAGCACGACGTGCGTGTCCAGGAAGCGGGCAAGTCGGCCGGCATCATCAGGGGTATCGTGGCTGGGATGACGGTTGCGGGCGATGCGGTCGAGCCACAACGCATCTTTGCCCGCTATGGGGAGAAAGTTGCTGCGAACCGACGCAATCGCGGAGTCCATGGTTTCCTTCGTGAGGGGAATCGCATTGGCGCGAAGCAGCGTCTCGCGTGCCAAGAGCAGCAGGTCACGAAAATGGCCGCCACACACGGCGATCAGCGGGTCAGCCCCGCTCGGACCGGCAGGGACGATCGGGTCGCCGAAAAGCTGCTGTGCAGCATCGGAAGGAATGCCCTTCCCTCGACATCGCCGCTGCAAGACCCGGCGGAGCGACTCATTGCCTGGGTCAAAGGGGGTCCGTGGTGGATCGTTGCTCCACTGACGAACGCTGGGGATGAGCTCCACCTTGATCTGCTTGAGCAGGAACTTCAACCACGGCGGTACCGTGTAGATGAGATGGATGTAAGGGATCCGGAGAGCGTCAATGTGGTTGCTGAAGAGGCTCTCCACGCTGTGGATGACCTCCAGTTCATTCGACAAAGAGCCGCGGATCTGTTCGAGTGAATCGACGATGAAAATCACAGGCCTGTCAGGTTTCCCGCTGGACCTGGAATGGATGGCCTTGATCGCATCCTCGAAGAACTGATAGGTCTCCCGTTTCAGGGCGGCGAGGTGCGTGGCAAGGCTGTCCTGGAGCCTCTTCCGGAAACTCGGATCGTTCTTGAGGGCAAATTTCAGGTCCGCGCCAAAGTCACCTTCCATTGACAGCGAGACCTCCTCCAGACTGACGTTGGTCCGGGTAAGGAAGTTCTTCAGGCGTGTCCAGTAGGATTCTTTGAGCACGTCCACGCCGGTATCGCCTTTCAGGCGGTCGCTGAAGGCACCGGCGAGCACAAGGAGAAGGTCCGTGATGTCGATTGGAGCGGACATATTGACGTAGTCCAGGGCATCGCACATCACGACGAAGTAGCCTTTCTCTTCGAGGCGTTTCTTCAGCCGCTTGAGTTCGGTGGTCTTCCCCGATCCACGGAATCCAGAGAAGAACTGGATGCTCTCTACCTCCGCCCACTCGATGGCCTTCTGGAGGCGGTCGATCGGCTCATCGGCATCTGAAGTGGGTTTGTAGATAGGCTCATAGAAATCGTCACCCGGTTCAAGAGGGTGGTCCTGGAGGTTCCGGTAGACGGATCTGACCAGATCATTCTGTTTTGGATTGAGACCCATACGAATAGAGCCTAGCCCCGACCAGAAAGCCTGTCAAGTGGCTCTTCGACATCCGCCGTGGTTTACCCTCAGCGGTGGCCACCCCATTCGACTGCCGAGAGTGGCACCACCCAGTGCCCCAACCACCCGGTTTCCCGTTCCCATGGCTGTCCGTAAGGAAAAACCTCAGTCTCAACCGAGAGGGCGAGGTTGCCTTTCTGTTATAATGAGGATCAGGACAACGCAAACGCACTGGCTTCTGTAGGATTGGGTGCCATGACAAGGATTTCCACGCTCATCGTCGTGTTCCTGGCAGCGAACGCCTCTGGGGTAGAGGTCCGCATAGACGCACTGTCAGGACATAAGGTGATCTCCCCTTATCTGTACGGCAAGAACAACTGTCTTTCTGACGACCCATGCAAGCCGCTGTCGAAGGCCGCCTGGACCTTGTTGCAGGATGCCGGGGTCAGGATGCTCCGCGAGTGCGGTGGCAACAACGCGACCAAGTACAACTGGCGGCTCAAGCTGTCCAGCCATCCGGACTGGTACAACAATGTGTATGCCCACGACTGGGACTGGGCGGTCACGAGCCTTCAGGAGAACCTGCCCGCAGTCCAGGGGATGTGGGCCTTCCAACTGATTGGCAAGGCCGCTGCCAGCAGGGCCCACAACTTCAATGACTGGGCGTACAACCACTGCCAGTGGTGGACGGGAGTCGAGAATAACTGGGCCGGCGGGGGAGGGCCTCTGCCTGGAGGGGGGCAGAAAGAGGGCGACCCGAACCTGTACCTAATGGACTGGTCCGCAGACGACACGGTAGGCATCCTGGGTCACTGGCTCGACCCCAACGGCCTGGGCGTGGACCCCAATGGCTGCCTGTACTGGAATATGGACAACGAGCCCGAGATCTGGAGCGGAACGCACGATGACGTGTGTCCCGAGCAGCCTTCTGCAGAGGCCTTCATGCAGGCGTACTTTGCGGTGGCCAAGAGGGCCCGCGTCCAGTTCCCGCAGATCAAGCTCGTGGGCCCGGTCACGGCCAATGAATGGCAGTGGTACAACTGGAACAATGACCGGATCAAGGGCGCAGACGGCCGCACCTACACGTGGCTGGAGTACTTCATCAAGCGGATCGGCGAGGAGCAGCGGGCCAGTGGCATCCGTCTGCTGGACGTCCTGGACGTCCATTTCTATCCTGGCGAGACGAAGCCCGCCGACATCGTCCAGCTCCATCGCGTCTGGTTCGATCAGACCTACAACTACCCCGGTGCCAACGGCGTCAAGCGCCTGGGGACCTGGGGTTGGGACAACAGCATCACCAAGGAATACGTCTTCACCCGGTGCCGCCGGTGGCTGGACACCTACCTCGGGGCCAATCATGGCGTGACACTGGGGGTCACCGAGATGGGTATCCAGGGAGATAATCCCAATGTGACGGCCGTGTGGTACGCCTCCACGCTCGGGGTCTTTGCCGACGAAGGGGTGGAGCTGTTCACCCCGTGGACCTGGAAGACGGGGATGTGGGAGGTCCTGCACCTGTTCGGCAGATACCAGCAGGAGATCCGCGTCCAGTCGTCATCGGATCAGGAAAGCACGGTCTCCGCCTATGCCTCCATGAACGCCGACGCGAACGCGATGACGGTCATCCTGGTGAATCGGTCGCTCAATCAGACGATCCAGACGCGGGTCACCCTTGCCAGTTTCCCCCTGGGCAGGTCCGCGTATACGACCTTGACGCTATCGCAACTGCCGGCCAGCGAGACGTTCCGTTCCCATGCAGGCAACGCACTCAAGAAAGGGACGGTCGCCATCACCGATGGCTGTATGGATCTGGCCCTCTCACCGCTGTCCGTCACGGCCGTGCTGCTCTCCGACGATCCGAATGACATGCCACCCTCGGGTACCAGCCGGTAGGGTAGGCATTGGCCCATGCGGTGTAGCGTCCTCTGATCAGATTCCCTCCTGGGTGGCGTTGACTCGCTCTTCCTGTGTCATTCGAGCCAGTGTCTCGACCTCTTTGAGGTTCAGGCCGAGCCCTTGTGCCACGCGGAGACCGTAATCGGCGTCTGCCTTCCAGAAGATCGCCGTCTGCCGGAGCTGGATACGCCTCTGCGCGTTGCCCAGATGGGAGACGATGTTGCCTATCAGGTGAGCCCGGTCGGTCTCGGTCATGACCTTCCGGTACAGGTCCTGGGTTGCCTGCGGTCATGCTGTTCTGGTCGTCTGGGACGGGTGCACCAAAGTTGGTGGTCAGGTGTCTTTTCTGCTTTGCCATACGAGGTCTCCTTTCAATTGCCGGAAGACGATAACACGCCGGCCCCGGCCGGTCAAGGAGAACTGGGTGAGTAAAATCCGGAACAACTGTGCCAACTGCTAGCCCGCTTTCCCCTTCACCCTTCCCGCTTGCCGCTTCCCCCTGTCCCGTCCCCCCCGGAGGGCCAGTGCCAACAGCCCCATGAGCAGCAGTGCCCCGCCCAGAAGCAGGAGGGCGGCAGTGTCGCTGCCGGTACGGTCCTTGATCACGCCCACCAGCGTTGGCCCGACGAAGCCGCCGAGGTTCCCGACCGAGTTGATCAGGGCGATCCCTCCTGCCGCTGCCGTGCCGCTCAGGAACGCCGTGCCCAAGGCCCAGAAGGGGCCCATGGCAGACTTGAGTCCAACCAAGGCCAGGGTGAGCGAGGCCATGGCGATGTAGGGGTTCCTGAAATGGCCGGCCATCGCGAATCCCGCTGCCGAGGACGCGGCCGCTACGGCCACGTGCCATCGCCGCTCACCCGTCCGGTCGGAATGTCGCCCGACCAGGGGCATGACGACGGCAGCGACGAGGTAGGGGATGGCATTGACCCATCCGACTACTGCGTAACTCTGCCCGGAGAAGCCCTTGATGATGGAAGGCAGCCACATCTCGTACCCATAACCGCCCACGTTGAGCAGGAAGTAGAGGAGACAGAGCAGCCAGACGCGGCCGTCGGCCAAGGCATCTGCCAGGCGGTGATGGATCTCCGCCTCCGGCTGTATGGCCTGCTCATGGAGCCAGGCCTTCTCCCGGTCTGACAGCCAACGGGCCTGTTGAGGGCGGTTGGGAAGGACGACGAGGACGACCAGGCCCAGGAGCATGGCCGGGATGCCCTCCAGGAGGAAGAGCCACTGCCAGCCGGCCAGCCCACCGGCCCTGTCGAGTCCGAGGATGGCCCCAGAGAGCGGTGACCCGATGATACCGGCTATGACCGAACCTGTGGCGAACAGGGCCATTGTACGGGCTCGTTGCTTTGCAGGATACCAGTACGTCAGATACAGGATCACCCCAGGGAAGAAGCCCGCCTCCGCCACGCCAAGACAGAACCGCATCGCGTAGAAGACCGTGGTGCTTCTCATGAACATCATGGCCGTGGAGACCATCCCCCAGACGATCATGATGCGGGCGATCCAGATGCGGGCCCCCACGCGCTGCAGGATGAGGTTGCTCGGCACCTCGAAGAGGAAGTAGCCGATGAAGAAGAGCCCTGCCCCAAACCCGTACACGCTGCCGAAGACCGCTTGGTCGACCCCGAAGACCTCGCGGAGCTGCAGCTTGGCAAAGCCCACGTTGATTCGATCCACGTAGGCGACGATGTAGCAGAGGAAGAGCAGCGGCATCAGGCGCCAGGTGACCCTGGAGAGCAGGGCCCGCTGCTCCGCTGGGCCCAGGACCACGGCACCAGATGGCCCTCCCGGCCCTGCGAGGGCCTCCTTGCCACGATCAGGTGGAGTACGTGCGAGGCGTTCCGTGTCCATTCGAGCCACCAGCATAACGTCATGAAGAGGAAAGACAAACCCAAGAATCGGTAGGCACCAAGGCGAAGGTCATCACGCTGAGCCACGCCGATGCCACCGCTGAGAACACGCTCGACAGTCCCAGCGTCCTGGTGCCGGTCGAGTCGCAGTTCCCTGTGCCCGGTCCGGCGTTCTCCTGTCCCTTGAAGCCGAATTCGCTGACGATCCTCCGCCTGCCGGCGTCGGTCACGCCGTAAGCAAAGGTCCTCTGGGTTCAGGTTCTTGACCTCGGATCAGGCGGTCTTCGGCGCACTCACGTCCAGAAGGTCTACCCCGACCTTCCTGAGGGCGTAGGCGCACTCGCGCAGGTGGTTGCCGTAAGACACCATCCAGTGGAAGCCCTTCATCTCTTGGAGCAGGGCCCCGCAGTCGCCGTCCACTCGCATGTCGATCTGTGAGCGGCAGATGTCCAGGAATGGATTGCCGATGATGGTGCCCTTGAAGCCCACCCATCTCCTGCTGCCGAAGTCAGGCACCAGGGTGGTACAGTCCTGGCCCACCTTCATCTGGACCTTGGGTGCAGCGCCGTAATCGCTTTCAAAGTGGGTCAGGATTATCGCTGGCGCCAGTTTTTTGCCATCCATCCTGCGCGGTGCAGTGCAGTGGGCCAGTGTGACCATGTTGTCGTGCGGGTAGGTCGGGTCGTTCAGGAACACGGGCAGGCCGGAGATGTAGTGCAGCAGCACGCCTGAGGGGATAACCACGAAGTCGGATTCGCAGAACGCCAGGTATCCCTTGTCGTTCAACAGGGACAGCGGCAGGCACGCCGTGGTCTGGGACATGCCCATGATAGTACCCATGCAGTTGTTGATGGTGATGGAGTCGGTGTGTGCCTCGTCCATGACGTCCTTGAGGACCTCGGTGAGCACAAAGGAGTTGTTCACGAACTCGCGAGTGGTCTTCAGCGAGACCCCCGCAGCCCCGAGGTACTCTGCAGCGGCCTTGGCGCAGGCCGTCACGAGGGTCTGGTTCGCACGGGCTGCCCTGATGCGAGGGCCCAGGTCCTCGTACGGGTAGTCCACGAGGTCCATCTTCCACAGCTCTCGAGTCCGGGCAGGGGCGGTACTACCACCATTGCCCCACCCGGCTGCGCCCCCCACGCAGACGATCTTCTTGGCGAGGGTATTCTTGAGGCCGCTCAGTGCGCGGAGCCGCCACAACACCTCGGCGTACTCATCCACGATGACATCGTGAACGTCCCAGCCGCCCTGGCCGTACTCGTCCACGGTCTTGCGGAGGAACCGCGGGTGCGCGATCTCGTACCAGAGATACACAGGGCCTGGATTGTGGCGGAGGAACATCAGGTTGTACGCGCCGGGAGTGGTCAGGGCCTCAAGGGTATTGACCCACCCTCCGGCCGCATAGACCAGCACCACATCGTGCGGGCCCTTGGCCACCTCGGCGGCCCCCTGCGGGTCCTTCACGAGCCTGACCTGCCCCATCTCCATGGGGAAGTCGGCCTGCTTGGAGAGCCTCTGCAGTTCGGCGGTGATCCGCTGTTGCTCGGCCCGGGCGTCCTGCTCCGTCTGGATGCCGCCCCAGCTCCGCCAACTCGTGGCCTCACGACGCTGGGGTATCTCGTAGGTCAGGACAGGCTGCACCCGGAGGGCCTTTCTGGGCAGGGGCCCTCGGTCAGCCAGGCCGTTACCCTGGCCGGCGATTGTATCCACTGCGGAGAACGCCAGGCCGCCTGCGGTGACGGCACCCACGCTGTAGAGGAACTGCCTGCGGGTGACACCCGGTTCGTATTGCGTAGCAGCGGTACAACAATGGCAGTTGCAGGAAGGCTTGTGTTGCATGGGCTTGTCCTTTCCAGTGCAGGGTGACTCGGATAGACCCTCAAAGAAGAACAACTTCGCCAGTATCCGGCATTCAGTCCGCGCCCGGATTCCTCCCGGGCAACGAACGTACCCATTTTGTCCAGGCAAGTGCGGAGATGTCAATCCACGTGTGGGTCTTTCCGTTGGGAATTGTCCACCAGCCTGGCTGCGTCCGGGCCGTGCCAATCGCCACGGGCCGCCAACGCTTGCCTCTCGCTCAATGCCCTGTTATGATAGTGGTACGAGTGAAAGGGAACCAGATGGCAGTCAGTCCAAGGGCGAAGACGTCCAATCAGACTGAGCAGTGGCGATGTGAATGCCCATGCCACGGCCTCATACCCGTACCCATCGTCCACCCCGTTCCGTGCTGTGTCCCGTGTCCGCGTTGCCACAGGCGTGTGGCAAGGGGCATGCAAAGCGTGCATGACAGGTCCTGCAGGAGGAAGGGCGGGTAGAATGGCCCCGGACCCTAGTTGGGAAAGGAAGGTCAGACCATGCTGCGATTCCTCGTGACCGTCTGGAGGCTGCTGTCGTCGATCTTCGGCGCTCGGAGGAAAGGGGGCCGTGGCTGGCCCGGCGATCCTGAAGAGGGATCTGCCGGCGCACCAGTCACAGCCCCACTCAAGCCAGGGCCTCCGGCGCTGCTCGCCAAGGCAGCCAAACCAATACCTATGGGGGAGGAGGACGGGCAGTAGGGCGATAGGACGGTCGGACCGTTGGCTTCGCAGTTGACTGGAGCACCACCCATCGGGTACACTACGAGCTAGGAATCTTGGAGAAGACGCAGGAACTCTGTACCGGTGGGCAAGCGACAGTTGTTTGGCCTGGCCAAACAGGGGAAGGAGGACTGAAGATGCTTCAGATGAGGAATCCAAGGATCATGCGGGCAATCCCTGTACTCATTGCGGTGGGCCTTGCCGCCTTTCCTGGCTGGGCGAACTCCGTTGGCGCGAGCGGCGTGTCAGGGCCTGCCCAGACGAGCCGGTATGTGTTCCTTTCGGATCAGAGCACGCTCCTTCAGACGGGCGGGATTGCCGGTGTGCACCGAACCTACGCGGTGCAAGGCCAGTTCCAGCTCACCGTGGATTCCCAGGGGGGCACGGCATGGTTCAGCCAGGTCGATGCGAACGCCATGGATGACAGCTCGTGGCGACACACCCTGGACCCGAACCAAGTCTTTGCCATGACCGCCCTTGTCGGCACGGTCGTCAGCGATACCACGCTTGACTTCACAGGCAAGGCCGCCAACGGCAGTGCCGTCCGCATCACAGTGACCGTTGGGGCCGGTCAGGTACACCTTGTCGCAGAGACGGTGCCGCCTCCGAACAGCGCGGACTTCTTCCTGTTCAGCATGGATGCCGTCGCCCAGAGGAAGTACGCCGGCGGCACCGGAGAGCCTGCCGACCCGTACCAGATCGCTGCGGCGGCTGATCTGATCTTGCTGGGCGAGAGTCCCGGGGACTATGACAAACACTTCATCCTGACAGCGGACATCGACCTGGACCCCAATCTCCCGGGCCGCAGGGTCTTCGACAGGGCCGTCATCTCGCCGGATACTGTGCCTGGGACCTTGGATTTCGACGGCACTGCCTTTAGTGGCGTCCTTGACGGCAAGGGCCACACGGTCTCGCATCTGACGATCAAGGGTGGCGACTATCTGGGACTGTTCGGCTATCTGACATCTGGGGCCGAGGTCAGGGACCTGGGCGTAGTGGATGTCAACATAATCAGTTCAGGTGACTATGTCGGGGGCTTGGTGGGATTGAACGGCCTTGGCACTGTCTCCAACAGCTACACCACGGGCTCGGTCAGCGGCAGACATCATGTCGGGGGCCTGGTCGGGTACAACTGGGGTTCCGTTTCGAGCAGCTACAGCAGGAGTTCGGTCGGAGGCTTCGGCGCGCGCCATGGAGGTTTGGTGGGGCTCAACGAGGGTCTTGTCTCGAATAGCTACAGTGCAGGCTCGGTCACAGGCACCCTTTTTGTGGGCGGCCTGGTAGGGTACAACTACTGGGGCACTGTCTCGAACAGCCGCAGCACGAGTTCGGTCACGGGCGGCAGTCTTGTCGGCGGCCTGGTGGGTGGCAACTGCCCCGGTCTTGTCTCGAATAGCTACAGTGCGGGCTCGGTCACAGGTACCGATGCTGTCGGCGGCCTGGTGGGGCGCAACTACGGCGGCACTGTCTCGAACAGCCGCAGCACGGGCTCGGTCAGCGGCACGCGTTTCTGGGTCGGTGGCCTGGTGGGTGACAACGGGGGTTCTGTTTCGAAGAGTTTCTGGGATACAACTACCTCTGGCAGCAGCACAAGTGATGGAGGTATGGGCCTGACCACTGCCCAGATGCAGGACCCCAATACCTTCCTGGACGCAGGCTGGGACTTCCTGGGTGAACGCAGGAACGGCGTCTGCGAGATCTGGCTGATGCCCGCAGGGGGAGGGTATCCGGAGTTGAGTGCTTTGAGCGGGTATGCCCCGCCGCTACTGAATGGTGCAGGGACCCTTGATGATCCCTATGTCGTGAAGACGCCGGAGGACCTGGGAACTGTGTGGTACCGTCCGACGGCCTGCTACCGCTTGGCATCGGATCTTGACCTGTCCGGGATGGTGTGGTCCACGGCCGTGGTACCCACATTCGCCGGGAGGTTCGACGGACAGGGGCATACGATCCGGAACATGAACGTCTGCGGTGGTGGGCACCTCGGGCTCTTTGGCTCTCTTGCCCGGGGCGCGGTAGTATCCGGCCTTGGCCTTGAGGACGTGAATGTCGCGGGCACGGGTGGCCATGTCGGAGGCCTGGTGGGGAGCAACGGGGGTTCCGTCTCGAACAGCTACAGCACTGGCTCGGTTAGGGGAGACGGCTGCGTCGGAGGCTTGGTGGGGATCATCATCTCGCCCGGGTCGGTCTCGAACAGCTACAGCACGGGCTGGGTGAGCGGCATGGACGACGTGGGTGGCCTGGTGGGGGGAACCGACTGGGGTTCTGTCTCGAACAGTTACAGCACGGGCTCGGTCAGCGGCACGGGTGACTATGTCGGTGGCCTGGTGGGGAGCAACTTCAGGGCCACTGTCTTAAACAGCTTCTGGGACACGACCACCTCCGGCAGGGACGCAAGTGACGGGGGTACGGGCCTGACCACTGCCCAGATGCAGACGGCCACCACGTTCCTCAATGCCGGCTGGGACTTCGTAGGCGAGACGAAGAATGGCACTGCGGACATATGGTGGATCAACGAAGGCAAGGACTATCCTCGCCTGTGGTGGGAGCTGAGCGAGGAGGAGTCTCGCTGACCATTGCCAAGGTTGGCAACAAAGGGAGGTTCCTATGAATCAGCGGCACGTAGCGGGTCTTGGGATCGTCGTCTGTGGGTTCTGCGGGTGGGCTTGGGCGGGGCAGGAATTCCTGGTCGCCGGGGGTGGAGGCGAGCAGTCGCGGCCGGCCATCTCGGGCACGATCGTGGTCTGGCAGGAGAAGAGCCAGTACTCGGGGGACTGGAACGTCAAGGGGGCTGACCTGCGGAGCCCCTCCAGCCCATCGCTATTCACCGTCGCCAACGACGATCTCGGCGATGAGCGCAATCCGGCCATCTGGGGCAGGACCGTGGTGTTCGAATACGAGTCGGCCCTGCTCGACCAGGACCTCATTATGATGGCGGACATCACGCGATTGGACCAGCCGGAGGTCTTCGTCATAGCGGATACGTCTCAGGGCACGAACAACTACCCGGTCGTGTGCGGGGATCTCATTGCCTGGCAGGACTACGTGGGTGGGGACTGGGATATCAGGGCCATTCAGAGGAAGGGCAGTGGTGGCGCGGGTATTCGCTTGCCCATGTCGTGGGACGACGAGGGGTTTGCGGCCATAGACGGCACCCTGTTGCTCTGGGAGCGGCGATCTCAAGGATCGAACTTCATCGTGGGTTGTGACGCCTTGGATCCCAACGCCACGGCAATCCCGCTATTCAGTCAGGACGTGAATCAATGGTACCCGGCCATCTCGGGCCGGTGGGCTGTGTGCGCTACGGACCGTCAGATCGAGGCTGACAACCTGGCTGACCCCTACATCTCAATACCCATCAGTGAGCCCCTGGCCGATGCCATGACGCGACCGGCCATCTGCCAGAACGTGGTCGTGTGGGCACAGAAGCAGGGTGGGCAATGGCACATCGTCGGCTACAACCTGGCCAAGAAGGCGCGGTTTCAGGTCACCAGTCACGCCGGCGATCAGATCCAGCCGGCGGTCAGCTTTAGCCCTGATCTCAAGGCCTATCTGGTCGTATGGGCGGATAATAGGAACGGCAACTGGGACATCTACGGCCGGGTCCTGGACTCCGCCGATCAGGTGGGCGGTTGTGCGACGCCCCTGAAGGGCGACGTGAACGAGGACTGTATCGTGGATGCCTTCGATGTCGCTGAGGTCCAGAGCCGGCTAGGTCAGGTCAATGGGGTGCCGGCCAACTGAGACTCGGGATGTGTCGGGAAATGCGGGCTAGGCGGAAAAGGAAGGTCAGACTATGCTGCGATTCCTTGTGGCCGTCTGGAGGCTGGTGTCGTCGATCTTCGGTGCTCAGGGGAGGCGGGGCGGCAGACGGCCCGGTGATCCTGAAGAGGGATCTGCGGGCGAGCCAGTCGGAGCTCCGCTCAAGCTAGGGCCTCCGGCCCTGCTCACCAAGGCAGCCAGGCCGATACCAATAGGAGAGGAGGACTGAACATGCCTCAGATGAGGAATCCAAGGATCTTGCGGACAATCCCTGTGCTGATTGCGGTGTGCCTTGCCGCCTTTCCCGGCTGGGCGAGGTCCGTTGCTGCGAGCGGCCTGTCAGGGCCTGCACAGACGAGCCGGTACGTATTCCTTTCGGATCAGAGTACGCTGGTTCAGACCGGCGGGATTGCCGGTGTGCACTGGACCTATGCGGTCCAAGGACAGTTCCAACTCACCGTGGATTTCCAGGCGGGCACGGCGTGTTTCAGCCAGGTCGATGCCAACGCCATAGATGACAGCCCATGGCGACGCACCCTGGACCCCAATCAGGTCTTCGCCATGGCCGCCCTTGTCGGCACGGTCATCAGCGATACCGCGCTTGAGTTCACGGGTAAGGCCGCCAACGGCAGTGGCGTCCGCATCACAGCGACCCTTGGGTCCGGTCAGGTGCACCTTGTCGCCGACACGGTCCCGCCCCCGAACAGCGCGGACTTCTTCCTGTTCAGCATGGACGCCCTGGCCCAGAGGAAGTACAGCGGCGGCACCGGGGAGCCCAGCGACCCATACCAGATCGCCACGGCTGCCGATCTGATCTTGCTGGGCGAGAGTCCCGCCGACTACGACAAGCACTTCATCCTGACAGCGGACATAGACCTGGACCCCAACCTCCCGGGCCGCAGGGTCTTCGACAGGGGCGTCATCGCGCCGATCTCTCGGCTTGGAGGGGGCACAGCCTTCAGTGGTATCTTCTATGGCCGTCGCCATACCATGTCCCACATGGTGATCCAGGGGCAGTCGTACCTGGGGCTCTTCGGCCAGCTAGCGCCCGGGGCAGAGGTCAATGACCTGGGCCTGGTCGACGTCAATGTGACCGGCTCAGGGTATGCAATCGGCAGTCTGGCCGGCGACAGTCGAGGCAGCGTGACGGACTGCAATGCCACAGGCGAAGTCACCGGCGGGTATATGGTTGGCGGGCTTGTGGGCATCAATACCAGCCGTGGGCATCGCAGCGACTCCGGCTACATGAGCCACTGCTCAAGTACCGCTCGGGTCAAAGGGCGTCAGTCGGTCGGAGGGCTCATAGGAGAGAACTACCGCAGCGTGACAGACTCCTACCTCGCCGGCGAGGTTACCGGAGACAGTGATACAGGCGGTCTGGCCGGTCTGAACTACGGCAGTATCAGCAACTGCCATAGCTCTGGCAAGGTCACCGGTGGGAGCGGTGGTTACGGTAAGGTAGGCGGCCTAGTGGGTAGTAACTACGGTGGTGGTGTCGCCGACTGCTACAGCACCGCCGAAGTGACTGGCATGACTGGCAGCAGCTTGGGCGTCGGCGGCCTGGTAGGCTGCAATGACTACTACGGCAATGTTGCTAACTGCCGCAGTACCGGTCGGGTCTCTGGAGTCAGCATAGTCGGCGGCCTAGTGGGCTCGAACAGTGGGTACTACAGCAGTGTCGCCAATTGCCGCAGCACTGGTCAGGTTTCTGGAGTCAGCAAAGTTGGCGGGCTGGTGGGGTGCAATGGTGGCAATCTGGCCTGCTGCTACAGCGAGGGCAAGGTCACCGGTAGTGGCGACTACGTGGGTGGCCTCGTGGGCTGGAACGGACCTGGCAGCGTGGTCTACTGCTGCAGCACAGGCCAGGTCGCGGGCATTTCATGTGTTGGTGGGCTGGTCGGGCGCAACGAGGACGGCTGTGTCGCCAACTGCCACAGTAGCGGGTCCGTAACCGGTGCAGGGGGCGTTGGCGGGCTCATTGGGACATCGCAAGGTAGGGCCAGCATCGTCAACTGCTACAGTATCGGCAACGTCGAAAGGCCTGGCGGGAGCATACATGTGGGAGGGTTGGTGGGGTACAATGAAGGGCACGTGGACGCCTGCTTCCAGGATAGCCAGGCGAGCGGCATATGCTACAGTATCGGAAGGGCCGGCGGGGATTGGAGGGATGTACATGGGCTGGTGGGATACAGCGAAGGGCAAGCAGGCAGTTGTTTCGAGGACACCCAAGGCCGGACCACCGTCGAGATGCAGGATATCCAGACGTATCTCCGGGCCGGGTGGGACTTTGTAGGGGCAGATGACGGACCCGGCGACATCTGGGTCATGCCCGAAGGTGGCGGGTACCCGTTGCTTTGGTGGCAACTAGATCCGTTGCCTCCGCTGCCGACGTTTGGGGGCGGTAACGGGATGCCGGATGCCCCCTATCTGATCGTGGACGCGAACGATCTCAACAGCATCGGGGCCAATCCCCGGTTGATGGGCAGTTGCTTCAAGATCACTACTGACATCGACCTTCGGCAGGGTAGGTTCTACCCGGTGGGCAATGAGCTCAGTCCGTTCACTGGGACCTTTGACGGCAACGGGCACAGGATCTCCAACCTGACATACGACTCGAATTCCACGGACTACGTCGGTCTCGTGGGGCTTCTCGGCGCCGGCGGAGCGGTCAAGGACCTGGGGGTGGTCAACGTTCGTGTGACAGGGCATTCATGTGTCGGCGGTCTAGTGGGAAGGAACGAAGGTAGTGTGGCCAACTGCTGTGGTTCCGGTCCAGTGACTGGCACGGGGGATTACATCGGTGGGCTGGTGGGAGAGAACCGCGGCACCATCGAGAACTGCTACAGTAGCAGTCCGGTGACGGGCAGAGACTGCATCGGTGGGCTTGCAGGGTACTCTGGCTGGAAGAGTAGTGCACTCATCATCAACTGCTACAGCATCGGAATGCCCACCGGTGTCGGGCATGTTGTGGGCGGGCTGGTGGGATACAAGAGCGCCACCGTCGGCCGCGTAGACAACTGTTTCTGGGACATCGATACCTCCGGCCAATCCTCCAGTCTCGGAGGCATGGGCCTGACGACTGCCCAGATGCAGACGGCCAGCACATTCCTCGATGCTGGCTGGGACTTTGTGGGCGAGACGAAGAATGGCACGGCCGACATATGGTGGATCGACGAGGGCAAGGACTATCCGCGTCTCTCGTGGGAGCTGGACGAGGACTCGGTCACGACCTCGCCGTAGAGCGAGTCAGCAGCTACTCACTTACCACACTGATCTGGGCCCAGTAGGCAGCCTCATAGGACCAGCCAGTGGGCTGGTTGACCAGTTCGAGCTTCACCTGCTGACCGGCAAGGGAGGACAGGTCCACGCTCTCCATGAGCCAGTGGCCGTCCGTGCAGGTGTCTTTGCTGACCGGTTTGCGGATGAGCTGCTGGCCGTTGGCCCGCACGATCAGGTCGAAGTCGCCCTGCGGGTCGTGACCAACCACTAGTCTCAGCAAGGTCTTCTTGCCTGCGGGCACACCAATGGTCTTGGCCAGTACACACGCGGTATCCTTGTCCAGGGGATGGGTCACGAGCACGTTCTTTCTGCCTTGCCACTCGGCTCGCAGGCCTGGGTCCATTTCTGTGCCGCAGTCCTCGATCGTCCAGCCGGGTGCGAACTGCTCCACCGCCTCCTTCATGGACTCGGGTGCATTGGTCGCGGTGATCAGGGCCATCTCTGCAGGGGTGTATCGGCTGTTGGCAATCGGGCCCGGTGCCCACGTCAGCTCCAATGGACTGGGCCGCGGGGCCTTGACGGGGATCACGAGGACCTCCTGGCCGTTGGGGTCGGTCTCGATGCGGCCGCCGTACCGCGTGACGACCTGCCGGGCCAGGGTCTCGCACACCTGGACCAGACGCGGGAAGTTGTAGGCCGTGTACAGGAATTGCTTGCCCTCATCGAGGCCGGTGTTGAACCTCGCAGGTAGTCGCGAGAAGCCCATGGTCGTGAAGAGCACGCCCCCCGCACTGGAGGGGTTGCAGTCCGAGTCCTGGCCGCCCCTGCAGGCGATCAGGATGGTCTGGTCCGGGTCCCGCTTGCCATAGAGCAGGCCCATGAGCACATAGGCCCCATTGATCTTGCAGTCTATCCCGCCGTTGGAGGTCTTCTGGTACTCGGGGTCCTGGCGGTACTTCTTCTGGCAGAGCTGCCAGGTCTGCTCCCAATCCGTTGGATTGGACCTGTACCAGGCCAGCATGTCACGGACCATCTGGGCGTACTGGCTCTCTCCTGGGATGGCCGCCAGGGCGGTCTGCACGACCCGCACAGGGTCGGTCTCGAAGAACGCGGCTGCAACCATCGCGCCCACGAACTGGCCCGCATACAGGCCGTCGCCGTAGTTCATCAGGCGTCCGAACCGCTCACCCAGGTCTATGGCGGCCTGGGGAAGACCGGGCGAGATCAGGCCCGAGTAGTCTGCCTCGATTTGGTAGTCGATGTCGTTGGCGCGGCTGCTGAACCGGGGATGGCTGGAGTCCGGCGGGGCGATGCCCTTGCGGAGGTTCTTGCGGCCCGCGTCGTTTGCGCACCACAGCGGGTACTGGCTGTTGGCAAAGTCGATACCGGCCTGCCGGATCGAGACATCGAGGCCGTATTGCTCCAGGGTCCGGAGGAAGGTCATCTCCACATACAGGTCATCCTGGCCAAAGGCGTCGTTGATCATGCTGGGCTTCCACGCAGGCATCTGGTCCGCGGGGATGATCTTGTCCGGCCACTTGAACTCCGTGGGTGCGCCCCACGAGACCCCGGCGATCTGGCCGATCCAGCCTGCCTTCATCTTGTCGCGATACTCACGCAGAGGCAGGCGGCGCCAGGTACCGGTGTCCTCCGCGGCATAGAGGCATTGACCGACAAGGCCAATCAGACACAGCATGGAGACGATCGGGGTACGGACGCTGGGCATCATGTAGATCACCTCATCGCTCAACACATTGTCTTCCCAGTTCGTAGGCCTGCTTCAACGACTCCGCCTTGGCCAGGACGTCTCCCTTGCGCCCGACCCCAGGTACCACGACCTGGCCCGCCAGGGTCATCTCCAGGTACGCCAGGCTCCGCTGAAACAGGGCCAGGGTCGGGCCCGCTGTCTCAGGGTTGTCCTCTTCAAAGGGTATGGCCAGGATGGCGGACTTGCCCTTGATCTTGGGTCTGTTCTGGGTGCAGTTGAAGTAGACGAAGCGATCGATGAAGGCCTTCATCAGGGCAGTGGGGCCATACCAATAGACCGGCGTGCCGAACACGATGGTGTCGCTGGCTGCCAGCCTCGGGTAGACCGCGTTCATGTCGTCGTTCTTGGTGCAGTCCTTGCCCTTCCAGCAGGCGAGGCATCCATCGCACTCTCGGATGGTCATGTCACCCAGCAGGAGGATGTCGGTCTCCGCTCCTGCATCCCTTGCGCCCTCCAGGACTTTGGCCACCAGGGTGTGCGTGTTCCCGTTCTTTCGCGGACTACCCATGACCCCAAGCACTCTTCGCATCAGGTCGTTACTCCTTCGTACAGGCGTGATTCTACTCCACTGGCAGCCGGGTGGGCAAGCGATTAGACCCCTTCGGGCGCTCGTTTCACTCGCTCTTCGGCATTCGGGCGATCGCTCCGCTCCCTCTTCGGGCGATCGCGTTGCTCGCTTTTCGCGAAAACCGAAAACCGAATACCGAATACCGACGAGGGGCAGCGTCCTGCGCCCGTTCTCCGTTTTCCGCTTCTCGGTTTGGACCTCCTGAGTATAATGTTCGCCAATGCCTATGAAGGACCAACAGGAAAAAGACAAGGGCAGTTGTGGCACGGCGACCCGATGGCCGTCCTGGCGGGCGCACGTCCTCTTCTGGCCGATTGCGGCAGGGGGGATGGCGCTGGATCTGTGGACCAAGCAGGTGGTCTTCGATCGTCTTGGGCCTGAAGACAGCATCCAGGTCATCCCTCGCTTCCTGCGACTGATCACCGCCCTTAACGACGGGGCGGCCTTCAGTCTCGCCCGCGGCGGCCGGACCTTCCTGGTGGCCATGTCGGCGGCAGCTATAGTCGTGATCCTGGGATTGTTTCTACTGGGCGGCAGGAAACCGGCGTTGACGACGATCGTGCTGGGTCTCTTTGCCGGTGGGGTCCTTGGAAACCTCTGGGACCGTCTCTTCAACCACGGCCGGGTGCGGGACTTCATCGACGTGTACATCGGGGCCCGCCACTGGCCGACCTTCAACGTGGCAGATGCCCTTTTGTGCGCGGCGGTGGGGCTGTTATTGATCGCGGCGTGGGTTACTGAGCGGCCTGCTCGAGCACGGAGTCGGCCACAAAGATAGGGGCCTCGGTCGCCACGCCCAAGGCGATCGCGTCCGAGGGCCGTGAATCCACGATGATCTGCTCGTCGCGGTGGCGGAGGTAGATCTTGGCAAAGAAGGTGTGGTCTTTCAGGTCGTCGATCACGATCCTCTCGATGTAGGCCCCGAGCTGGTCGATGATGTTGGCGGTCAGGTCATGCGTCATGGGCCGCGGCGGCAGGATGCCCTTGAGGCGGCGGTCAATGGCAAAGACCTCCACAATGCCGATCACGATCGGCAGTTGGCGGTTGCCGCCCTTCTCCTTCAGCACGATGAGCTGCTGATCGGACGACTCATTGATGATGATCCGAGATAGCTCGACCGGGATCTCCATGGTCAGATCAGTTCCGCCAGGTGTTTCTCTACGCTGGCCAGTTGTCCCTGGACCTCGGCCAGCTTGGCCCTGGCCTGGGCCACCACCTCGGGCTTGGCCTTGGCTATGAAAGCCTCGTTGCCCAGCTTGGCCTCCACGCCCTTGAGATTGGCCAGCAATTGTTGCCTCTGTTTCTCCAGACGCTGGCGCTCGGCTGCCACGTCCACGGCGTCGTGTACGAAGACCTCCACGGTACCGGCCATGCCCACCGCTGCATTGGCAGGTTTGTCGATCGAGGTCGCGGCCTCGAATCCCTCCAGGACCGCCAGTAGCGAGATCAGGCCCGCGTTTCTGTTGAGGATCTCGGTCGCGTCTCCGCCCGCCCGGGCCGAGACCCGCAGCGGTCTGCCGGGGGCGATGGCGCGGGCGTTCCGGATCTCGCGGATCGCCCGCGTGACGTCCTGAACCAGTCCGACCTGTGCCTCGATGGCCGGCTCGATGAGGTGATCGAGCCGGGCAGGCCAGCGGGCGATGGTCAGGGCCTTGGCAGATCCGGACTCGGCAATCCCCGCGAGGCGGCGATCCGCACAGATCTCATTGAGATTCTGGAAGATGCCTTCGGTGATGAACGGCAGGAACGGGTGCAGCATCCGGAGGGTCTGGTCCAGCACAAAGGCCAGGACGTTCTGCGCGACCGGGCGGCTGGACGGCTCTGCCATCTTGGGCTTGGCCCACTCCAGGTACCAGTCGCACAGGTCGTTCCAGAAGAACCGGTAGATCTGGTTGAGCGGCTCACTGAACTTGAAGTCCTCGATTCCGAGCGTGACCTCCCGTATCGTGCCCGCCAGGCGGGACAGGATCCAGCGGTCCGTGAGGTCCATGCGTTTGGCGTCGAAGGCCGCCGGATCGATCCCCTCCAGGTTCATCATCGCAAACCGCGAGGCGTTCCAGAGCTTGTTGCAGAAGTTGCGGCCCACGTCGAACTTGGGCGAGGTGTTGACCTGGCGACCGTCGGGCAGCTTGAGCGACTCCACCGGCATGCGGATGTCCTGGGTGTCCGTGGTCATGCTGGCCAGGGTGAACCGCATGGCGTCCGCGCCGTGGCTGTCTATGGCCACCAGGGGATCGATGCCGTTGCCCAGGCTCTTGCTCATCTTGCGCCCGAGCCCATCCTGGATCATGGCGTGGATGTACACGTCGCGAAAGGGGATGTCACCTGCACAATACTGGCCCATCATCACCATGCGGGAGACCCACAGGGTGATGATCTCGCGGGCCGTGCACAGCACGTCACCCGGATAGAAGGCCTTCAGGTCCGGCGACGGATCGGGCCAGCCGAGCGTGCTGAACGGCCACAAGGCGGAGGAGAACCAGGTGTCCAGGACGTCACTATCCCGCACCCAGCCTTCGGCATCGAGCATCCGCTCGATCTGCTCGCCGTTGGGTCCCACGTTCGCGTAGGTGATCGGTCCTTGCTCGCCCTGCACGGTCCGCACGACCACCCTGTTGGGGTCCTGGCCTGCGAGGGCATGCACGCCCGGCTTGGACCACACGGGTATCCGGTGTCCCCACCAGAGCTGGCGGCTGATGGGCCAGTCTCGAAGATTCTCAAGCCAGGTCTGGTAGGTCGTGGCGTATCGGTAGGGCGTGAATCGCAGTCGGCCGTCAAGCAGGGGGACCAGGGCCAACCCAGCCAGTGAACTGACAGGTGCATCGGTGCCCTTGAGGTACTCTACGTCACCTCTCTCCTCGACAAGGTCCCGATGAGCGGCAATCCAATCTGAGATCTGAGATTTGAGATTTGAGATGGGCCGCTTCACGGCCACGTACCACTGGTCGGACAGGTACGGCTCGATGGGCACGTGACTTCTGTACGAGTGACCGACCTCGTGGCTGTAGTCCCGCACGTCCTCCAGCAGCTTCTCCTGTCTGAACCACTCGACTATGGCCTCGCGCGCCTCGAACCGGTCCATGCCGATCAGGTTCTCCACGTCGGGGTTCTTGACCTGGTCCCAGTCCAGCCACCCGTGCTTGTCGCTGATAGAGCCGTCCGGGGCCATGACGTTGATCACTGCCAGGTTGTGGCGCTGGCCAATCTGCCAGTCGTCCGGGTCATGGGCGGGTGTCACCTTCAGAAAGCCCGTCGAGAACCTCGCCTTTTCATCCTCGCTGTTGGGGTTGGGCAGGACCACGTGCTCATCCGCGATGATGGGGATGATCCGTCCCACGATGGGCAACCGGACCTGCCTGCCGACCAGGGCCTTGGCCCGCGGGTCCGCCGGGTTCATGGCCACCGCCGTATCGCCCAGCATGGTCTCGGGCCGGGTCGTGGCGACCGTCAAGGACTCCACCTTCTTGCCGTCTATGACGACCGGTGCAACCAGTGGATATCGCAGGTACCAGAAGTGGCCAGCCACGGTCTGGTGCTCGACCTCGTCATCTGCCAGCACGGTCTGCGTGGCCGGGTCCCAGTTGACCAGGCGCTTGCCGCGGTAGATCAGGCCGTCCTTGAAGAGCCTGAAGAAGGTCTCCCGCACGGCCTTGGCGCACACCTCGTCCATGGTGAACCGCGTGCGCTGCCAGTCGCACGAGCAGCCCATGGCCTTGAGCTGGCCGAGGATCGTGGCCTCATACTCGTCCTTCCACGCCTGCACGCGGGCGACGAATGCGTCTCTCTCGAAGTCCGTTCGGCGTTTGCCTTCCTCGGCCAGGATACGTTTCTCCACGACCGTCTGGGTGGCGATACCCGCGTGGTCCGTGCCCGGCATCCAGAGGGTGCGGACCTGCTGCATCCGACGGAAGCGTATGAGGACGTCCTGCAGGGTATTGTTGAGGGCGTGGCCCAGGTGGAGCGCAGCCGTGACGTTAGGCGGTGGGATGACGATGGTATAGGTCCTGGTGCCGTCAGCAGGGGGATCGGCATGAAAGTAGGAACCCGACAGCCACAGATCATGGACCTGGATCTCGATCGTCTTCGGATCATAGACCTTCGGTAGTTCTTTTCCCATAAGCCTTTGGTAACTCCTGTACGTCAAAGCGGCAATACGAAGATATCATGCTAACAAAGCCTCACAGGGAAGTAAAGCGCACGCTCAGGGTCTTGCCCATGGGCCAGCGAGGCGGGGCTGGACAAGCAGGGGTGGACATGCCATAATGGCCCGCGTTTGTGGGTCTCCAGCGTGGATTGGTTTGACGTGTGTGCACGCGGGGCCTTGAGGGACGCAGCGTGTCGGCAGCCGTTGTAGATGCAGACCGGCTGACGAACAGGCAAGGTCCGCGTGCGTATCATAGGAATCCTCTTTTGAAAGGACACAGAGATGAGAAACGGACACACGAAGTTCATGGCAATGGTAGTGGCAGCAGGATTGGTCAGCCAGGCGTGCGTATCTGCTGCAGAGCCGAATGCCCCCAAGGCCCCTCGCCCTGCGGCCGAGGCACGGCCCCTGCAGGTCAGGGGGGTGGAGGATCGATGGACACCCACCGATGCAGTCATGATGCTGGAGAGGAGCATCCGGCTGTTGGAACCGACGCCGGAGCAGCAGAAGAAGATACAGGCCGTTCTTGAGGCCAAGAACGAGACCATGACCGCGGCCCGCAAGGCCTACGCTGAGGCCGGCAAGGCACTCAATGAAGCCTGTTCTCAAGGCACCGAGGCCGCCATTCGTAGCGCAGCCACCAAGGTGGGCCAGACCCTGGGGGACCTGCAGGTCCTGCGGTCGAAGGCGGCAGCCGAGCTGCGGGCGGTACTGACTCCGGAGCAGTTGAAGAAGCTTGAGCAGATAAAGGCAGATGCCACCCAGAGGATGCAGGACATGATGCGGCCGGCACGTCCAAAGACCGAGCCTGGCACCCAGGGAGCGGCCGCGCCCAGCCAGCCCAAGCCCAGCACGACCAAGTAGCGCCTCTTCTGTGTATGACAGGTCCCGCTGGTCCTCGGGCTGGCGGGACCTGTGTTCCTGGCCGGGTAGCCCATGGCTACTTGGTTAAAAGGTTAAAAGGTTAAATGGACACAAGAGACCCGTGAGTTGCGGGTGATCGTTGCCGGTCCAACATTCAGCCAACGCTGCATGAGTATTTCATGCGGGTCTATCGGGTGGGGGCGACTGGACGGACTGCGGGTGTCTCCGGGTGCAGTGGCGCATCAACCTGATTCCAGCCAGGCCTCCATACACCATCGCGATCAGGGGCCAATAGGTCCTGAGGAAGACGAACAGGGGGCTGCCGCGATTGAGGAGCGAGGCCAGGGCGATGCACAGGGCAAGGCCGGCCAAGACACCCCTCCAGGCCGCGCCACTGAGGTCAAGGTGAAGCCACGGCAGGCGGCTCCAAAGGCCCAGTGCCAGGTATCCCCCCAGTATCCCTATGGCGGCCCCTGCACAGACATCCGAGGGGAAGTGGCTCATGGCTGTCACCCTCAGGACACCTACCCCGGCCGCTGCTCCATACAACAGGGGCCACGCCAGGGCGGTCACGTGTGGCGCTACGGTCGTGGCCACGGCAAAGGCCGTGGAGGCGTCGCCGGATGGAAACGAGGCTCTATCCGCGGCACGGAGGGTCCGCGGCGGTTCGGTCTGGGTCCGGGAGGCCAGGACGGCCGCAGGGCGAAGCCGTTGGGTCACGCCTTTGAGCGGGACAACGACCACCATGGTAAGCACAAGGGCCACCAAGGTAGTCACCAGGGGCCTGGATTGGCCGCTCACAGCCGCCCACAGGATCACCAGCCAGATGGGAACCCAGGCCTTTCCCAACTGCCGGAAGGCGTTCACCCAGGGGATCGTGTGCCAGCGGATCTGCCGTACTGCCAGGCGTTCCAGGACACGGCCATCCAGTGACAGGTAACAGACCACGGCTGCGGCCAGGAGCACCACAACAACCGCGCCAACGATGCGGGAGGGCCTGGCGATCGAACGGTTCAGGGTAGCGGTAGGCACAGCCTGCACGGCACGTCCCTCCAAGGGTATTTCCAAAGGGATATCTACACAACCACGGATGGCCATCATATCATGGGCGATGATACCGGACAAGCCGGCACCGAGGGTTCTGATTTCGCCCAGTTCGATTCATGTTTTAAGGACTTTGTGCCGACGTAATAGTAGAGGCAGGGACTCATGCACAGGCATTTTTGGGACGTTGAGGTCGGATCACAGATGTCAGGACAGGGTGTCAACGACAGGGTCAGGGGTCACTACTGGGCGTGTGTGCTCGCCGTCGCGGCGTGCGCAACGGGCTGCTACTATGAGGGGGGCACACCCCCTCGGTTGGTGAGCGACCGGTCGGCTGAGCTGGGCGTGCCTGTCAAGCAGTACCGCCTCATGGGTTGGTCGGTGGAGAAGAGACCGGTCATGCTCCAGGTACTGGGGCAGGGCGAGGACGTGAGGTTCGTGATGGCCGGCATACACGGGGACGAAGGGGCAGGGACCACCCTGGCTCGCCGGTTCAGCGACTACCTGGATCGTCATCGTCAACTGCTGGCCGGCAAGCAGGTCCTGATCCTGCCTGTGGCCAATCCAGACGGCAAGGCCAATGGGACCCGGCAAAACGCCCGGGGGGTGGACTTGAACCGCAACTTCCCCGCTGCCAACCGCGTGGCCAGCCCTGAATCGGGCAGCATGGGTCTTTCCGAGCCGGAGTCTCGCGTGATCCACCGGATCATCCGCGAGTACAGACCCAGTCAGATCGTCAGCGTGCACCAGCCCCTGGGCTGCGTGGACTACGATGGGGATGCCGAGGGCATTGCCCAACGCATGGCCAAGGCATGTGGCCTGCCCGTGAAGAAGCTGGGCGCGCGGCCCGGGTCCCTGGGATCCTACGGCTCCCAGGTCCGCCGCATCCCCATCGTCACCCTGGAACTCCTGGACAGTGACAGCAAGCTGAGCGGTGACCAACTCTGGACCCGTTATGGAGGGGCCTTGCTGGAAGCCGTCAAGTAGGTGGCAGGGCGCCTCGCTCTTGGGGATGATCAGTCAAAGGCCGCCAGCCGGTTCGGATCGCGGAGGTGGGCTTGCACCTCGGTCAGGTGGCGATCGTTCGTCCGGTCACTGGACAGGGGTGGCAGGGCGTCAAAGTCAAAGAAGTCCACAGCCATGGTCTCATCGCTGTCGCGAGCCTCGCCCCCTGTGATGTCACAGAAAAAAACGACCTTGTAGGCGTGGTAGCACTCCAGGGGTCTGTTGCCCCGATTGGCGTCGAAGATGCCGATGATCTTGGCGGGCCTGACGCGAAAGCCACTCTCCTCCCAGACCTCGCGTGCGACCATCTCGGACGGCCGCTCTCCCACGTCGGCCCAGCCTCCGGGCATGCACCACCGCTGATCTCGCCGCTCCTGGACCAGTAAGATCCTTCCATCACGGACCACGGCGCCGCGGACGTCGACCTTGGTGGTGGCGTATCCAGGTTGGGCAGAGAAACCCTGGAGGATCTCCGACTTGGGCAGTGTCGTGTGAGCGGCCACGATCTCTGCGGCGATCTCGCCCAGGCGTCGGTATCTCTGGGTGTCGTAGGGCGACTGAGTGAAGGCCAGGCCCGTCTGGCCAATGGCCTGGAGTTCTCTGGCCCACTCGAGCCACCTGGGTATGTCCGTCTGTGCCATGGAGTATATGTCGGCAAAACCCTGGCGAATCCTTTGGGGTTTCGGGTTGGCCGGCCATGCAATAGGGAGAGACCACGGCGGACACGGGCGGCGTCTTGCAGGGCTACGTCAGGAGCAGGAAGACAAAGAACCCAACCATCAGCACCATGCCCAGTGGGACGCCAAACGCTGCCCATTCTCTGCTCTTTACGGAGAGCTTGTTGGCGCAGATGATATTGGGTATGTTGCCGGGTATGAGCATACCGCCGGCTATCAGCAGTCCGGCCAGGGCGGCCTTGATCGTCTGCTCGGACATGGCCGGGGTGATCTCCGCAGCGGTCAGGGTGGCGTTGTCGAGAATCGCCGACAGGATATTCACCCAGTAGAGGGCATGGGCGGGCACGCGTATCAGATACCTGTCCACGATCGGCGTCAGGCCGGTACCCAGAAACACCAGGGCGAGCACGAAGAGATAGACCTTGAAAGTCCTGACGAACACATCCCTGGTCTGCTCGGGCCTGTCTTCTGTGAGCGTGGGGGCATCACCTTCCCGCTTGTTGGGAAGGAATGCGGGCAATAGTCCGAGGCCCAGAATCAGCGGCACCACCCACTTGCCCAACAGCCCCAAGAGAAAGAAGAAGCCGGCGTGATAGGGTTCGCCCGCCAGTTTGGATACGGCTATTGTGGAGAGCGGCTCACCCAGGGGCGTCAAGACCGCACCGAGACCTATCGAGAAGCAGGCGACAACAACCAGCCGGACCTCAAGGACCCTGGGCAGGCGGAGCGCGCTTACCACCTCGGCCAAAACCAGGGCGGCGATGATGGCGGTGATGACGCTGGAGAGCAGACCGAGGCCAACGACGGTCAGGAAGAACAGCGGGGCGTAGCCGAACCTCGCAGCGAATGTGCTCGTCCATTTTCCGAGCCTTGGCCGGATGGACCTGAAGATCAGGCCGGCTATCAGAACCGCGAGTGTGATCCTGATCGGCTCGACGAGGGCCTCCCGCACGAGGTGTAGGCTCCACAAGCCGGAGCAGGTGACCGCGAGAACGCCCATGACGAAGAGAAAGGCCTCAAGCTGCCTTTCCACCTTCTTGGATAGGAAAGGCAGGGCCAAGACCAGACCGATGACAGTCACCAGTGCACCCGTTACCCAAGCGTCATTCATGAAGGCACCCAAAGTCATAGGTTGAGAATGCCAAAAGCGGCACGAGTATACCCTATGAGGTGGATGAGAGACAACATCCGGCAGGCCGGACACGGGCGGCGTTTCCTCCCTGCTCTGGCGGGGATCAGTGATGAGTCGGCGGCCGGCACGGCTGCCCGGGGCTAGCCACCTCAGCCGTGCCCGGTCTGGGTGCCGATGCTGTTATACGTCTCGGCGTCCCAGACGCCGACCACATCGCACGCCAGGGATCTCCTGCCGACCTGCCCCAGGAGCACGGGCTTGTACTCAGACTGCGCCGAGTTCTTCATGACCCAATCCAGGGGATCGCTCAGGAACTCGCGGGCCTCGGTCAGATCGATGTCGCCGTTCTCCAGCCAACGGTGCAACAACGCGGCCGGGAAGCAGACCTGGTGCCTCTCACAGACCTCCTGCAGCAGCTCGGGCTTATGGCCCACCTCAAACTCCAACGGCTTCTGATGGAAGACCTTCACGCTGCCGTCTCCCAGAAGGTCGTTGATGACGTCCTTGTGGGACATCACCGCCTGTTTGCCTGTCACGAGCTGCTCGCTGAACCCGTCCAAGGCCGTGTTAAACATGTAGGTGATGCTGGCCACGGAGCCTTCTTGCCCCCAGGCCTTCCGAAACCCTTCGGACGGAGAACCCCCATTCGGAGACCGACTTGAGGGACAGAAGAACGCGCTGTCTTTCTTGTCTTCCGGCAGTGGCAGGAGGTGCTTCATAAGCCGTCCGAGATTGACTATCTGGGAACCAGCCGAGGCCTCTGCGCATTCGGTCCCAGGTCCCCACACCGCCCAGGCGATTCCGTAGTCGCCGGCGAGCAGTCTTCCACTGTAATCGTTGGCGTACATGTGGATGGCGTGACCTACAGATCGAAGGTCGGCCATACAGGCCACTCGCCGAGACTGCTCACGGGCCCTCCCCAGGCAGGGGAGCAGGATGGCAATCAGCAGTGAGATGATGGAGATAACAACGAGCAACTCGATGAGCGTGAATCCCCCAATCCGGAGCGATCGCATAGGTGCGCCTCCTTTCTCCACAGACCCACTGACAAGTAGTTCGCTTCGGCTGACTGCGTCATGTTTCCACAGACCCGCCGCGATTCCGATGCAGGTCTCTCTTCTCCACCGGCTACTGAATACACTCTAGCACTGGGATGAGGCAAGGGCAAGAAAGAGTTTTGTTTTTCTCGCCCAGACCGCTATGATAGCTGGAAGAGGCCTGTGCGGAGTTGCTGTGAGTCAATCCGCGAGCACGATCTGGACCACGGGGCCGAAGCCATGGACGTGATGATCCGTGCATTCCTGTCCGGGATAGCGAAGGACGCCTTTGCCGGCCGCAGGGCCAGGACGGCCATCGTCCTATCGGCCGTCATCGTGGGCGTCCTAGCGATCGTCGTGTTCTGGGGGATATCGTCGCGGCGATCACGGCCTCCGGCGGTGAAGTTCGCCCCCCTGGCCAAGACGGACCATCAGGGCGACAGGTGGACCCTCGAACTGACCAGTGGCCAACCCCTAGCGAGCATTCAGCAGAGCAGCAAGGCCCCAGGTGAGCCGTTGTTGGTCAGGACGGACTTGTACAAGTCGCGAACCGGGGGCTACTCAATAGGTCTCTCGGTGCAGGGGCGGGCGGGCGAGCGGTACTCGGGGGCTGTCAGCAAAAACGGCCAGAGGCTGCCGCCCCCGAGGTTTGAAGTCGTGGACAGACAGGGTCGGCTCCTGGGGGCCGGCACATTCGAGTATGGGTGAAGCGGCACGTGCCGGTGCTCGTGGCGGGCACCCATCGATTTCCAGGGGCAGTTCCAGGTCCGAGTGGGGATCGATCTGGGACCCTTTGAGGCAAGCCGCGACGACACCTGGTACTCGCTGGAATAGGGCAGGTGCGTCACCCACCGACCCGCTGGTCGACGGCCTTCTCCTGCGAGGTGTTGATCGCCTGGATCGGGTACGGGATCACGATGCCTTCCTTGGCGTAGCGCTGCTGGAGCCGCTTGATGAATTCGTGCTTGATCAGGTATTGGTCCGTATACTCCCTGGCCCGCATGGCCACGGAGAAGTTGATGCTGGAGTCGGCAAAGGTATGGAAGCGGACCGCCGGCTCGAAGGTCGGTACGCCACCCCGGACGTCGTGCATAACCGATTTGGCGACCTCGCAGGTGACTTGTTCCACCTTGTTGAGATCGCTGTCGTAGTGAACACCCACTTGCACGACGACGGCCATCTCCTTGTCGGGCAGGTAGTAGTTCGTAACGATGGCCTTGGCCAGTTTGTCGTTGGGGACCAGCACCACGTTGTTGGGCAGCATGCGGACCTTGGTTGTCCTCCAACTGATATCCGTGACGTAGCCCTCCTCGCCGGTCTCCAGTTTGACGAAATCGCCGATCCTGATCTGCTTGGCCGCGATGATGTGGAACCCGGCGAAGACATTGGCCAGCGTATCCTGCAAGGCCAGGGCCACGGCCAGGCCGCCGACGCCCAGGGTGGCCAGGATGGGGGCGATGTTGATCTCCAGCTTGTGGAGGATGATCAGGATGCCCAGGCAGAAGATGATGATGCGGCTGACGTGGCGGGTCAGGGAGGTGACCGGCAGGGCGGTCTCCAGGTGACTGGCGTAGACCTGGACGATCTTGCCGACCATGTTGGCCAGGGCAAAGGTGATCGACAGATACCCGAGCACCATCAGGACCTTGTCCACGAAATCGACGACCTTGGCCAGTCTGGCATTGTTGGCTGTCGTGTCCAGGTCAGGTGGGAGCCCGAGGGTCTGTAGCCCGAGGTAGAGGCCCAGCATCACGCACCAGATGACAAAGGGTGCCTTGATAGCAGCAATGATGATGTCGTCGAGCTGGGTCTCGGTCTTCTTGGACCAGGCGGCCAGACGCCAGAACACGATTCCTCTGACGATGTACCCGACCACCATCGTCAGCAAGAAGACCGACAGAGGCAACACCACCCACATGATCTTCTCGATCATCAGGTGCCAATTCATTGGCATGGACTCCAGGAATAGGACCATTGTCTATCCGGACAAGAGGTTCGTGACCGGACCATGATGGCGGACATTATATCCACGACGGGCGGGTCAACAAGCCTTGAGTTGGATTGAGACTATCGGTCTGCACCGGTCTTGCCCCGTGGCCCCACCGTGCTCAGGTCAATGGGTCTGAATCCAAGGGCCCAGGCCGGGGACTCGGGCCTGAGCCGAAAGTCATAGTGGTCGGGATCCACGAACAAGGGGTCGGCGTAGAGCGAGTGCACGTCCTTGCCTCGCTTCTGCCAGTCCGGCCACGGTGCGCCGGCGAACTTGACCTGGTCCAGCTTCAGGTCCGGGTTGAAGTAGAGGTTCCAGTCGAAATCGAAGGTGCTGGTGACCTTTGCATCGTCGCTGCCGGGGTTGAAATGGAAGGTGTATGGCTCGTCGTTCCAGTTGCCGGCCAACAGGGCACCGGTCTTCCAGTACACGATGTTGTTCTCAAAGAACACGGTCTTGTGGGGCTCGACCCGGCCCCGGCTGAGCTGTTCCAGGCGGCCCAGGGCAAAGACGTTGTTGCGGACCGTGGTCTCCTTGGCGTAGTGGATGTTGAAGGCTGCAAACTTGGTGTTGTAGACCACGTTGTCCTCCACCAGGTGGTGCGTGGACCCTTCATCGAGATAGATGCCCCAGGCGCCGTACTGATTGGCCTCCACGTCGTGGATCAGGTTGTTGCGGATGACCGTGCCGGGCGACACGCCCAGGGTGTAGATCCCGCCCATGTCGGACAGCAGGCCCTGGCCTATGTCATGGATGTGGTTGAACTCGATGCGATTGTCTTGGCTGATGCTCCGTCCATAGCCCCAGACCCAGCCGACCGACACGCCCGTGTACCAGCCGTGGTGGATGTGGTTGTGCGAGATCGTGCAGCACTCCGCGTTCATCAGCAGGACGCCCACGGCAGACGGATACACCTGCCCGTAGTGGTGCAGGTGATTGTCTATCATGACGTTGTTGGCCGTGCGATCCAGCGGATGGTCTCGCTCTGTGCCGCCGTTGACGCGGAATCCGCCTGCAGCAACATACCCAATCTCATTGGCAGTCAGGGCGTTCTCCGTGCAGCCCTTGCCGATCTCTATGGCCCAGGTACCGAGGTTCTTGAATGCACAGTGATCGAAGCGGCAGCGGCGTGCGCCGGCGAGCGTGACCGCAGCCGGTATGCTGGCAGAGCCCTGGTCGTCGTTGGAGTTGCCTGGCGGCAGATCGAAGGCCGTGTATTCGAAGCCGAGGTTCTGGAAGTTGACGTACTCGACGAATTGCCGCTGCGTGGGATTGCCGCGCATGTGGATAAAGGCAGGCAACCGTGGCGCAACGACCTCGACCTGGGTCACGTCCTCGCCCGGCATAGGCATATAGGAGAGCACGCCCGTGTGACGGTTTAGATACCACTCGCCCGGCTGGTCCAGGGCCTCGAACACGTCCTCCACGATGTAGCGGGCGCCGTTGGCGGTGAAGTCGTCCGTGAAGACCTTGCCCGACTTGTGGGCGAAGGTGACGACGTGGGAATTCGGATCCACGGACTGGATGGGCAGGTGCGAGTCGGTCCAGAAGTGGTACACGATGACCTCCACGTCCTGGAGGTTGGTCCAGTTGGGATCGATATCACCGGGCCTGACCTGAAACCGCTGGCTGCGGGTCTGATAGGGCACCTCGTGTCCGCCATCAGGGAAGCCCGCCACGCGAAAGAAGCCCTCATTGGGGGTCCGCGCACGAGGCCTGGACTGGCCATTGACGAAGAGCTGACGAAACCGCCACTGGCCTGCCTTGACCTCGGGCAGGTCGGTTGCCCAGAGCCTATCGTTGATCTTCTTCCAGCCCGTGATCCGCTGGCCGCCGCTGAGCGTGGCCTGCTCTCCAGGGGCCGCAACATAGGTGATAGGGTTCTTCTCCGAACCGGAATCGCGGGGCTCCAGGACCAACGGCTCGGTCAGCCGATACGTGCCGCCGTGCAGGACCACGGTGACGGGCGAATCGAGCGGACCGGCCTGCTTCAACTGGCGGACCGCGTCTCGGGCCTGACGCAGTGTGGCAAACGGTCGCGACTCCGTACCCGGATCGGCATCGTTGCCTGCAGGCGAGACATGAAGGGTGGCGGAATAGACCCACGAGGTGGCAGCCAGACATACAACCAAGGTCAACACACCGATGTGTCGCATATAAGGTCCCCGATTCTGAGGAGTCTTTCTCGGTGGTCCAGACTGAGAGGACGGCTTCACGACAGCCAATGTAAAACGCCCCCCATGCGGTGTCAACAGAATCCCCTGAATGGAGGGTTCCCCCTTGCCGGCCGGGCAGAGGACAGTAGAATCCTGGCCATGGGCCCCGGGTCGTGGGTGCTGACTGTGAGGTGAAGCGTGAGAAGGACGGTCTCCACTGGTATTGCGTCTGTCCTGTTCCTGAGCCCGGTGGTCTGGCAGCTCGGCGCCAGTCCGGCCACGGCAGGGGAGGCGGCGAAACAGCAGATCACGGTGTCTGTCGATCCGCGTGTGGAGTTGATGTCCATCATCTTCCGCCTGGCCGGCAGCGAGGAGTACAACCAGGGCAGGGTGCCGTCCTACGTCCAGGACGTGGAAGCCCATTTCGGCCGATTCCGCGACCACCCGGTGGTGAACCTGGCCAGGAAGCTCGGGGAGACGCGGGGTGTCAGCTACGACGCGGTGATGGGTATGGCCGTGCACGTGACAGACGCCTTCTCTCTCCAGGAGAGGATTCCCTTCTCTCCGCAGCCCAAGACCCTGGACTCGCGATGGACCCCTGAGACGGCAAGGGAGTTCCTGGCCCTGGCCCGCAAGTTCGTTGTTGAGACTGCATTCAAGGACTTCATCGACAGGCACCAGCTACTCTACGAGCTTGCCGTTGGGCGGATGCAGGAGGTCTTGGACAAGAACGCCCACATGGAGTGGTTCGACCGCTTCTTTGGCCCCAGGAAGACCGCGGATTTCCGGGTGGTATTGGGCATGCTCAACGGCGGCGGCAGCTACGGCATCCATTTCGTGAGACCCGACGGCCAGGAGGAGCTCTATTCCATACTTGGGGTCTGGATGGTCGATTTCCAGGGACACCCCATTTTCTCGGCAGATATGGCGTCGACTCTCGTCCACGAGTTCACTCACTCCTACACCAATGCCCTGGTCGACCAATTCGCCAAGGAGCTCGAGGGTCCAGGTGAGAAACTCTACAGCCTCGTTGGCCCCCAGATGGAGAAGCAGGCATATGGGCACTGGAAGACCTTGATGTACGAATCCCTCAACCGCGCCTGTGGGCTGCGTTACGTGCTCGCCACGGACGGGCCTCTGGCCATGCAGAAGGCGATCTGGTACGAGAACTCGCGGAGCTTCTACTGGGTGGCCGACCTGGCCGATGTGCTCGGCGAATACGACACGCAGCCGAGGAAGTACGTGGATCTGGCCCAGTTCTTCCCCCGGATCGTCGCCTTCTTCAATGACTATGCCAAGAATGCCGACGCGAGGCTGGGGCCCATCCAGGGCAAGAGAGACAGGCAGGTGCAGGAATCGCGGGACAAGGATCCCAAGATCGTCGCCATGTCCCCGGCCAACGGCGCCAAGGATGTGGATCCGAACCTGACCGCGATTGGTGTGACCTTCGATCGTCGGATGAGAGACAAGTGCTGGTCTGTGGTGACCCTCGGGTCAAAGGGCCAGTACCCCAAGGGTGCCGGGCCGGTCAGGTATGACGCGGCGTGCAAGGTCTTCACCATGCCGGTGGAGCTGCAGCCCGGGACGGAATACGCCTTCGGCCTCAACTCCGAGCGGTTCAACGCCTTCCAGAGTCAGGAGGGCGTCCACTTGGCCCCGGTAGAGGTGCATTTCACGACCCGGTAGGGTGCTTGGCCGATGCGGCTCTCCAGCGATGCGAGGCCTGATCAGCATGGGCTGAAGCCCATCCTACGGGCTGTGTCCTGCTCAAAGGCGGCGAGGTGAGGTTCATTCGCACCCAGGAGGATCTCCACCAACTCCGCTGGGAATAGATCGCATGCTGAACGCGGGTAGCGCAGCCGCCCTGTCTCGGTGGAGGGAGCCCTGTCGCCGACCAACACCTGTCCTGAGCGAAGTCGAAGGAGCAGGCCGTCGTACAGACCGTCAGTACCCGGGTGAACCGCCTCGGGTGGCACTCGCCTGCCACAGGGCCTTGTCACCCAGCGCATCGGGGGCCCTCCCGATGGCCGCCGGGTCCTTGACGGTCAGGGAGAAGCTGCCTCCGTCGGTGCTGCGGACCCATCCGTCCGAGTAGGTGAAGTCGTGGATGACCCTGGCGATGGCGTCCTGGAGCGCGAGCCTCTCTCCCGCGTTGCTGAGGCTGCCCTCATAGACGCCTGCCACAGGGAGGCCCTGGCCGTATTTGGCGGTAAAGGCGTTGAGGTCCTTGACCACGAGGATGGCACGCCCAGGCTGGAGGTCCACGTCGCCGAAGGTGAAGCGGATGCCCTGGGTGAACTGCACGAGGTTGAGGTTGATGGTCTGGGCCCCTACGTTCTTGAGCTCGACGAACTCGGTGTTGGGGTCATTGGGATCACCCGTATCCTCGGGGTGGTACATGATCTCGCTGATCCGAAGACCCTCAGCCACCGGACCTACGGCAAAGACCACGTCGTTCAGGGCGCTCCACTGGCCGTCCAGGGTCCTGGCCCTGACGCGGGTGCTCTTGGTCAGTGTGAAGGGACCCTTGAATTCGATGGCCGTGGGCGAGACGTCACCCTGGGTCAGCTTCCGGGCCACGAGTTGAGCGGAGATCAGGAAATCGTCGTCACTTGGGGCGGAGTTCAGCCCGTGGATCGCCAGCACGTTTGAGCCGCTGTTCAGTGCGCCGGCATACGCGGTGATGTCAATGTCCTCGAGGACCGCTGCGGCGGCATCGGGGTGCTCCGCATAGGCCGCCGAGTTCCAGGCGGGGTCACCGGTGAAGTTGCGCCTGGCCACCTCGACCCCGTTGAGGTAGGCAATGAAGCCGTCGTCGTAGCGGATCCCCAGGCGGAGGTCTCCATACACGGCGTTGTCGGCCATAAACGGGACCCGCACGTAGCAGGTCGTGTTCTTGCCGGCCATGTCCCCGCCGACGTCCAGACCGATGAGGCCCTGATAACCCGACCCCTTCTCATACCCCACCCCGCCGGTGCCCCTTCGCCACGCCGAGTCATCGAAGGTGCTCGTGAACCACACGTTGCCTTCTCCCACCTGGATACCGGTGGCCAGGTCCCCGAGCAGGTGGAGGCCCGTTGAAGTGAAGGAGGAATAACTGCCCTTGCCGGCGTAGAGCTCCAGTTCAGAGCCGCCGCCCTGTTCGTAGAATACCAGGCGGAGCTGATAGGGTCCGGGCCTGGTCACATTGAAGACGCCCAGCGTGTCCCCTGGTCCGCGGGGACTGGGGTACGACAACGTGAAGCTCTGGGTGGTGCCCGTGAGCTTGAGGCCAAAGCCGTCGTCGCTGCTGACGCCGAACGTCCAGGGGCCCGCCTCGGGTATGATGATCGTGCCCACGGCCAGGATCACGTAGTTGTCGAAGTCCGTGTCCATCGTGGTGCCGGGGAAGGGTTTGTCGTCGCCGAAGTTGCCGAGGCCCCCGGTGTTGAAGAAGTTGATGACCGGTGCGGTCTGGGTCACGACCCGGGTTCGATAGGACGGGTTGCTGATCACCGACTCCGCGACGTCCAGGCTGCTCACGGTCAGGTTCGCCTGGTAGAAGGTCACCTGGAAGCCGGCGGGCTTGTTGCCCAACTGACTGCCGTCTGCTGCGCTGGGGACCAGGACCCGCTTGGGGGCGTCCTCTGCCAGGAGCGTGACCGCGGGTCCCGGGGCGGATCGGGCGATGGGTATGCGGGGATCCTGACCGTCGAGGGTGTAGTAGATCTGTCCCTTGGGGGCGACCATGGTGAACTGGTCGGTCGGCAAGACGCGGCCCTGAGATCGGGCGTGGCCGTTGACGTAGAACACCGGGGCATCGACGCTGGGATAGAGGCCGGCCGCACGCAACTGGTCCAGGACGATGGCCGGGCGCTGGGGCATGTAGGTCTCCAGGATGTAGTCACGCTGCGCCCTCCAGTCGTCCACCGTGTAGGGCGTGGCCTGCGCTTGATCCCCCCATCGTGCCGACTCGGCAATGATGGCCAATTCGACCAGATCGGCCAGCTCCTGGTACCGGGCCGCTGACATCGCTGCCGTGGCCGCTCCGTAGTTGAACAGGTTCCTGTGGGCGTGATCGCCAAAGACCTGGCGGAATTCGTCGTTCTGCCGGAGGTACCTGAAGGGTTCTGCTGCCCCGTCGCCGGACCCGGTCACGTTGGCGGTCAGACTGGACCACACGATGATCGCGCCCTCAGCGTCCCAGTCGAAGATCTTGAATCCCGTGGTGTTCGGGGGGCGCCGGCACGCGGCGTACCAGTTGTGCCAAGGCCAGTCGCCAGTGCCACCCCAGAAGTTGTGGAAGAGCCAGTCCGTGTAGTTGTCCACGTCGAGGAGGTTGTTGTACGCGGGATTCCTGGTTCCATCCGGGTTGTTGCCCTGGATCTTCTGATAGGACGCATTGTCCGAGAGGCCCGCTCGGGCGAGGCTGAGCATCGCGTTCCAGGTGTCGGCGTTGCCCTGGCCCTTGGGCTCGCCCGAGTTCAGGGCGTCCCATTCCTCCTTGTCGCCGCCCAGATAGGTGGAGCAAAACGACGAGTCGGGCCGTTCAGTGGCGTTGTACAGGCCCCAGTAGAGCCCGTTGAGGTAGACGTGCACGAAGGTCCCATGGGCAGACGGCTGTCCCACGGCCAACTGGGTCCGCCGCATGAACTCGTCGATGATGTACTGGGTATTGACGTTGCCCCAGTTGTTCCAGCCGTCGTTGGCCCCGGCCCGCAGGATGACCGTGTCGAAACTCGTGGCTGCGCCCGGTGTGTCGAACATCGGGAAATCGAGCTTGGTGGGGCCATAGTCGCCCTTGAAGATCAGGCGGAAGGACTTCTTTCGGGTCAGACCCATACCGCGAAAGGGCTGGCCGCCGTAGATCCGCAGGCCGGCGTCCGCCTGAAACCCGGTCGTGCCGTCTGGGTAAATCCACTCCACCGAGGTTGGCCGCTCCCAGGCAGACCCTGTCGAGGTGGAGTTGGTGTATATACCGGCAGGGCCGAACAGGCTGTCTTGGGCCGTTACGATGGAGACCGTGGGCAGCGACAGCAGGGCCTGCTCCATCAGCGGCCCGTACTCGGCGTTGTTGGTGATGCGCGGGTCCATCTCGTAGTCTGCGGCGGTCGAGCCCCAGAAGGAGGGCAGTCCGGACGGATTCTTGGGCTGGCGGATGGCGTCCTTGAGGAAGAGGTACGTGCACGTCCGCACGTGACTGGACTTCCAACCGTCCTGCACGGCCGCTGCCCGGAGACACGTGGTCCGGGTGATGGGGATGGGGGTGACGTAGATCCCGAGGCCTTTAGAGTCCGGGTCGAGCGGGGAACTGCCGTCAAGCGTGTAGAAGACAGCCGCGTCGGGCGTCGGAGTAGTGATGGTTACGGAGATGGGGGCATCGAAGAAGCCGCGATCGTAGCTGAACTCCGGGTCTGCGACCTCACCCAGAAAGGGATTCGTGTTCCGTGTCCCCGGGCTTGGGGTGCCGAAGAACAGCCAGTTGGCAGCCCCGTCTGGATACCGGCCAAGGGAGACGCCAGGGTCCTGTCGGCCGAAGGTCAGGCCGTCGATCAGGGTCGTGCCGTCCTTGTCGAACAGACCGATCTGCTCGCCGTCTGCGCTGAGGTCGAAGCTGGCGTGCACGCCCGCAGCCGAGGTCTGCTTGTCGGTCCATATGCGGAGAAACCCCTTGGAGGCCACGGTGGTTAGCGAGGTCCTGCCAGTGGGAATCTTCCATTTGGTGGGCCGCGCCAGATCGTCGGTCAGGTACATCCCGCCTACGTCAACCGCCTTGGACCCGGCATTGTAGAGCTCGACCCAGTCGCCCGTGGACTGACCGGGATTGGCCACCAGCTCATTGATCACCACGGGGACGCCGCCCATGGCGGTCCCCACCAGGACAAGTTCGATCACGCATAACAGGTTTGGGTATCTGAGAATCATAGGTCAAGTCCTGAGAACCCTTGCTCCATTTGTCGGCTAGGCGGCCAAATCCAGTTAGCAGTGGCTAAGCCCTGCACACTCCAGAGGCTGCACGTCTTCCGTGCACGACTATTATACCATGCCGCCCGCAGGCTTGGGCATTGCGACACGAAGATCCTCTGGTTATCCTTCCGGGCGAAGATAACAAAGACGCCTCAGGAGCGTCTTGGCATGGGAACGCCATATGATTTGGAAGGCATCGCAAATGAACCGCAACCTGACAGTCCTTGCCGTGCTGACGAGCCTGTGCGCAACATGTCCTCTCGGGGCCCAGAGCGGGCCGCAACAGACCGAATCCATCGTGGAGAAGGCGAGCCAGGCCGCCCAAGAGGGGAAGATCGCCTATAAGCTGACCACGCCCGAGGAATTGAAGGAACTGCTCGGTCCTCCCTTGAATGAGAGGAAAGACCAGGATGGAGGCATGGAGGTGCTGACGTTCCAGTGCGGTGACTTGACTGCGCGGTTTGCCCGCATGAGGGACTTTGCCGCCCCCTTCACCCTGCTGACGCTGACTGTCAAGGGGAGCTGGCTCGATCTCCTTCAGGGCGGTCGCAAGGGAGGGCAGATTGATATAGGTCAGGATCGACAGGTGGTCCTGCGATCGCTGGCGGATCTGGCCAGATTCGACCCCTTCTGGGGGCTTGCGGGCGTCTCGCTGGCGGGTCTCGACCTCCGCGAGCAGAAGGCGCTGCTTGAGAAGATGCCATTCGACAGCCGGACCGTGTGGCCCCCTCGTGACAGACTGCCCGAGGGTCTTGACCCTGTACGGCGCATCGAAGAGGGCAAGAACCCCGGTCTCGGCGTTCGCGGCTTGCACTCGCGTGGCATCGACGGGCACGGCGTGGGAATCGCCATCATCGACCAGCCGCTCCTGAAGAACCACGTGGAGTACGCGGATCGAGTAGTGCACTACGAGCCGATTGAGGTCCTCCTGGTTCCCCCACAGATGCACGGACCCCCTGTCTGTAGTATCGCGGCCGGCAAAGACTGCGGCGTAGCGCCGAAGGCCTCGCTCTACTACTACGCGGTCCCCACGTGGAAATGGCTCGACAACAAGCCCTGGGCCGAGCTTCTGGAGAGGGTCGTCGAGTTCAACAAGGGCCTGACCGATCAGCCGAAGATCCGCGTCGTGAGCATCTCCCTGGGGGCCTTCTCGGAAAGGCCCAGTTTCGACCTGTGGCAGGCAGCAGTCGCAAAGGCCACGGAGAGCGGAATCCTGGTCGTAACCTGTGACCCGACGTTCCTCCGCCTGGGCACGCTCAAACGCGACCCAACGGCGGACCCGAACGATCCGGCCCATTACAGCGGTGCCCGGTACTCCCACTCCGTTGCTGCCCTAGGCGTGCCGGTCGGCAATCGCACGATTGCCAGCCACGAGGGGACTTCCACATACACCTATGACGTCGAGGGAGGAATGAGCTGGGCAGTTCCTTACCTTGCGGGCCTGGCTGCCCTGGCCTTCCAGGTGGACCCGAATATCCCTCCAGCTCGAATTGTGGAACTCTGGACTGCCACGGCCACGAAGACCGGTGCGGGCCCCGTTGTCAATCCACCGGGGTTCATTGAAGCCGTACGGTCCTCTTCAGGCACGAAGAGGCAGACGGTGTGCACGGCACGGGCTACAATTCCTCGATGATCGCCAGGTCCCAGGGGGCCAGGGTGACGGGCTGTGACTTCTGGATGGCCTTGCCCGTCAGCAGGTCGGTCCCGCTGGCGTGCGGGTAGGTGAAGGTCTGGGCCTGGCCCGAGAAGTTCAGGTAGTATCGCTGGACCTTGCCTGACGAGGCGACGCCCTGGCGGATCCGTACGGCTGTGGGCAGGTCCTGGTCCGGACCGGCCAGTCCGGCCGCTCGCAGGACCTCGGCAACGATCTTGTCCTGCAGGGCGTCCGAGAGCACGGTTCCCTCGTACGTCAGGGTCCCCTTGCCAAAGGCGTTGCGGGTAATGGCCGGGAACTGGCCGAAGAACGGATGGTCGTACGAGGCCAGGGCCTTGGCTGTGTCCGGGAGGATCATCTCTGCCCAGGTGGACACGCGGTTCTGCTCGCCCAGGTGATAGGGGTCGCCCTTGAGGGCCAGGGGCTGCTTGAGGGTCGAGAATTCCTGGTAGCTTAGGCCCGCTGCCTCACGGAGGGGTCCTGGCATCCGGGTCCATCGCACAGTGGAGTACTCATTGCAGAAGCCGCTCTTGAATGTCACGATCAGATGGCCGCCGTTCTTGACGTAGTCGGCCAGTCGCTGCAGCAGGGCGTCGTCGCTGATGTAGAGCGGCGGCACGAGCACCACCGAGTAGTCGGCCAGATTCGTGGAGGTCGGGAACACGAAGTCCACGCCCACGTTCAGCCGGTACAGGGCCCTGTGCATCTGGTCCTCGATGGTCTGGTAGTTGACCTGGTCGCTGAACTTCATGAACTGGATGCCGTGAAAGGAGTCGGTGCTGTGCAGGATGGCCACGCGGTTGCGGGGGCGGAGATTGACCAGGCGAGGACCCAGGCGTTTGAGCTCCTGGGCGATCCGGGAGGCCTCCTTGAACACGCGATTGGGCTCCAAGTCGTGGCCGAGCAACCCCTTCCAGTAGGTTTCCTGGCCATAGTGGAGGGTGTGCCAGTGCCAATAGGCAACCATGTTAGCGCCACTGGCGATATTCGCGTAGGCGCACAGGCGGAGTTGCCCGTCATAGGGCGGGAACTGGCCAGCGGAGTCCCAGCCTATGGCCTGGGCGTTGGTCTCAGTGACCAGGTAGGGGGCCTGCTTCAGGGAGCGGGTGTAGTCGCCCAGCATGGCGATGGCCCAGCCGTCCAGGTCGTCCTGCGTGCCGTAGTACGGATTGATGGCGGCGATATCCAGGTGGCTGGCTATGGCCGGTGCGTCCACGGCCGTGCGGACGCCGCCGTGGAAGTCCTGGGTGACGAACTGGTCGGGCCGCTTGTACTCATTGACGATGGCTGCCTGCCAGGCGAGGAAATCCGTGACCAACTGCTGCTGGTACCGTTCCCACTCCAGCTTGTAGCCATGGTGACTCCTTTCAAACGTCCCTGTTATCGCCGGCCACTGTAGAATCGGGCATGGGCCGTGTCAATGGAATGCAGCGGCGTTCCCATAGGACGGCTCAGGGCGTTTGTGTCAAACGCCATCCTCTCACCGTGCTCCACACTCCACGCTGCAAGTCCTCCGGGCGACGTCATGGCAGACCCAGCCGATTTCGCAGCGTATGCAGGTTCAGCACGTCCTCCCGGTTGTAGGCCAGGAGGGTGTCCAGGGCCTCGGGGTTGCCGGTGTTGACGTACTCCCACCAGAGCTGCACGGCCATGAAGCCATCCACGTGGGGCAGTTGCCGCTCGATGCCGACCTGCCGCTCCACGGACTTCAGGCCGCCCTTGAGCTGGTGCCGCCAGCAGGAGTACATCAGGTCCACGTGCTGGAACTGGCGGGCCAGGTCCAGTCCGAGCTTGGCCCGGATGAAGGGCAGGTCAAAGCGCCTGCCGTTGTAGGTGTAGAGACACCCGACTGGCCGCAGGATGGCCAGCAGGCCCTCGGCCGAGATCTCATCGCCGACCAGTTGAAAGACCTGAAACGGGGCCTCATCCGCCAGGGCCACCCCCACCACGGTCAGGCCCGCGTAGTCGCGACTGAGACCTGTGGTCTCGATGTCCAGGTACGCATCACAACCTGTCCTTCTGGCCTCTGAATTCTGGCTTCTGGATTCTCTTGGGTACAAGTATCTCCTGATGCTGGCAGCAGTACTCCTTGCGCTGGCAGGTCCGGCAGTGCGAGCCCCGCCAGATGCCGTCGAAGTGCTCGGCGATCTTCCGAACGATGTCCAGTTGATCGGTGATGAAGCCGGACTCGAAGTTGCGGCGGTCGGCGTTCTTTGCACCTACACCTGCGCCGGTGAGGTTGGCACTGCCGCTGTAGGCGACCCGGCCGTCGATGATCGCGCACTTGAGGTGCACCCGGGGACAGTGCATCATCTCCAGGCCCTTCAGGAGACGGCGGTACCTGTCAAAGTCCCGCTGAAACGCCGGGCCCGGCTCCTTGGCGTGGAGCAGGCGCAACTCCACGTTCCTGCCCGCCAGGTCAGACAGGACCTCCAGGAAGGGGACCATGCGGCTGTCCTTGTCCACGTGCAGGTCCTTGAGGTCTGCGGTGGCAAGCCAGAGAAGCCGCTCGGCCCGCGGTACATGCGTGCAGATCAGCCTCTGGTAGATCTCCCTGTCGGTGACGTATTCCAGCACGATCGTCCTCACGCAAGTGGGGAGATGTCATCCGCCGGCAGGCGGCGACTCGCCGGCCTCTTCGGGTATCACCTCCTCGGGCTGCACCGGCTCCGCACGCGGCGGCTCAGGCCTGACCGCATCGGGTCTCTTGAGATCCTCGACGCTGGGCAGGTCCTTGAGGGAGTTGAGGCCGAAGACCTCCAGGAATCTCCGCGTGGTTCCATACTGCATGGGCCTGCCTACGATCTCGGCCCTGCCCACGATCTTGACCAGGCCCTTGACCATCAGGCTCCTGAGGACCTCGCCGCAGGCCACGCCGCGGATCGCCTCGATATCCGCGCGGATGGCCGGCTGCTTGTAGGCCACGATGGCCAGCGTCTCCAGGGCCGCAGGGCTGAGCTTGCTATCCTCGCGTGCGCGGAGGAGCCTCCTGAGATAACCGTTGTACTGCGGGAGGGTCAGCATCTGGAGGCCACCGGCGATCTTCTCGATTCTGAAGGCGTGGCCGTTGGCCTGGTACTTCTGATTGAGCCCGTCGACCGCTGCCCCGACCTGCTTGGTCGTGACCTCCACGAGCATGGCCAACCGGTTGGCAGGTACCGGCTCATCACTGGCAAACAAGATCGCCTCCAGGACCGACTCGACCGTGGCCTCCGGGGCGGCAGGGGACCCAAGCTCCTCCTCGCTGATCGCCGCGGGGTCGTCATCGGGCGGCTCGACCAGGGCCTGGCCCAGGTCTGTATCCGGGACTTCGGACACATCCGATTCGTCTTCAGGACCGTGCGCAACTGCGTCGAGATCGCCCTCTACGATATCTTCGGGTTCGTCACTCATATCATCTTCCACTCAAAGGGGTCTGCGTCCTTGGCACTCTGGCGTATTGTGACCTGCGGCAAGACCATTTTCAATTCCCTGATGAGCCTGCTCAGGGCAAATCGCTCCGATACGGTATGGGACAGGCACACGGCGGTCACGCCCGCCTCTTGGGCGGCCAGGGCCTCGTGGTGCTTCAGCTCGCCGGTCAGATACAGATCGCAGTGGGCGGCGATGACTGCGTGGAGGATCTTGCCGCATGCCCCTGCACAGACCGCGGCCTTCCTGACCAGGCGGTCCTGCCTGCCCACGATTCCGGCGGCCTTTGCACCGGTCGCCCTCTTGACCTTGGCCAGGATCTGACTGACGCTGGCCGGCCTGGCCAATCGCCCCATACGCCCGAGGCCCAAGCGCCGCTCCACGTCGTGAAGGCGGAATACGTCGAATGCGGGCGTCTCATACGGATGGGCCTTCCTCAAGGCCGCGATCACGGCCTCGACCTGGCCGGCTCGCACCACGGTCTCGAGCCGGATCTCCGACACGGTCTCGATCCTGCCCCGTCTGCCAATGGTCGGGTTGGCCCCGTCCAGCGGCAGGAACGTCCCTGTGCCCACGGTCTGGAAGCCGCAGTGTGAGTAGTGGCCGATGGCCCCTGCGCCGGCCCGGTACAAGGCATCGGCTACCTTGTTGAGATCCTCGGTTGGGATAAAGGTCACCACCTTGTACTGGGGTCCGGTGGGGTCATCTACGAAGTCACCGAGAGGCTCGGCCTCGACCAGGCCTACGGCCTCGGCAAGGCCGTCATTGACGCCGCCGGCGATCACGTCCAGGGAGGTATGAATGGAGTACACGGCGATGCCGGCCCGGATCAGCTCGTAGAGGGCAGCGGTGGGCCCGGCGGCGGTGATCCGTTTGAGGCCATCCCAGATGATGGGGTGGTAGCTGACGATGAGATCGACCTTGAGCCGTTTGGCCTCTGCCACCACGGCCTGGGTCGTATCGATCGTCACCAGAATCCGCCTGGCGTCGGCCTCAGGGTCTCCCACCAGGAGCCCGACATTGTCCCAAGACTGGGCCAGACCCGGCGGAAGGAGCCTCTCGATGGCGGATGCAATGTCCTTGATCTTCATTGGGCCTTCCCGCACTGGTTTTCGATCTGCTGGTCGAACGCGGCCAGCAGGCGCCGGCTGATGGGACCGACTGCGCCCTTTCCGACTGCGTGTTTCTCGATGCTGGTCACGGGCAGGACCTTCATGATGACGTTGGTCAGAAAGACCTCCTCCGCTGCCAGCAGGTCGTCGATGGTCAGCCTGCAATCGGCCCGTTCGATGGATTGGTCCTTGGCGATCCTGGACACGGTCTGTCGTGCAATACCCGGCAGGACCGGCGTATCGAGCGGTGGTGTCAGGATCTGGCCGGCCTTGACCAGGAAGACGTTGCTGACGCACCCCTCGGCCAGCGATCCGTCGGGGGTGAACCACAAGGCCTCTGCAGACCCGTTCTGGTGGGCCAGGCGGAGGGCCAGCATCCTGGGCAGGTAGCTGGTGGACTTGTGACCGGTCAGTGGATCGGAGGGGTTCTGCCTGTAGGGACACAGCATCACCCGGATTCCCTTGCTGTAGTACTCGCCGGGATAGCCCTGCAATCCCGTGGCTGCAATCAAAAGCATGGGGCGCCTCTGGTCCTCAGGGCCTGAAACCGGTCCACTCGTGACCGTCACACGCAGGCGGGCGTCCTTGAGGCCGTTGGCCTCCAAGACTGCGTTGATAGCCTGGGCGACAAAGGCCTTGTCGAAGGACAGGTCGAAGGCCAGTTTGGCTGCGCTGGAGAAGAGCCGGTTCAGGTGGTCGTCCAGGCAGAACACCACTCCCCGTGAGCTCCGCAGGGTCTCGAACAGACCGGCGCCATAGAGCAGACCTGCATCCACGACCGGCACAGAGGCCTGGTCTTCGTCGACTAACCTGTCATTGAGAAAGACCTTGTTCGACCCTGAACGCTCCACGCTCGACGCTATGCGCTCCACACTGTCCGCTGTACGCCCTGTGTTCCTGCAATCAATGCCCTGGCCTTCGTGAGGGTCTCCTCGTACTCGGCCTGCGGGTCCGAATCCGCCACGATTCCGCCGCCGGCCTGCACGTAGGCCGTCTGCCCGGCGATGATAATGGTTCGGATGGCGATGTTCAAGCGTGCAGTCCCGTCTACGCCGACAAAGCCGATGCTGCCGGTGTACAGCCCCCGGGCGGAGGGCTCGGTGGCGTCGATGATCTCCATGGCCCGGATCTTGGGCGCCCCGGTGATGGACCCTCCCGGGAACGTGGCCCTCAGGACGTCACAGAACCCGACGTCTGGCCGGAGCCTGCCGCCCACCACGGCCACCGCGTGAAACACGCTCGGACAGGTCTCCAGGGTTCGCGGCATCAGGACCCGGCGAGTGCCGGGGATGCAGACCCGGGCCAGGTCATTGCGCTCCAGGTCGATGATCATGGCCAGCTCCGCCTGGTCCTTCTCACTGGCGGCCAGTTCCCGGTAGGCCTGCTCATTCGTCTGCCGGGCCTGTTCAGAGGTCTCAGCGACCCGGGGCCGCGTCCCCTTGATGGGCTTGGTCTGGATGGTGCGGTTGGCGACCGCCAGGAACATCTCAGGCGAAGCGGAGACGATGGAGAACGGTGGGGCCTCGATGTACGCGGCATAGGGGCTGGGATTGAAGGTGTTCTGCCAATGGAAGAGGTCGATAGGCCTGGCCGTGAACCGGCAGGCAAATCGCTGCGAGAAGTTCACCTGGTATACGTCCCCATCGACGATGTGGCGATGGATGCGGGCAATGGCAGCCAGGTACCGGGCCTTGGTCATGTTGCACCTGACCTCCGCCAGATCCACGTGTTCGATATCCGCCGGGCAGGGCGATCCAACCTGGATGTCGTCGGCCTGGTCCAGGAGACGCTGAAGGCAATCCAGCTTCTCTCGGGGGCCCTCGAAGTCCGTGGGCAACTGTAGGGCAATCAGCCAGACTGTCTGCCGGCAATGGTCGTAGGCAAGGACGCGATCGTAGAAGGCCAGTCGCACCAGCGGCATGTGCAGGTCGTCGATCGCCTTGCCCGCTGCCGTCGGTTCGATGAACCGGCCCAGGTCATAGCTGAAGAACCCAATCCAGCCCCCACAGAACATGCCTTCCGGAAGGTCGGTTCGAGACCCCTCGTCCAGTCTGTACCGATCCAATGCCTGCTGTACCTGGCCGACTGGGTCCGGCTGGTCGCTGCCTATCTCAACGATCTCGATCGGCTCGGCCGCCCAGTAACTGAATCCGTCGGCCCCGATCTTGGCGTCGTTGCCTCCCAGGATGGAGGGCCATCGCAGGCGGCCAAACACCTCGTTGAGGGCCGCCATGCTGACCGTAAACGGGACCTTCTCACAGTGGAGGGCACATCGCAGGACTGAGCTGAGCACTCCCGATCCCGGTGGGCAGGTCGTCATGCGGAGGTCTCCGCCCGCCACTGCCGGACGATCTCCACGGAGTTGGAGGTGCCAATCCGGTCGGCACCGGCCCCGATCATGTCGGATGCCTGCTGCGCAGTCCTGATGCCTCCGGCCGCCTTGATCCTGCATTGGGGGGCCTCGGCCTTCAGCAGCGCCACGTCTTCCACGGTGGCGCCGCCGGTCGGGTGGAACCCGGTACTGGTCTTGATGAAGTCCACGCCGGCCATCTGCGCGACCCGGCAGGCAAACCGCTTCTGGTCCACAGTCAGGGCCGTAGCCTCAACAATGACCTTCAGGACCACCGGCGGCCGCATGGCCTTGCAGACCTTCACGACCGATCGCAGTTGGCCCAGCAGGTACTTCGAATCCCCCTCCACCAGGGCGGCCAGATCCGCCACCATGTCGATCTCATCGGCCCCTTCGAAGATCGCGTCTTTGGCCTGCGCGACCTTGATCGCGGTGGACTCTGCCCCCAAGGGGAATCCCACCACGGTGGCCACCTTGATCCCTGACCTGTGCAGCCGATCCGCAGCCGTGGAGACCCACCTGGAGTTCAGGCACACGGCGTGGAACGAGAACTCCAGGGCCTCGTCGCAGAGCCGTTCGATGTCCTGGCTGGTAGCCGTGGGGACCAGCAGGGTGTGGTCGATTATGCTGGCCAGTTGCTTTTCGTCCATTGAGATCATGGTTTGACGTATCCTTTCCGGGCAAAGAAGCCCATCGCCTCATCGAGCGTCCTGAATACCTGCGTGGCGGTCTGGGTGACGAAGACCGAGGGAGCCTGCCGGGCCGGCCAGACGACGTAGACCTCCTTGGCCGCCTCGTGGGCGTGCTGGAGTTCGCGTTCCACGCCGCTGGAGATGGCGGCCCGGCCGTCGGGCAGGGTGGGGATGAAACTGACGATCATGTCGGATTGGTCGATCAGCATGAAGTCCCGGGCGTAGGTCTGGCTGTTGATGTCCCGTTCAATCTCCTGGATCTGGCGGCAGCTCAGTCGCACCGGCCCGTCGCCGAGGTCCACCTGCACGTGGTCCTGGCCCTGGGTCTGGGCGAGTCTGGCCCGGTGGGGCAGGTCCGATTCCTCCAGGTCGCCGGGGTCAAAGCAGATGAACAGGGATTTCATCTGCCGACGGAACACGGTGATCTCCTTCTGGACCTCGTCCAATCCAACCACGGCGGTCATCGGGAAACTCAGATAGGCCTTGCGGGCCTGGGCCTCGAAGGCCAGCCTGTAGAACGTCTCGGTCGTCTCCTGATCTGCGCCGCGGGCCAGGCAGTAGAGGGGAACCTTGTCCCCGAGGCCCTGCCTGAGCATCTCGGTGCATATGATCTCCTCTTCCCGCCAGACGATCAGGTCCTTGAGTGCGTGGTCGCCCGTGTGCCCGGCCAGCAGTCTCTGGTGCAGGGCCGCGATGCCGTCGATCAGGCAGATGTAGAGGTCGGCGTTGAGCTGGCGCATCTGGTCGAAGTCTACGGCCGGAAACAGCCCGTGGCGCCAGCGAAACGTGGCGTGCGTATTGACCAGCAGGTGGGGGACCTGGCCGGCCTTGGCAATGATGTCCTTGAACACGCTGCGGCGGAGGGAATTCAGTCGCTTGATGGAGAGATCCAGGATCTTGCCGGACGGCACGTCCCGGGCCTCGGCGTACATGAGGTCACCGACGCTGCACAGGGCAACCTGGCGTCCCCTGTCGGCCGCGAACCGGCAGACCCGCTCCAGGTAGCCCTTCTTGTCCAGGCCCACCATTCCAGTGACGACGACGATCATGACTCTTACGTCCTACAGATTCTCGATCCGGCGCTGCCTGTCATGGTCCTTCAGGGCGGCGATGAGGTCGCCCAGGTTGCCGCCCATGACCTTGTCCAGGCTGTAGAGCGAAAGCCCGATTCGATGATCCGTCAGGCGGTTCTGCGGGAAGTTGTACGTGCGGATCTTGTCAGACCGGTCGCCGGAGCCGATCATGATCTTCCGCTGCGAGTCCCGCTCCGCCCGCCTCTTGCTTTCATGGAGATCATAGATACGGCTGCGGAGGATTCGCCACGCCTTCTCGCGGTTCTTGTGCTGGCTTCGCTCGTCCCGCATGCTGACCGTAATACCGGTCGGGAGGTGTTCCAGGCGGATGGCGGAACTGACCTTGTTGACGTTCTGTCCGCCCGGGCCACCTGCGCGGCAGACGTTCTCCTCCACGTCGGCTGGGTTGATCTCGATATCAACCTGATCCGGCTCAGGCAGCACCGCAACCGTGGCGGCGGAGGTGTGTATCCGGCCCTGGGCCTCGGTCTCGGGCACCCGCTGCACGCGATGGCCCCCACCCTCGTATCCCAGTTCGGACCAGACGCCCTCTCCCTTGATGCTCAGGATGACCTCACGAAAACCGCCCATCTCGGCCGGACTGAAGTCCAATTGTTCGACCTTCCAGCGACGGCTCTCGGCGTAGCGGACGTACATCGTATACAGGTCTCGGGCAAACAGGGCCGCCTCTTCGCCGCCGGTGCCCGCCCGGATCTCCATGATGACCGAGCCCACGGCATCGTCTTCGGCCATGACCAGCGTATTTACGATCTCCTCCAAGAGTCCCTCGGACCGCCCCTGAAGTCGGGTGATCTCCTCCTCAGCCAGGGCCTTGAGGTCCTTGTCCGCCCCGCTGTCGCCGGCGATCTGCCGGGCCTCTTCGAGGCTGGCCACGGCCTGCTTGTACTGCCGGTACTTGGTAACCACCGGTCGGAGCTTGCCCGCCTCCTTGGAGAGGTGCACCAGTTGCATGGAATGGGTAGCCATCGCCGGATCGGCGATCTGGCCTTCCAGGTCGCGATATCGCTGCTCGATCTGGTCGAGCTTGGCTAGTATGCTCGCTTGATCCATATCCCTGTCAGGTTCGAGGCTGCCGGCGGGCTTGCACGCAGGTTCGGCCCGGGGCCGCCCAGATCACCGTCGGCCCGGTCCGGCGAAACGCAAAGGAACCTCTGTCCCGCTCGGATTCGGGGCAAGAGGCTCCAGCACAAAAGAGAAGGCAGGTCCGCTAGGCCATCGGATCCTTGTCACTTCGTCTTCTTGAGGTGGTAGTCCGAGCCGTACTTCTTCTGAAACCGCTCGATGCGGCCGGCCGTGTCGATGAACTTCTGCTTGCCCGTAAAGAACGGATGGCACATCGAGCAGATCTCCGCGTGGATCTCCTTGGACGTGCTGCAGGTCTCGAAGGTGTTTCCACAACCGCAGTGAACGATCACCTTGTGGTAGTCCGGATGTACGCCCTTTTTCATAACAGAACCACTCCAAAAAACCGAAAGAAATGATTATACTGGCAACACTGGCTCTTTCAATAGTATTTTCGGCCAACTGGCCGCGTACGCCAGGTTGGACCCTGGAAGGCCAGGCTGGACTGCCGTATTATCAGACCACAGGTCCGGGGCATGGATGTCCCTATTTCAAGAGGAGACTGAAGATGCCTCACACCAGGTCGCGTTGGGTCGCTGCTCTTTCATTGCTTCTTCTGTGGCTCGTGCCGGCTGCCCTGTCCAGTCGCACCGCGTTACACGAGGTTGGGCACCTGCTGGCCTATGCCGACAGTCAGCCCATCGCCGACCTCACGGCGATATCGGATCTGGGCGCCCGGGTCGAGGGCACGGTGTTTCTCGACGCCGACGGCAATGGGGTCATGAATTCCGGGGAGGTCGGCATCCCTGGATGGACGGTGTCCTTGAATACCGGCCAGACGACGACCACGGATGCCAACGGCCAGTACCGGTTCACGGGCCTGGCTGCGGGCACCTACCAGGTCTCTGAGGCATTGGTCTCAGGCTGGTCTCAGACGTATCCGGTCAAGGCCGGCGTGGTCTCGCAGG
>Ga0209777_10000749_pt1 | contig 50567 bp, 52 predicted proteins | sample FrelakmetHBP12HB_FD_187147 | JGI IMG/M metagenome (GOLD analysis project Ga0209777, IMG submission 187147) | Freshwater lake sediment microbial communities from the University of Notre Dame, USA, for methane emissions studies -HBP12 HB (SPAdes)... | ecosystem: Environmental > Aquatic >... | reverse complement strand
GACCTGGCATGCCTTGGGAAGCCACTTCTTGTCCACCACCGGCCGCGAACAGGAGAGAGCGCCCCCGAGCGCCTCAGCCAGCTCCTTTACCATCGGAATGTTTTCCGGGTCCTTAATCCCTCTTCCCGGGGAGAGCATCCCTTTCCACAACTGGAAAGGCCCCAGGACGTACCGTAAAAAGATAAGGTCCCTTCTTTAGGAAAGAGACCTTTGCATTCACCTTCCCGCCATAGAGCTGCCGGGTGACGGAAAAACTCTCCCCCTCGGGGTCAATGCCAATGCAGTCTGTGGCCAAAGCCATCTTCAGACGGGCGGCAAGCCCTGGAGCAAGATCCATCCCCATGGCCGTATGGCCGATCAGCGTAAGGGACGGTTTCCTTTCGGTCATAAGCTGGATAAGAACCTTTTCATATGTTTCCGTGTTAAACGATTCGAGACGGTCGTCTTCAACGAGAAGGACCCTGTTTGCCTTCGGTTTCAGGGCCTCTGCCAGTGGGTTCACCCCCTTGCCGAAGAGAGCGACACTCACCTCCGCTCCCAGACTTTCTCCTAATTGCCTCGCCTTGGAGAACATCTCCCATGTCACATCTCTCAATTCGCCGCGTCGATGTTCTGCCAGGACCATGATCTCGTTCATCAGGCCAGCCCTCCTTTATCCTTGAGAATATCGAGAACCTTGAGTGAGAGCTCCTCCATATTTCCTTGCAGCATCTGTGCTCCTTCGCCGACCTGAGGAGTGAAAAGCCGTTCAACCCGAAGATTAGATCCCGAGAGTCCCACCTCCTCGGGTTTGAGATTGAGTTCCGCAGTTCCGAGGACCTTGATCTCTTTCTTCGCCACCTTCCGGATGCCCATAATCGAAACATAACGAGGCTGATTGATCCCGGTCTGGATCGTCAGGAGAGCGGGGAGATCGATCTCGACGACCTCCTCCAGTCCTCCTTCCAGCTCTCGATGGGCCCTGAGCTTCTTGTCTTGAACTTCGAGACGGTTGACGAGAGAGGCGTGCGGAATGCCGAGAAACTTGGCAAGGACCCCTCCCACCTGGCCGTAGCCGTCATCCTCAGCCTGGACACCTGCCAGGACGAGATCGAAGGGGATCTTACGAATCGCTTCTGCCAGAGGCTTTGCCGTGGCATAAGCGTCTGATCCACTGAAGGCAGGATCGGTCAGGCGGACCGCATCGTCCGCACCCATCGCCAGGCACTTGCGAAGCGTCTCATTCGATTCTTCCCCTCCCAGGGTCAGGACGGTTACCTTCCCTCCAAACTTCTCCTTGAGAGCAATGGCCTCTTCGATCGCGTAATTGTCCCACTCGTTGAGGTCAAAGACCAGACCGCTCCGATCAATATCTTTCCCCGATTTGTCGATGGTGACATCCGCATCTGCAGTCTCCGGGACTCTTTTTACACAGACAACAATGTTCATTCATTTTCCTCCTTCCTGAAGCCAATCAATCGAATCTAAATCTTCAGAGCCATGTCGAATCCTTCTCTCACGGCATCAGTGATCTTCCTCGGCTCTTTGGCGTCTCCGATGGTGATCACCTCTGTCCTACCCAGCCTAACTTCTCGTGCAAGGTCATCAACAGATTGAGATCCCACGGCAATAATGATTGTATCTGCAGGGATCGATTCTGCTCCCTGTTCCGTATCTAGTATTACGGCATCGTTGGTGATCTCGATGAGCTTTGTCTTGGGGCGGAATTCTACACCCATGAGTCTGAGGCTCTTCATGAGGGACCATCGGGTGCTCGGTCCCACGTTCCCGGCCATTCGCTCCAAAATGTCGATAACGGTTATCTTCCTTCCGGCGCTATGGAGGAGTTTCCGAACCCGGTCAAAGTCCTCTGCCGAATGGTAAAGTAAAAAAGCAAAAGTCTCAGGAGCAGGCACCCCAAGATTTGCCACAAATAGTGCCGTTTCACATCCCGTAGCGCTCCCTCCTACGATGACCACCTGCTTCCCGATATTCGGCACCTTATCGCTCAAGACATCCCATGCACTTACGACGTGTGGTAGAGCTATTCCAGGAACCCTTATTTCAATGGGTCTGGCACCAGAGGCCACCACTAATACATCAGGTTGTTTCTCCTCAATCATCTTCGAAGTCAGAGTAGTTTTGAGCATTGTTCTTACGCCAGAGACTTCCATGCGATTTCTCAGGCTTAGGATGACGTTAAGGAACTCTTTCTTCCCTGGCGAAGCGGCCACAAGATTTACCTGTCCCCCCAGACGTTCCTCCTTCTCGTAGAGAGTAACATCGTGACCTCTCTGTCCCGCAACTAATGCAAACTCCACCCCTGCGGGGCCTCCACCTGCCACTAGGATCCTCTTTTTTACTTTTGCTTGTCTGATTTCTGTATTAGCTTCTCGCCCCACCCGAGGGTTCATAGTACAACATACGGATGAACCAGAGAGGAGAGAATCAAAACATCCCTGATTACAGCCGATGCAGGAAACGATCTCATCAAGCCTTCCCTTTTTGACCTTGTTCGGAAGCTCCGGGTCGGCGAGCAGAGGTCTCCCCCAGCAGATCATGTCCGTAGCACCGGACCGCAAGGCCCTCTCTGCCACCAGAGGATCTCCTAAGCGGTTTGAGGCAAAGACCGGAACTCTTACCTTCTCTTTGATACCACGGGCCAGGTAGAGGAAAGCACCCGGAGGGACGTTGGTGGTAATCTGGGGGATGTAACTTTCGTGCCACCCTCCTGTGACGTTGATGCTATTTACCCCAGCTTTTTCCGCCTCTGTACAGAAGAGAGCAGATTCAACATTAGTATGCCCCCCCTCCATGAAGTCATGCCCAGAGACCCTGATCCCCATGGCGGAATCTTTCCCGACCGCCTGCCTGACTTTCTTTATCACTTCCAGCCCGAACCGCATTCGATTTTCTATGGGACCGCCATAGTCATCTGTCCGGTGATTTGTTACGGGAGATAAAAATTCGCCGATGAGGTAGCCACCGGCCGCCAAAACCTCAATATAGTCGAATCCCGCTTCAATGGCGCGTCTTGCCCCTTGAGCATAAGCCTTCTTGACGTCTTCGATGTCATCTTTCGTCATCTCCCGGGGAACTTCACCGGAGATTGGGCTTGCTATCGCCGAGGGAGCAATGGGCGGGACTCCTGTATAAGAGGATGAAGCGAAACGGCCCATCTGCATAAGCTGGATCCCGATTCTGGCATCGGTATCCCGGTGAAGCTCGTCAAGGAACTCTCGGATCGGACCAGTATATTTATCGTCAAAAAGGCCCGGCATGAAAGGGGTGCTTCCTATCCTGTCTATGGCAACGGGGCCGATGATCATGAGACCCACCCCACCAGCTGCCCTCTCCCGATAGAAAACCTTGAAGCGATCGGAGAAAGCGTAATCGCCAGTATAGGCAAGTGCCATAGCAGGCATGACGATTCTGTTCTTGACCGTGAGACGATTGATGGTTATGGGCTCGAAGAGTTTAATGAACTTCATTGGGTATCCACTCCCTTTTCGTAAATGACCATTCCTATTCTCCATCGGGTCATCTCAGACTGCTTCTTTTACGGGTTTCCATTTTGGAAGACTGATTTCTGGCGATACATCGTCAAATACCACTTCGAGTTCCATTCCATTTTTCAAATCCTTCGGATCGCAGTCCACAATGTTGGAAAGCATCCTCGGGCCTTCTCGAAGATCCAGTAGCGCCACGACGTAAGGCAGGTCTGCCATGAACGGAAAAGGCACTCCGTATTCGTTGACCGCAAAGGCATACAGCGTGGCCCTGCCGGAGGCTTCCATCCATTCGCTGTTCTCACTCATACATTCTGTGCAGTAGAGATAAGGCGGATGATCGATGTGTCCGCATTCTCTACACCTCTTGAGCAGAAGCTTGTGCTTCTTGGTGCCTTCCCAAAAAGGCTTTGACCATTTTGTAGGAGTGGGCAGCGGTTTCTTAAGATCTTCATCAGAAAGGTTAAATTTCCTTTTTAACTCTTCTAACTTTTCATTCCTGTCCATAGCGTCGCTCCTTTGCCCTTTTGTCAGTTCTTTTGCCAACGAACCGACCTATCAAAATTGGCCAGGGATTTCATTCCCCATAACCGTAAAGTGAATATCCATCCATGCCCCGCCGCCGCAATCCTCAATGAGAAACTTCGCATTCGGCACCTGGGCTTTACCTGCTTTGCCCTGCAACTGGCGCACGCCTTCAACAAAAAGGGCAAACCCCACTCCTGTCCCCGTATGTCCGAAACTGAGCGCTTCTCCATTGGTCGTGCAAGGGAATTTTCCGCCAGGGCTGGTCTCCCCAGACGCTACAAGCGCGCCCGATTTGCCAGGCTCAACAAAGCCGAGAGCATCCATCATTACAAGGGCCAGAGCCGGATAGGCGGCATAAACCTCGAAGATGTCCATGTCCTTTGGACCAAGTCCCGCTCTTTCGAATGCGGCTTTTGCTACTGGGGCATAAAACTCATGCATTTTGGCCATATCTCTGAAACGTGCCGTTGCGTTGGTGAGGTTTCGGTGAGAGTAAGCGGAGGCTTCGCTGAGGAGATAGACGGGCTTACGGCAGACTCTGCGGGCCTTTTCCGCCGTTGTCATGATATAGGCGCTCCCCCCATCTGCAAGGACATTGCACATCAAGGCCGTCAGAGGATACACTACCATCCGACTCTTCAATACGTCCTCTACCGTAATCGCTTTTTTATTAAACATGGCATTGGGTTGAAGATTGGCCCACCGGCGACAGGCGACGCAATGTGCGGCAACCTGCTCGAGGGTTGTGCCCGTGTAGGCCATGTATGCCTGGGTCATCATGGCTGCCACGGCATTGTAAGTCATCCCGTAAGGAATCTCCCACTCCAAATTCGAGCCGGCCGCGGCAAAAAACTTGATTTGCTCATTGGTGCTAAACTGGGAGAACCTCTGAGCATGGACAACAAGAACCGTATCCGTTTCGCCAGATCGGATGATTCCCTCCGCAGTCTTCCTGATAGAGAAACTCGAACCCCCGCCTGAAACGGTACAGGCCGTAATCTTGCAACCCTTGGCGCCGATTGCCTCCGGCAAATGGCCGAAAAACATCTCTGTGTTGTATTCACTGCCCATGATGTGAACAGCGCAGAGAATGGCCCCAATCTCGCTTTTGCCAATTCCCGCGTCCTCGATTGCCATTTTGGCCACCCTGTAAGCAATCTCAAACTCACTTCGCTCAGGATAGGTACCGCATGGCACCTCGCCTGTCCCTATGACTGCAAAATCTGCTTTACCCATGGCTACACCTCCTTGGTTTTTGAACCACGGTCCATCACCGGTGGTAGAAGTCAACTGATACGCGGCGGTGGCAACACTTTCCCGGCTCACGCCCGAAGGCGGCACACTTTTACATTTATTATTGACTATATGGTCATTTTTTATACTACACGCCAAAATAAATGTCAAGATAATAATGTATTATGTCCTATTTTTATATAATTTATAAAGCAATATCAAAATGTTATGTCTTAAACCTTAGATTTCATAATTTTTTCCTTGACAAAGGGAAAATAATTTGATATATACTGACCAATAAGTCATCTTCAGGTCGTTAGAATCCAAGAAGGCTGGCCATAATGAAGAAGGATCTGGGGCAAGCGAAACGGTTAATCAGAATCGAAGAGATCTGTCGGAGGTCCGGCTATAGTAAACTGACCCTAAATCGGTATGTAAGAATGGGGCTTTTAAGGAAACCCATAAAGACGGGATCTCGCTCGTTCTACGACAAGGGGCACCTCGAAAGGTTGAGGGAAATTCGCCGCCTCAGGAAAAAAGAGGGGTTATCGGTCCCTCAGATCAAGAATTTACTTAAAGGTCATGAAAACGTATCAGAGAACCTCACAGAGGACAACCCACCGGGCAAGAGGGAGCAGATCATTAATAAAGCGATTGAGTTCTTTTCGAAGAATGGTTTTACGGGCACGAGCATTGAGGAAATCACGGATGCCCTCGGTATTGCAAAAGGCACTTTCTATCTTTATTTCAAGAGCAAAAAGGAATTACTCATCGATTGCATCGGACAGCTTACCACTACGATTGTCGTGCCGAAAGAAGTTTGGGAGGATATCCGCAGGGAGACGGACTATATTCGCCGGCACAAGAAGCGACTCACCGCCTTCCTCAAGGCGTTCCCAACTTTTGTAGGGATCCTCAATCTGATTCGAATGTCTCTGCAAAGCAATGACCTTGGTTTGGTAAAAAAAGCCGGTGATACCTACAGAATGTTAGTCAACCCGTTGCGGAAAGACCTGCGTTGGGCAATCCGGCACGGTGTGGTGCAAGAAGTCGACGAGGAGATATTCAGTTTTCTGTTATGGGGAGTAGGGGAAGGATTGGGTTATTTACTCATGATCGACCCCCGATACACGATCGAAGAGGTGGCCGAGATCGGAATGGACTTTCTGGCAAGAGGCGTGCTTTCGCCCGAAGCTGAAAGTACCATCAAATCTGAGACAGAGCATTTAGATTGGGATGTAATGGATTGCACTGGCCTTACGGTCCGGCTTAGAAATATCAGTTTCAATCAAAGGAGTCACTTTTCTGGGTGGTTTGGAAAGGGTGAAGTCCGAGTTCCTCTCAACAATATTACCTCCGTATTGTTAAATCACGAAGGCACGCAAGTCTCTGCAGTCGTATCTGCAAGCGAAGGTGAGAAGATCATCCTGAGAATTGACATACATACGATTCTAACCGGCGAATCCTATTTTGGTACATATTCCGCTGAACTCAATCAGATATCGGCTATTTCCTTGGTCCAGTCAACAGAAGAATCAGGGGTTCAAGCTTTGGATGAAGCTCCAGCCCCGTGACAATAAACTGGGATTTGAGATCTTAAGGAACATTGCCAGAATCCCGACAGGAGGGGGACAATGGGAGATTCCAGATACAAACATATTATCTATGGTACAAAAGACAATATTGCAAAGATAACTCTCAACAGGCCTGATCGATTAAATGCGATCAACATGGAATTGGCAATTGAACTGAAAGATGTTTTTTTAGAGTTCGAAAAGGATGAGAATGCCAAAGCAGGAATACTCACTGGATCAGGAGAAAAGGCCTTCTCCGTGGGGGGTGATATCAGCATGTTTCCAAATGTCTTAGGTAACATAGATTCAGCTTATCGGTTCAATAAGTTAGGCTATGATATCCATCGGTTAATGGACAGGATTGAAAAACCGATCATAGCGGCAGTAAATGGATATTGCTTTGCGGGAGGGTTAGAGATCGCTTTGGCATGTGACTTTATCATTGCTTCCGATAATGCTTCGTTCGGATTGGCTGAGATAACAATAGGAATTGTTCCTGCATGGGGAGGGATGATTCGACTCCCAAGAGCCATCGGGGCAAGAAGAGCAAAGGAGATGATCTATACAGGGGAGCCAATTAGTGCCGACCATGCAGAAAAAATCGGCCTCGTAAACAGGGTGGTACCAAGAGGGCAACTGGATGAAGTCGTAAGCGAAATAGCGAAGAAGCTGGTCAACAAATCGTCTCTCGCCTTAAAAGTGGCTAAAAGTGTAATCAATTACGGATTGGAAACTCCGGACATTGATGCGGGACTGTGGATGGAGAGAGGTGCAGCAGGCATTGTTGTTGCGGGAGAAGACTCCAAAGAGGGGGTGTTGGCTTTCCTCGAAAAAAGACCGGCCAAATTCAAATAACGAAGCTCCACGGCCTGAAGGGCGTGGCACCCTATGAAACGGAGCAATTACAGTTCTGTTCTGTCGGAAACTTATGGAGGAGAAAACTCAGAAAACCTTCTGGGGCGCATCCGAGAGACAGTGATTTCCTCAATATACGAATGGGAACCGGAGAAATTTCAACGTGGATAGCCAAGTTGCCATAATTCCAGTATTGCTGCTCCACGGCTTAGTGTACGGGATGCTGATATTCCTCGTCGCCTCGGGGTTGACGTTGGTATTAGGTCTCATGGACATACTCAATTTTGCCCATGTCTCTGTTTACATGGTGGGCGCCTTTATCTGCTATCAAGTGACGCAATGGACCAATAATTTCTGGCTTGCTCTTATTGTCGCGCCAGTGGCCTGTGCATTGCTGGGTATCCTTATTGAACGGTTCGTCATTCGCAGAATACATGGTTCAGGACATCTCAACGAACTTCTTGCCACCTTCGGACTTGCTATGGTTATCACCGAAGTCGTCAACTGGATTTACGGATCAAATCCTCTGCCGGTTCGAGCTCCCAGCCAGTTATTGGGATCTTTAAATCTATGGTCCGACGTCCAGTATCCCCTTTACCGCCTATTCATTCTTGCTTTATCGGGCATGGTGCTGGCGTTCATGTTCTATATTCTAAAAAGGACCCGCCTGGGGATTTCGATTAGGGCATCCGTTCAGGACCGGGACATGGCCAACGCGTTGGGGACTAACGTCGCAGCCGTATCGATGTTTGTTATGGGAATTGGAGCCTGGCTTGCCGGGATAGCCGGCGTGATTGTTGCCCCTTATCTGAGTGTATATTCTGGCATGTATGCGGATATGATCATGGATTGCTTTGCGGTTATTGCCGTGGGCGGACTGGGCAGTCTTGGGGGGGCTTTTATCGCGTCCCTTCTTGTTGGACAGGTTCAGTCTTTTGGAGTGATCTTCATCCCAAGGATTTCTCTTATCCTTATCTATTTGCTGATGGTGGCTGTTTTTGCCCTCAAGCCGAGCGGGATTTTAGGGAAGAATGAATGAGACCATCGGTCAAAACGTTCACCTTTCTGCTTTTCGTTGCAGCTCTTGCCTTGTTTCCCTTCCTTGGGAATAAATTTCATACCTATCTGCTTAGCGAGTGTTTTATTTACTCGGTGCTTGCCATAAGCTACTATATGTTGCTCGGCCATACCGGATTAATGTCCTTCGGCCATGCAGCTTTATTCGGGGTAGGCGCTTATGCGTCGGCGATCACTCTGATCCGTTTCTCCGATCTTCCGGTGTCGCTAGCCCTTGTCGTCGGCGGATTCTCCGGGTTAATTTGCGGGTTCTTTATTGGATTGATCGTTCTGAGATTGAAAAGAATCTATTTAGCATTTGGCACACTGGCGTTGAGCCAAATGATCTGGGCAGTCGCATGGAAGTGGAGAATCGTTACAGGCGGGGACGACGGCATGACGGGCTGGTCGTCAAGACAAGTAACGCTCCCCTGGCTGGGACGGTTCGGCTTGATCAACGTAACGTTCCTCTATTACTTCGTGCTCCTTTTTGCTTTTGCATGCGTCTTCCTCTGCTGGTATGTTACCCGTACGCCTTTCGGAGAAACGCTCTCCAGCATCCGATCGAACCAGAATAGAGCTGATTTTCTCGGCATCAATGTGAGTCGGGCGAGACTGATGGTTTTTGCCTTCTCAGGGTTCATCGCCGGCATTTCAGGTGGCCTATTCATTCTGTTCAAAAAGGCGGCTGCTCCCACCTTTCTCGACATTTCGACTTCGTTCAATATCCTAGTGATGTCGGTCATCGGAGGATACGCGAGCTTCGTCGGCCCCATTGTGGGCGCTTTCATTTACGTGTATATGATGGAATACCTCAGTTCATTTACGGAACGGTGGCAATTGGTAATGGGCGCGTTTTTTGTACTGCTTATCCTCTTTTATTCAAAGGGGGTTGTGGGAATGGTTGAGCAGCTTACAACGAAGGTTTCGCTTTTCAGGGGGAAAAAGAGAGGGAAAACGACGTGCTCGTCCTGAAGGGTGTCTCGAAACATTTCGGTCCGTTAGCGGTGATTCAGAGAGTCAATCTTGAAGTGACAAAGGGAGAGAGACATGCCCTTATCGGGCCAAATGGAGCGGGGAAAAGCACTCTTTTCAATCTGATCACGGGACACTACAGGCCCTCCGCTGGTGAGATTTACTTCAAGGATAGAAGAATAAGCGGCTTGGCCCCGCATGAGATTACGCGATTGGGCATCTCACGGTCTTTTCAAATTATCAATATTTTCAGGGATATGAGTGTGTACCAGAACATGCGGATCACAGTCACCGCGAGACACCGTATGAGCCTTAACTTCAGGTGCCAGGTCGCGAGCCTCGGGCAGGTGCGAGAAGAGAGTGAATTCGTCCTGAGCCGTGTCGGCCTTCTCCCTTTTATGAACGAACCGGCGGGAAGGCTTGGTTACAGTCAGCAGCGAGCCTTGGAGGTCGGTTTAGCGGTCGCCCTTGACCCCGAGCTCCTGCTCCTTGACGAGCCGGGAGCCGGGCTGTCCCCTGATGAGACAAGGTCCATTGTCGGCCTGATAAAGGAGGTAACGACAGGCAAGACCCTCGTGATCGTAGAGCATGATATGGATGTGGTCTTCGATTTGGCTGATCGAATCAGTGTTCTAAACTACGGGACTATTGTGGCATCAGGATCTCCCGATGAGATCAGGAGGAATGAGACGGTGAAAGAGGTTTACTTAGGCAACGTGCTGGAGACAGAGAGGTGAGCCAAGCTTAATATGACGCTGCTGCAGGTTAAGGAAATCCACACGTATTACGACGATAGCCACATACTTGACGGACTCAGCATCGAGGTGAAGGAGGGGGAAACTGTAGCCATTCTGGGTAGAAACGGGGTTGGCAAATCGACCACATTGAAAAGCATTATGGGCCTGGTTCCCCCGCGGAAGGGGGCAATCCTGTTCAGAAACGAAGACTTAGCCCATAAGGCACCGTTTAAAATTGCCAGGAAGGGGGTTGGCTACGTTCCGGAGGAGCGAAGGATATTTCCGGGTCTTACCGTTAGGGAAAACCTTATCATGGGGTTTAAACGGGGAATGGGAAAAGACGCAAAGGCAAAGGAGGCCATCGATAAGGCCTACAGCAGATTCCCGCAATTAGGCGACAGAGATGCCACCTTGGCAGGAAACCTTTCCGGTGGAGAGCAGCAGATGCTCACTCTCGTAAGGACACTTATGGGGGAACCTGAGTTGGTGTTGATCGATGAACCTTCTGAAGGACTGAGTCCGATAGTAGCCGAGCTTATCTTCGATACGATCAGAGGGATACCGCTCCAGGGGAGATCCGTTATCCTTGTCGACAGGAGTTTAACGCACACCTGTGGGATGGCGGAGCGTGTCTACATCATGGTTAAGGGTGCGATTGTTTTCACAGGGACCGGTAAAGAAGTATTGGAAAGTAAAGAAATTCAACACAAGTATCTGGCGGTTTAACCAAAACTTACAGGAGGTGTGCTATGCGACGATTTGTGCTAAGTCTTCTGGGTGTTCTGTGTGTGGTCACGCTGTTTTCGTCCGCTTTATGGGCAGAGGAAAAACCCATTAGGATTCTTTCTCTCTATCCAATGTCTGGGGGGATGAAATCAAGTTCAGAGCAATGGACCTTCGCCGAGAAGCTTGCCGTAGAGGAGGCGAACGCCCAGGGAGGCCTCTTGGGACGGAAGATCGAGTTAATCGTTGAAGACACCCAACTCAAACCCGAGATTGCCGTGTCGAAGGCCCAGAAATACCTGCTGGAAGGAAGCGTCGATGTCATTATCGGTGCAGGGTCCAACGTGGTCAAGCCGCTGCAGGACCTGGCCAAACAGTATAACGTGCTCCTTGTTATGGCGGCCCACGCTGACGTTGAGACGGGGAAAAACTTTAATTACAATTCCGTCCGACTGGCCTGGAACACTTCGATGTCGGCCCGTGCACTGATCGGCTATGCGGCGAAATACCTGAAGGACAGCAGGAAATTTTACATCATCAATCAGGATTACGCGTACGGTCGCGATTATGCCGCAAACCTCAAGAAGGAACTGGCAAGGCAGATACCCGGGGCTCAGGTCGTCGGGGAGGATTACCATCCTGTTATGTCGAAGGATCTCTCTCCGTTCCTCACTAAGGTAAAGATGTCCGGAGCCGAAGTGATTCTCACGTCTAACTGGGGGCTTGACATGAGTGTCCTTGTAAAGCAGCGTCTTGAATTGGGAGTACATTCAGTCATCCTTTCTCCAGCCGTGGTGGACCCGACGATCATTCGCGAGAACCCCGAGGGCGCCTTGGGCAGCCATGGCTGCGACACCTGGTTTCCCACCAGCACATCGAAGGAAAGTCTTGATTTCATCGAGAGTTGGAAACGGACCATCAAGAGCACTGATCATCCCTTTCCAACCAATCTGGCTGCCAGGGAATACATAGCTACAAAGTTTTTACTTGAGGGTATCAAGAAAGCCGGGTCCACTGAGGTAAATAAACTCGTGCCGGTTCTCGAAACCCTGCGCATAAGGACGATAAGCGGCGAGGTGTGGATGCGCGCTTGCGACCACCAACTTATTATGCCGTTGCAGTGCGTGTCGGCTGACAGGAAAGATCCTCCGTACTTTGGTGCGCCAGTCACAATTCCGGCCTCTTTGACCACAATCGATGAGCAGGATGTCGATAACCCAAGATGCAAGCGTAAATAAAACAAGCGTCTTCGGGCCAATAGATATGAAGAAGCTGGAGCAAGAGAGCACAGGATAGAAAAAGGTTTCTGTCAGACCTAGCCAGTTCAATGAGTCGGAGGCACGGAATGCCGTCAGCTCAGACGTTCTGGGGTCAGCCCGGCGGATGTTTTGTAGTTGTTGCCAGATTCAAATAGGCGCGCGAATCAGGATGAATCGGGAAGATTTCTTCTTGGGAGCCGTTCATATCAGCAATAAGGAAGAAAGGGAAGAAAATGGATTTTCAATTTACAGAAGAGCAGAAGTTGTTACGAAGCAGTATCCGCGAATTTGTGGATAAAGAGATCAAGGGAGAATACGCGAGGGATCTCGACGAAGACCCGTCGAAGATGTTTATCGACGATATCATGTGGGGAAAGATTAGAGATTTAGGCATATTTGCGGCATCCGTGCCGGAAGAGTACGGAGGCATAGGCGGAAGCATTATCGATGATGTGATCATCACCGAGGAATTTGCAAGGGGGTCCTGTGCTGTTGCAATGTCCTTCGGAGCGACGACTGGCTTCGGTGCAAGATCGATCCTTTTCAGCGGTACGAAGGAACAAAAGGACTGCTTTCTTCCGAAAATAGCTCAGGGGCAGATCAAATTCGCAATGGCTGTAACAGAGCCCGGGGGGGGGACAGATATCTTAGGGGCCTTAAGGACGTTCGGCCGGCGGGACGGGGACAACTTTATCGTCAATGGTCAGAAGATATTTATCACAAACGCCCACAAAGCCGACTACCTTTTGACGCTGGTGAAGACCGATGAGACATCCAAGAGGGCGAAGTCTTTATCTCTCTTCCTCATTCCTGTGAGAGACAACACCGGCATCGAAATCGTTCCTTTAAAGAAATTCACCATCAAAGGAGCTTCGGCCTGCGAGATCTTTTTTGATAATGCCAGGGTTCCTGTCAAGAACATGCTGGGCGAGCTTCATAACGGGTGGTATGAACTGCTTAAAACCCTTAACCACGAGAGAATCATCGTGGCGGCCCTCACAAATGGCTTAGGTCAGGCAGCCTTGGAAGACATGGTTGACTATGCGAAGAAAAGGGAGGCCTTTGGCAGACCCATCGGGAAATATCAAGCGATTCAACACAAAATAGCTGATACGGCTCTCGAGCTTGAGTTAGCTAAGCTCATAACCTATAAAGCCGCGTGGCTGCTCGATACCGGGAAGCCCTGTCATATGGAAGCTGCGATGGCAAAACTGTTCAGTTCTGAGATGGCATTTAAGGCTGGAACAAGGGGACTGGATGTCCTGGCGGGCTATGGGGTTACGCTCGATTATGATATGCAGCGCTACTTCAGAGATTCCCGGCAGTGTACTTTTTCGCCTATCTCGAATGAAATGGTGCGCAATTTCATAGCAGAGCAATTTGGCCTTCCAAGGTCGTATTGAATTCAAAGGAAAAGGTCAGAACGGCTGTCCGGGAAATAGAGCACTTCACCCGGTTCGGATTTGATCTGACGATGGGAACGGCGAGAGTGATTGATATTGAGATCACGGGAGAGAGAGGGAGAAATGGATCAATTTCGTGTTGATGAGAAAGTAGCTGTCGTTACAGGGGCTGGAAGTGGAATCGGGCGAGCTACGGCAATCCTCCTGGCAGAGAGGGGTGCCAAGGTGGCCCTGGTTGATCTAAACGAGGATGCCCTCGAATCTACGGGCGAAATGATGAAAAGAGGAGGGTTCATCTTCAATACCTTCGTAGCCGATGTTTCGGATAGTTCCTCACTGGCAACAGTATTTGGGAGGATCTTCGAAGCATTTGAAAAGGCCGACATTTTGGTCAATGTCGCCGGGATTTGGGAGTCCATTCCCTTTCTGGAGCTCCCCCATGCCAGATTGTCTCGAATGATGGAGGTTAATCTGAGTGGCTGCATAAACTCCATCCGGCTCGTTTTACCGAGCATGATTAAACGAGGTTACGGGAGGATTGTTTCTGTTTCGTCACTGGCTGGAAAAGAAGGCTCCGCAGTAGGCTCAAGCCACTACGCCGCGAGCAAGGGAGCAATTATCGCGCTATCGTGCTCTTTGGCGAGGGAATTTGGAAAGTCTGGCATCAACGTGAATGTGGTCTGCCCGGGACTGATTGAGACGCCGATGACAGCCGGTGGCACGGAGGCTCAGTACAGCGAGTATACGAAGAGGTGCGCCCTTAGAAGAATCGGTAAACCGGAAGAGGTTGCGAATGTCATTGGGTTCTTAGCCAGTGAAGCAGCCGGTTTTGTGACAGGCCAGGCGTGGAATGTTTGCGGCGGCACACGTCTCAATTAAGCCTGATAACAGCAGGGGGATGGAATTGACCGGAATTGGAGGTTCAAAATGTACACGTTAGGAGATGTACCGCGCAAAGGATCGGCCCTATACCGAGATAGGGTAGCGATGGCGTTCGAAGGCAGGAGTGTCACTTATGGGGAAATGGAGGATAGGGTCAACCGACTGGCAAACGCGCTGTCTGGTTTGGGGTTGGAAAAAGGGGGGCGTGTTACCATCCTTGCCGAAAATACGTACAAGTACATGGAAGTCTATTTTGGTGCAGCGAAGGCTGGAATGAGCATAACCCCGCTCAATTTTAGGCTGTCGGACGCGGAGCTAACGTACATCGTTAATGACAGTGAGGCAACCGTCTTCTTTGCCGGAAACGGACTAGAAGAACGATCCATAGGTTTAAGGAACAGTCTCAAAAACATAAGACACTGGATCTCTCTGGACAAAAAGAGCGATGGTTGCCTGTTCTACGAGGAGCTGCTGGAAGGCGCCTCCAATGCGGATCCTACTGCCGAGGTGGATGAAAATGACATGGCAATCCTCATGTACACGGGAGGCACAACCGGCCTTCCCAAGGGAGTCATGTTGTCCCACAGAAATATCATGACTGCGATGTATGGCATGATTATCGGTTTCTCCTTCAGCCTTAAGGATACAACCTGTTTCATCCTGCCGTTGTTCCATATATCCTTATGGCCCGTCCTCTCTCTTCTCATGGTCGGGGGGAGAGCTGTTATTCTTCGCCGGCCCGACATAGGGGAGATGTTGCGAGCGATACAGGACGAGAAATGCACGCACATTGTTCTAGTCCCTACGCTTTTGACCTGGATTGTTGATGACCCGCGGAGCAACGAATTCGACCTGTCGAGTCTCCGTCTTATAACCTATGCGGGAAGTCCAATGCCTCTTGAAGTATTAAAGAAGTGCGTCCAAAGATTCGGCAATATCTTTACCCAGGGGTACGGGTTGACCGAAGCTGCCCCTCTTGTCAGCATCCTGTTCAAGGAGGACCATTTCCTCGAAGGTCCGAAGACAAAGCTGCTCGCGAGCGTGGGTAAAGTGGGCCTGCCGGTCAAAGCTCGAATTGTGGATGAAAACGATACCCCCCTTAAGCCCGGGGAAATCGGAGAGATTGCGATTTGCGGAAAGAACATGATGATGGGTTACTGGAAAAACTCTGAACTGACAGCCGCCACATTACGGGGGGGGTGGCTCCATACTGGGGATATGGGGACAATGGACGAGGATGGTTATATCTATTTAATGGACCGAAAAGCTGATATGATTATCACCGGTGGAGAAAATGTGTATCCAAAGGAAGTGGAGGATGCCGTTTATTCCCATCCGGCAATTAAGGAGTGCGCTGTGGTTGCGGCTCCTGATGACCGATGGGGGGAGCGGGTTCAGGCGGTCGTTGTGCTTAGAGAAGGGCAGACGGTGACAGAAGAGGAACTTATTAGACACTGTAAAGGCAAACTTGCCGGATATAAGTGTCCCAAGAAAGTGGAATTCTGGAAGGAGCTGCCCAAAACGCCTGTCGGAAAAATAGTGAGAAGGGAGATAAAACAGCAGTTTTGGAAGGGGAGAGACAGAAGCATAAGCTAAAGTTTGTTGAGAAGCCAATGGACTTTGCACAAAGTTATGAAAGGATGATCTAAAAATGGTTCATCCGGGTTTTCAGTGGGTGAACGGGTAAAGGTTTAACCCCCCACAATGAAAGTAGATAGCCGTTTTGAGATGTTCTCGGTTTCTAAAGCCACAAGCATTTTGTTGAATGGTTTGGATTTTGGAATTCAATCCTTCAGAGATAGCATTTGTGATCGGATGAGCATAATAGGTCAAGATATTGGCAATGTGTTCGTGAACCATGCGGGCCGCTTCGATGATTGGCTTGAGGCGGGAATGGGTCGCCCAGAAGTACCACTTCTTGAAGTGACGTTGAGCCCATCCCCGGCTGGCATACTCCCAGAGTTCCCGGAAGCTCTCTTTGATGGCCCATGCACGGCCAGTCCGAAGGTTCATCGCTTTCAATGCATCAAACCGATCTTGGTGCTTCTCGGGAAGATTCTCCTTCGAATACAACCAAAGATACTTGGTTCCGGTCAACGTCTCTTCGCCAGCCTTCCTCATTTCCCGCTGCTCCTGTTTGCGCACGGTGTCGACTGCCTTGCACAGATGGGTCATCAGGTGATAACGATCAAAAACGATCTTCTCCTCCGGTTGGGGCACATAGGCTTTAACCGACGCAATGTAAGGATCCCACATATCCATCGCTACCGCCTCAATCCCTTCTCGTTGATCTGGGGTACGGCTGGTAAAATAACTATCCAAACTCGTCTGCTTTCGATCATCCGCAATATACTCGATAGTCGATTCCTCCAAATTGCAGACCAACGTCACATACTGATGCCCCTTGCCCACCGATTTCTCATCCACCCCAATTCGGGAACAGATCCGCGCCTCTTTCGCCAGCAACCCTCGCTCCACAGCCCGCTCCATGATATGCCAAGCTTCATCCCAGCTAATCCTCAGAATCCCGGTGGCCCCCAAAACATCCGTTTCTCTCAATACATCAATCGCCAATCGCTCAAAAAGCAAGGTGAAACGGGCTCTTTCATCTGCCCAAGGCAACTGCACCTGCCGTACCCCATGCTCCGGGCACTCAACCCTGGGAGGACGGGCATGGAGATAGGTCATGAACTGACAACTGTCCAAATGACGCCAAATCCGCTCTTGAGCATGATCGTACAGAGGAACCAAAACCCTACATTCCGGGCAATTCCACCGCAATCCTTCATCATGGATGACCCATATGTCCACCCGTTGATTCGCCACATCCAATTCAACCCTCTCCACCTTCCAAGGTGGTTCAATACCCAAAAGGTAACGGTAAAGTTCGGTATCTTGCATGGCTCCAGTCCTCCTCGGAGCCATTATACATCACCCGTTCACCCACTGAAAACCCGGATGAACCCTAAAAATAGGACGATCATGATTGTTGAGTGGCGGTCAGACGGCGCGGAATCTGCTCTGAACTCATTCATCGAGAATAATGTGGATACAGGCGGAAAGCTGCACATATCTTGCCATGAGAGAAACCCAATTCTCCAAGGAATTTATTGTAGATATGATAATGAAATTGAAACGTTATGGAAATGTCATGAAAAGAGATGAAGGGGTGAAGAACCCAAGACCTCATCCGAATCCACGGGATCAATTGACCGATCTCAACAAATGCGCGATTTCTCTGAAACAACAGGCCTCCAATACCGAGATTAGCGCTTTCACCAAGGGGGTGAAGGTCAGTCTCCATTCCCCTTCTTTCGCGTGGTTAACTCCGCGGAGGATCGACGATCGACACGCCCCATATCGAAAAGAAGGCGTTGCCCTCCCACTTCCACCAGGGTGCTCGCACCGAAGCGTTCAGGACTGGGCGCGGGAATCTCGGTACCAAGGAGCGTCACCGAAAAATCGTCGGCCTCACAGGTGCGAGAGCGGGAAGCCCAAGAAATAAGGCCAATGCCCCAACAGCTATCAAACGAACGACTCTTTCCAGCAGGATATTGAGCAAAATTGAAGTCATCTCGTTTCATCAAACTGGTGTGCGTTAGTCAATGGTAGAGCTTAAAGTATCTTCCCCTACCTTATTGATCACCTTGAGATTATAAACAGTGGGGTTTCTGAAGCAGACTTGTACCATACCTACTGGTTGAAATGGAGGATAATAAAAATAAGCTGACCTGAGCACGGTGCGGGCGGACGGCGCTGACAGTGTCGTCACCGTCTGGGGAAGAGTGCCGACAAGGCGCCAAGCGTCTTAAGCCGACGATGCCGTCTGGAACTGCCGGACTCGGTTGTGCGTCTTCGGCCCAAAGACCCCATCGACTTTCAGCCGCTCGGCGTTCTCGCCGGCGGGCACAGAGGTGGCTTGCCCTTGTTCTTTGCAGGCGCGCCGGAATAGGCGTCCAGGGTACTTCTGAAATCCCTGTGGTTGTTGAAGACATAGAAGCCAGCGGAACCGTGGGGTTCGCCATCAATTCAGGACGCATCGGAGGGGAATCGGCCGTGCGTTACGTGCGAGGCCGTAAATGTTGACCCTCTTCCCCTCCTACTCCATCGGGTAGCCGGCCTGCTTCCATCCCTTGATCGACGGGTCTTTCAGCACCTGAACGTCAGGGAAGCCAAGGTTGAACAACTGGGCGGCAACGCTTGCGCTGTCTGCTTCTCCGGGTCCACAGTCGCAGTAGGTCACAATCGGTTTGCCCTTCGGCAGGTGTGCGACCTGCTCCATCGTGAACCTCGGTTTCCAGGGCAGGGACAAGGCGCCCTTTATATGGCCTTTCGCATAAATACTCTTCGGCTGCACGTCGACTATCGTAACGGGGGCCCCCTCATCCATCCTCTTTTTGAGCTCTTCTATGGGTATGCGGGGGATATCTTCGCCGTCAGCGAATGCCGTGGAGAAAGAGGCGGCAAGAAAAAGGAGAAAAAATGGCAGCGCTACAATCACGCTGTTTTTCATAGGTTACCTCGGAGAGCTTCCTTACAGTCGTCTATCGTCCCGCATTCGTGAGCGTCGCGCCCCGTATCAGTTTCGTTTCGTGGCCGAAAGCAGGGCCGGGATAGGCAAAGACTCCGGTATATCCCGGCATGCCCCCCGCCACGATGATATGAATCCGGTTCGGGCCGCTCGCAACCGGGATCGTCCCGCCTTCCTTGAGATTATCAAGGGAGAGTATATTTGGGGGCAGGCGCTTCTCCTCGATCACCTTCCCCAGGGCCTTCCTTTCCTTTTCTGTCACTTCCGAGTACGGGATGCGGGCATGTTCAAAGAGCCACTGCTTGATCGAATCCTTGGTGTAGCCGAGCTTCTGAAGGCTACGGGCCAAGCCGGGGTCCAGAATAACGATGTAATTCTTCCCGATCACCCATGCCCGGGCGGTCGTCGGGTATCCTATCTCCTGGATGATCTTGGCCAGGGCTTCCAGGGCTGCCTTCGGCTCGTGGGCCGTCACCGCGCCCCCCGGGCCCTGCCTGACGTGCCACATCGTCGACGAGACGGTCACCGTGCTCTGCTCCGGTTTGAAGCCTAAATCAACATGATAGGGCTTGAAGGGCGTGTCGTTCTCGTTCTCGGCAAAGGTATAATTCGTGTAGGCTGCCTCCCGGCCCGTCAGGCCCATATCGTTGACGGTCGGCCAGACATGGCCGAGATTAATCAGGCAGAGGCGCACGGCCCGGCCGATCGTGCTGTTGGCCCGCCATCCGTGGCCCAGGTAGCCGATACCGGAATTGATATTCAACTCTTTGGAGATCGGTCCGCTCACGATGATAACGGGGGTGTTGGAGCCGGTCGACGCCTGCAGGTGTTTGAGATCGTAGTTCTTATCGGTGAGGGCTTCCATGGCGGCGATAATGACCGGCAGGTACTCGGGTTTAGCCCCTGCCATGACCGCATTGATCGCAATCTTCTCTATGGTGGCCGCCCCGTTCTTCATTGGGACGTGGGCGATCAGTTCGTCGGGAGAACGGCTTGTCCCCTTCAACATCCATGCGACCGCCTCTTTTGTCGCAGGCACTACCGGAAGGCCGTCGCTCCAGCGGTTTTCGAGAAAGGTCTGGTTCATTTTCTCCAGGGCCGCGGAATAATCATCTGCCGTAATCTTGATCGTCTCTGTTACCGATTTGTTGATTATGGCCTTCGGTGTTCTTTCGTCGGCAGTCAAGGGGTGCGTGAGGGCGCCGATGACCCCGTCAATGGCGCCGGCAGCCATCGGTCTCATTGCCTCTACTGAAACCCGGGCTGCGTAGTACGGCTCTGCCGGTACCGTGACCATGCGTAGTCCGGGCATGCCGTTGTCACTGGCGGCCGATTCAGCGTCTTCCAGGAAATTATCCGTTGCAACCAGTACTCCCGGTTTACCCAGTTTTTCAATCCTGCTTGTGTCGTGGGAACCCCACCACGTGCAGGACCCTCAGTCGCCGGTCGCAAATATGAAGGCATCGCATTCCTGCGCCACCTGCTCATAAAACTTCGGCACAAAGGCGATGGCGCTCTCCGGCTTTTCGTACCGGATGATCGCTGCCCCCGGCGCCTTCTCTTTCAACTGTTCTTCAAGGGCGGTCAGGAATCGGTCAGCGCCGGTCTTCAGGTTGTCGATAAGGCCGATCTTTTTACCGTCCAGACTCGCAAGCCGTGGAGACAGACCGGCAACCGGAACCGGAGGAATTTCCCCCCGAGGGTTCAGGACCTCGAGGGTTACGGCGGCCTCGGCGCGTGTTGACAGGGGGCCGATGAAAAAGCTGAGCATGAGCGTTATCCCTACGAACCACCTCGCTGTTCGCATATTTCCCTCCTTTTGTGAGTGATAAGAACTTGCTTTGGGATGGGTTGAAGATACCAGAGAGGAAGTAGTATGTCAAGAATAATCCACGCAGATGTCCACGCAGATAATCCACGCAGAATGACCCACGCAAAAAATGTGTTGTGTTGTTGAAAAAAAATGTGTTGTCACCCAGCATTGCTTGTTCAATGTTCCATCGTCGGATTGAAATGGTTACGTTCGGTCATGAAGAACCGCTTGAAATTGGTAACGCCCGGTGATATAAACCGTTTAACATCCAATGAAATGATGTGAAAGCCAATTGGGGGCGTCGAAAAAAGGCGGGGGTCGTCATGAGGACTCTTGAAGAGGAAGATTTTCGGCGCGACTGAGAAGCAGAATATTCAAACGCAGGGGAAGGGAAAGCGGGTGCTAATATGATCGAATACCGGCGACTCGGGAGATCAGGTCTGAAAATATCCCCGCTGGTTCTGGGGACGATGAATTTTGGGGGACCAACCGGTCGGGAGGAATCCTTTAGAATCATTGAGAGAGCCCTTGATGCCGGGATCAATCTCTTCGATTGTGCCGATGTCTATGCAAACGGAGAAAGCGAGAAGATCCTTGGTGAGACCCTCGGCAGGGTTGGAAAAAGAAAAGATGTTTTCGTCACCAGCAAGGTCTTTATGAGGTCCGGTCCAGGTCCCAATGATGCCGGGAATTCAAAGCACCATATCATCGAAAGCTGTGAAAACAGCTTGAGAAGATTGAACACAGACTATATCGATATCTATTTTCTTCACCGGACCGATTTCAACGTTTCCCAGGAAGAGACTCTCGGGGCTCTCGATCTTCTGGTCAAACAGGGAAAGGTGAGATATATCGCTTCATCGACCCATCCCGCATGGAGGGTTGTCGAGGCCCTGATGATCTCCGACCGGCAGCACTTTCCGAAGTTCATCTGCGAACAGTCGCCTTACAATCTGCTGGATCGCCGCATTGAAAATGAGATCGTTCCCATGTGTCACGCTTATGATCTCGGGATTATCACCTGGTCACCATTGGCCCAGGGAGTTCTGGCTTGCCGGTACACGGACGCGTCAGACCTCCCAACCGGGAGCAGAGGAACTCAGAGAGAGATTTATGCAGAACGGATTACCCGAAAGGGAATCGAAGTGAGTATTGAGCTCGCAACGCGAGCCAGGGAGAAGGGCTGTACCGTGGCTCAACTTGCCGTCGCATGGATACTTCATCAGCCAGGAATTACCAGTGCGATCATTGGCCCGAGGAGGCTCGAACAGTTTGAGGACCTGTTGCCTGGTGCAAGCATCAAGCTTGATGGCTCTGATCTAAGTTTTTGCGACAAATTGGTCCCTCCCGGGACGAATGTATCGAACCACTTCAACACGTCGAACTGGATGAAGTAATTGGTAGAATAAATTAGGCTTCCAAAGGATATCCGCAAATGATTCATTCACTTTTTGACTTAACCGGCAAAGTCGCTCTGATCACTGGATCGAGTCAGGGAATTGGATTTATCCTCGCAAGAGGGCTCGGAGGGGCAGGAGCAACGGTCGTCTTGAACGGAAGAAATGAAGAGAAACTTCAGAAAGCTGTGGCAGCCCTTAAAGGAGAAGGGTTGGCGGTCCACGGGTCTCTTTTTGATGTCACAAAGTCTGACCAGATCAGGGAGAAAATGGCTGCCATTGAACAGGATGTCGGTCCCATCGACATTCTTGTGAATAACGCCGGTGTCCAAAGACGGGCGCCTCTTGAGATGTTCGATGAATCGGGGTGGCGAGAGATCATTGAAACCAATCTGACGGCATTGTTTCTGGTGAGCCGGGAGGCCGTCAAAGGGATGATCGGAAGGCGTTCGGGGAAGATCATCAACATCTGCTCCATGCTCTCCGAGATGGGTCGACCGACCATTGCGCCCTATACGGCTTCGAAGGGCGGGGTGAAGATGCTCACCAAGGCCATGGCTGTGGAATGGGGGAAATATAATATCCAGGCGAATGGGCTGGGTCCTGGCTACCTGAAGACGGAAATGAACCGGGCCCTCTACGAGGATCCGAAGTTTGACACCTGGCTCAAGGGAAGAACACCCGCGGGCCGATGGGGAGAACCCGAGGAACTGATCGGACCTATTGTTTTTCTGTCCTCCAAGGCTTCTGACTTCATCAACGGCCACATTCTTTATGTGGATGGAGGCATCCTTGCGGCCCTGTGAATGAACGTAAGAATCAGGTGTCAGTGACGGTGTCAGCAAAGCTGGCATTGTCCATCTGCCCTATCGTGAGATTTGACTTCGCTCAATAAGGAGGGAAAGATGGCAGGGATAGATGACTTAAAGATAAAGCTGGGTTTGCCGCCGGTGAGCCAGATCGGCGTGGTGGTACGGGATGTGCACAAAACGGCGGACACCTATTCATCTCTTTTTGGGATCGGTCCTTTTACAGTTTACGAATTTGTGCCGGACAAGTACTGGTACATGGAAGAACTGACCTATTCCAGAGTTTTAATGGGGAAAGCCATGTGGGGGAACATCGAGCTGGAGTTGATCACCCCACTGGAAGGGAAATCAATCCATAGGGACTTTCTCGAAAGACATGGGGAAGGGTTACAGCACCTCGGCTTTAATGTTCCCGATTTTGATGGATTATTCGAAAGGTTCATTCAGGAGGGGTTTAAGCCCCTTTTAAGGGGAGAGTCCTACGTGGAGACCTACAAGGGGCATTTGAAAGCGTGTTATTTTGATACGCGAAGAGTGGGGGGAATCATCTTCGAGATCATTTGGAAGTCATGGCTGCCGGAATGCCAGGGAAACGTAAAATAGCGTCACTCGGCCCGCTATTCCTGTCGGTAACCGCCTCTTTTCTTTTCTCGACAAACGTTTTATAAGGATATCCTCTTCGCTTTTTGGGTGGTAATAAACTTTTTTGGAGATTCCGATGGAAAAATTGATCATCACTGCTGCAATCACCGGGGGGGCATCTCCGGAGGGCAATCCCTACCTTCCGAAGACCCCTAAAGAGCAGGTCGAAGCCACATTGGAGGCTTATCAGGCCGGAGCATCGGTTGTCCACATCCATGCAAGAAACCCGGAGACGGCCAGGGGGGAGCAAAAAGCGAAATGGTTTGAGGAGGCGATTGTTCCCATCCGGGAGCAATGTGATATCGTAATTAATGTAACAACAGGAGGCTCGGGCAGGAGGGTGGACGGGGACTGGTTGTATAAGGAGATACCCGAGGAAAGCGTGAAGGGAAGGGTCTCGGTGATCCCGGACTTATGTAAAAACCCTCTATCGAAGCCCGATTTAGCCTCCTTTAATGCGGGGTCTCCCGTGATCGATATTTATAACTCTGCGCAGAAGGAGTTCATCCTTAAGTTCGTGATGGTCCACAGTTTCCCGGACATGGTCTATATGGCAGAGACCATGAAAGCCTGTGGTGTTAAGCCTGAATTGGAGTGTTACGATATGGGGATGATCAATAACGCCAAATTCCTGGCCGAACAGGGCCATCTTGAACGTCCCCTCTATTTCCAATTCGTGCTGGGTGTGCTGGGACAGATTCCTGCCACCGTCGATAATCTCATCCATATGGTGAGAAGTCTCCCTCCGGAAAGCCTCTGGTCAGTCTGTGCCGTGGGATTGAGCGAGTTTCCCATGGCGACAATGGCCATCCTGATGGGAGGCCATGTCCGCGTCGGTTTTGAGGACAATATTTATCTTTCGAAGGGAGTCAAGGCAAAGAGCAACGCGGAACTGGTCGCAAAAATCGTCCGTCTCGCAAAAGAGCTGGATCGGGAGATTGCCACCCCTGAGGATACGAGAAGGATCTTACATCTTCCACCCAATTGAGTTACTTGGGTTTGTTGAGTTATGTGTTTGTTGTGTTCATAACCCAATAACCCAAGTAACCCGATAACTCGGTAACTCGATTCTATGTTAGAACCCATCATTGAGACGAAAGAGCTCACAAAGGATTTCGGCGCCTTGAGAGCCGTCAATGAGGTCAACCTCAAGGTTTATCCGGGGGAGATCCACTCCATCATTGGTCCCAATGGCGCAGGGAAAACCACTCTTTTTAATCTGTTGACAGGCTTTATCCATTCAACCGGTGGGGAAGTCTTCCTTAAAGGAGAAAAGATCACGAATCAGCAGCCCCAGATTATCTCAAAGAAAGGTCTGGCCCGGTCTTACCAAATTACCAGTATTTTTCCTGCTTTGTCTGTCCATGAAAATGTGAGAATGGCTGCTCAGTCAAGAAAAAAAGAATCCTATAATTTCATAAAACATTTCAGCCGACTCACCGAGGAAAGGGAGAAGGCGGATGAGGTTCTCACGTTCGTCGGACTTATCGAGAAAAAGAATACGATCGCAAAGAATCTTGCTTATGGGGAAAAGCGTATTCTCGACATAGGGATTGCGTTAGCGACGGATCCTGAAGTAATCCTCCTCGACGAGCCGGTAGCGGGGTTGCCGTCCGGCGATCTGCAATGGATGATGCGTTTGATTGAACAGATTTCAAAGACTCTAACGGTAGTCTTGATTGATCATAACATCGATTTGGTCATTTCCATTTCCCATATCATCACGGTTCTGAATCAGGGTAGTATTATTGCAGAGGGCAGCCCGGATGAAATCCAAAAGAACGAAAAGGTACAAGAGGCCTATTTGGGGGGATATTCGATTTGTTAAGACTGGATAAGGTCAATACATTTTACGGGGAAAGCCACATCCTGAAGGGTTTATCGCTGAATATTGAGAGGGGAGAAATCGCCACGCTTCTCGGGCGAAATGGAGCCGGTAAGACAACAACCGTTAAAACGATCATGGGAATATTGTCTCCTCAATCCGGTACCATCACATTAAGAGGAGAGAGTATTGTCGGGCTCCCCCCCCATCAGATTGCAAAACAGGGAGTCGGATTTGTCCCGGAGGACCGAAGGATTTTTCAAAGCCTAACCGTACTGGAAAACATTATGTTTCCGGAATGGGGGAGAGGGGAAGAGGGCTGGAGTCTTGAGAAAATATTGGGTTTTTTCCCAGCTCTGAAGGCCCGAACCAGCAACAAGGGAGCACAACTCAGTGGTGGGGAGCAGCAAATGCTGGCCATTGCCAGAGTGCTCAGGGCAAAAATGGAGTTGATCCTTCTGGATGAGCCCACGGAAGGACTCGCTCCTCTCCTGATCAGGGGGATCGGAGAAATCATAGAGGAAATTAAACAAAGTGGCCTTACCGTCCTTCTGATTGAACAGAATACACGATTTGCGACACAATTCGCGGACAGGCACCACATCCTTCATGCAGGGGAAATTGTTTATTCAGGGGCCAACGATGAATTCAAGAATGATCATGAAATTCAAAAGAGATATCTTGGAATTTAGCGCGTGTCCCCTCGCTCTCCGGTGGAGGGGGTGGTTTTAGTCGCCCTGTTAAGGCCGGCTAAAGCCTCCACTCCCAGTTGAGTGAGGCAGTCATTCAAGCCCTTGTTTGAGATTAGAGAAAGCACAGGAAGGGGGTGAAATTCGGGTTCATGCGTGAGCGGTTAAAGTCAGAAGATCCATACCAAATACATAAAGGAGGTACGCCATGATGAAGAGAAGTTCATTGGTATTCGTCATTTTAATTGGTGTTCTCGTTGTGTGGCTCTGCCCGGTAGGAGCAGCGGACACGGTGAAGGTCGGGTTCATCAGTGTTCTCTCCGGGCCCTTTGCTACTATTGGTAACGGAGAGAAGGTGTCTGCAGAGATGGCTGCCAAGGATTTTGGAACGGTCTTAGGGAAGAAGATTGAGGTTGTAGCGAGGGACCATGCCTATAACCCGGGTATTGCCAATGACAAGGCAAAGGAACTCTTTGAGAAGGAAGATGTGGATGTGATCGTGGGTTGTCCAAATAGTGCAGCAGCTCTGGCGGTGGCCCAACAGGCCCTCATCCATAAGAGGCCCTTCATGTCCACCTCCGCTGGGACGACGGATCTCATCGGGAAATACTGCAATCGGTATGTCATCAAATGGAATTATAATGACTATATGCTTGCTACCACATTAGGGCTTTGGGGAGCGGAAAACCTTGGCAAGAAGTGGTATGCGGTCACTTCGGACTATGCCTGGGGGCACGATTTATTGAAGAATTTTACAGCAGCCATCGCGAAAAAAGGCGGAGTGCTTGTTGGAAATGACATGGTGGCATTACAGACCGCAGATTACAGTCCCTATATTCTCAATGCGATCAAAGCCAAGCCCGATGTTTTTGTCACCCTGAACTCCGGACCCGATACCGTTAATTCCACCAAGGCGGCGGTGCAGTACGGGCTCAAGAAGCAATGCAAGATCGTCCATGCCCAACTGTTTGAGCCCAGTGTCCGGGGGGCAGGCATCGAGGTCTATGCCGGCGATTACGTCGGGTCGCCGTGGCACTGGAAGGTGGATAATCCGGGTGCGAGGGATTATGCCGATCGATATCTGAAGGCAACGGGTGAACGGCCCCATTACATGGCTGCTGCAGCATACAGTGCAACATGGCAGTACCTCGAGGCTGTCAAGAGAGCAGGGACAACAGAGCCTGAAAAGGTGATTAAAGCATTGGAGGGGCATACCTTCAGGGATATGTTTGCCAATCCGGGTTACATTCGACCTGAGGATCATATGCAAATTGCCAAGACATACCTCCTGCGCGCAAAGAACCCTGACGACGTTAAAGAAAAGGATGATTTCTTTGACATCATCGGCACGGTACCGGCGGAAGAGGCCTTTGGACCGCCCAATCTATTTGGCTGTACCATGAAGGGATTTCAATAGAAGGGCAATGAGGGAATTTATATGAAATGTGGAAGCGCTCCCAGGCCGTTTCGCTTACCGGCGTGGCCGGGGATCACGCCCTGCAGAATTGCAGAAATGCACGTTGCGTTTTGTTTCGTATGCATCCAGGGTGGGAGGAGAGTCCCCCTCCCACCTCACAGATTCAAAAAATCCCTCTTTTTGTAGGTCAGCATGGATCATAACTTTATCTTTGCACAGCTCTTCAATGGTCTTATCTTGGGATCCATCTATGTCCTCTTGTCTCTCGGGCTCACCGTGATCTTCGGAACCCTCGGGGTGGTGAATTTTGCCCATGGGGCCTTGTATATGTTAGGGGCTTATGCGGCCTATAGCGTGGTTAAGCTCTTGAATTTCCATTTCGTCGTCGCTCTTCTGATCTGTCCCATCATCATAGGTTTTATTGGCATTCTCCTGGAGAAGTTTCTGATTAGCAAGCTGTACAAGCTTCCCCATTTTTATAATTTGCTTCTTACGTTCGGAATCATGTTCTTCATCCAGGATGGGATAAAGATCATTTATGGCCCTGAAGGAGTCCCTTTTAATCTTCCTCAGTTTCTGGGAGGGGCTGCCAACCTTGGTTTCATGGTGATCCCCGAGTACCGCCTCTTTATTATCCTTATTACAGGATTTCTGGCCTTGGGGGTCTGGCTCTTCATAGAGAAAACGAAGTTGGGAGCGGTCATCCGGGCGGGGACCGATGACAGCGAGACGGCGGATGCATTGGGGACCAACATCTCCAGGGTATTCACCCTCGTTTTTGGCATGGGAGCAGCCCTGTCGGGGCTCGCAGGGGTGATCGCAGCGCCCATTCAGGATGTGGGACCCCTCATGGGGATGAATTATCTGACGGAATCCTTCGTCGTCGTGATCGTCGGCGGCATGGGAAGTATTAAAGGCTCCATTCTGGCAGGACTGATCGTGGGGGAACTTGTTACCGTTGGGATCATGTTCTGGCCTCCCATGTCAACAACGTTGATCTATATCTTCATGGCCGTTGTTCTGATCATCAGACCCAGGGGTCTCATGGGCCGGGCAGCATTTTTTGAATAGAGAAGACCCGAGTTATGAAAATCGACAGTAAAAATTCATTCTGGTTTATTCTTCTCGCAGCCTTGCTTCTCGGGGTTCTTCCATTCATTACCCCTTATAAGGCGCTCGCAAGCCAGATGCTAATTTTCGCCATCTTTGCGATGGGGTATGACATCGTCTTCGGTTACACGGGTCTATTATCGTTCGGACATGCTGCCTATTTTGGCCTTGGAGCCTATGGCACAGGCCTCAGCCTGATTCATCTTTCAGCACCGACCCTTGTTGCCCTTCTGATCGGTATTGTCAGCAGCGTCCTTATCGCCTTTCCAATCGGCTATCTTTCGATCCGCCGCCGCGGGATTTATTTCGCGATGACCACCATGGCCTTCGCCCAGATGCTTTATTTCATTGCCTTCAAGTGGAGGTCATTGACAGGGGGAGATGATGGCCTCCATGGAGTCCCCCGACCCCATCTGGGTCCCATCAATCTCGGTTCGGAACTTACCCTCTATTATTTCATCCTGGTCTTTTTCATCCTATCCGTTTTTCTGGGAATTCGGATCATTCACTCCCCTTTCGGGAAGACCTTGGAATGCTTGAGAGAGAATGAAGACAGAGCAAGAAGCATCGGCTTCAGTCCAACCCGATTTAAACTGATGTCCTTTGTCATTTCAGCCTTCTTCGCTGGTCTGGCTGGGGGTCTTTACGCACTCCTGCAAAATTTCGTTCCCCTTTACTCTCTTAATTTAGATACCTCAGGAGACATCGTGTTGATGGCGTTGATTGGCGGTATGGGGACATTATACGGTCCGATCATGGGAGCCATGGCCCTCGTATTGTTGAAGGATTTATTGACCACCTCTACAAACATCTGGCCCCTCTTCTTGGGGCTTTTGTTTGTTATTTCCGTAATGACTTTCAGAAAGGGTGTTTTCAAGGAGCTAAAAGAGAGATTCCTGAGTTTTTGATAGGCCCGAAAGGACAAATCCATGCGAGAGATTCGACAGATTGCGGTCATCGGCGCCGGGCTTATGGGGCACGGGATCGCCCAGACCTTCGCGCAAAAAGATTACTCGGTCAGATTGTACGATCTCAGTTACCCAATACTTGGGAAGGCCTTAGATCAGATTCGAAGCAATCTCGAGACGTTCGTTGAGATGGAACTTGAAGTAAAAGAGAGGATAGAGAGCGTTCTTTCGAAGATTCGATGCTTCGTTGATCTGCAGGAGGCCGTAAGGGAAGCCCAGTTTGTGATTGAAGCCGTTCCTGAAGACCTGACGCTCAAGATGGATCTGTTTGAAATGCTCGATCGATATTGTTCTCCGGAAGTCATCCTGGCCAGCAACACTTCTACGTTTCCCATATCCGAATTCGGAAAGAAAGCGAAACGAAAAGAGAGATTGGTGATTACCCACTGGTTCAATCCCCCCCATATCGTCCCGGCAGTGGAGGTGGTTCGGGGGAAGAACACCACTGAAGAGGTGTTTCAACTGTCTTACGAGCTGATGAAAAAGATTGGAAAGAGACCGATCCGGGTGTTGAAGGAAGTCCCGGGGTTTTTAATCAATCGGATCCAGACTGCGATGTTTCGCGAAGCTCTCTCCCTCCTGGAACAGGGCGTCGCAGGGCCTGAAGATATCGACGCCGGAGTCTCCGGAAGTTTTGGCCTTCGGCTGGCAGTATCGGGTCCTCTGAGGACGAGTGATATGGCAGGGCTTGACCTCTGGTACAAGGGGGTGCGGGGACTTTCTCCTCACTTTTACTCTTCGATAGAGGTCCCCAGGATTTTGGAAGAGAAAGTCGAGCGGGGAGAGTTGGGATTAAAGACGGGGAAGGGTTTCTTTGAGTATGAACAGAAAGAAGCATCGGCCCTATCGAAGCATAGTAAGGAGAGGGACAAGAAACTTCTTTCCCTGCTGAAGGTATTGTCAGAGTGAGGGACAGCCATGACGATTTTGATTACCGGAGGAAGCGGATTTATCGGCCTGGAGCTTTCAAAGCTCCTTGTGGAGAAGGGACACCGGATCATCCTCTTCGATATTGTGCCCCCTGAAAAGGGGAAAGGAGCGGGGGAGAACGTTACGTTTGTTAGAGGCAATATCTCTGATTGGGCAGAAGTTTTGAACGTCGTCCGTGATTGGAAGGTGGAACACGTTTTCCACCTGGCTGCGATGCTCTCCGCTCAATGCGAGGCCAACCCATGGGCCGCGGTTCAGGTCAACGGATTGGGGACCTATCATACCCTCGAAGCCTCAAGGCTTTTTGGTGTCAAGAAGGTCATCTTTACAAGTTCGATGGGTACTTATGGTGTCATTCCCAGTGGCATGGTGAAAGATGATACCGTTCAAAGGCCGCAGATCATGTACGGAGTCACAAAAGTCTTTGGTGAGCTTCTGGGGCTGTACTATCACCAAAGATTTGGAATTGACTTTCGGGGAGTTCGCTTCCCCCAATTACTTGGCCCGGGTATTAAATCAGAAGGCTATGGTCAATATAATCCCAAAATCATTGAATCTGCCATTCGGGGAATTCCTTTTGAGGCATGGGTTACAGAGGAGACCTCGATTCCCATGATGTATATCAAGGACGCGGTGAGATGTCTTCTCGAGCTGTTTGAGGCTGACGAAGGCAAGATCAAAACAAGGGTCTATACTGTCGGCCAAATTCTGCCTTCTCCCACGGCCGGTGATCTTCTCAGGGAGATTAAAAAACATATTCGGGAGGTTGCAATTACCTTCAAACCAGACCCCAAGGCAATGGGAGTTCTCACAGCACTTCCTAAACGATTAGACGACCACGAAGCCCGAGCCGAATGGGGTTGGTCTATCCGCTACGGATTAGGGGAAATGGTTGAAGATTTCATCAAGGAATCTCATTCTGATCTTCCATAGCAAAGATGGTCTCTAATTCTTGACACCATTGGTGTGCTTGTATACACTGAGAATAGATTGTGAAGCTCCTCGACCATCCCGCCAGAGGCGGGACAGGGGTCCCAGTAGAGAAATGTCGAACCGATTGTGCCCCGGTCAGCTTTCTGTTTACTCGAGTAGCTGAGAAGAATCTCATTTCCGTAACGATCGACAGACAAAGGAAACGTGAGCTTTTTTTCGCAGGTCGTCCAGTACACTCTATCCGGCCTCACAGCAGGCAGCATCTATGCTGTTATCGGGATATGCTGGAGCCTCGTCTACCTTATTACCAAGGTCCTCAATTTCACGACAGGCGAGTTCGTGATGCTGGGCGGGATGTTGACGTGGGGATTCCATAGTGCCGGGTTTGGCCTTCTCCCTTCCCTCCTCTTAGCTGTCGCCTGTGCCATCCTCATAGCGATCATCCTCGAGCGGGTCGCTATCCGCCCGGTCAGGTATCCGAGCGAGATGACGTACATGATGATTACCGTGGCAGCCGCCTCGGTCATCAAGGGGGTGGTCCTTCTTGTCTGGGGATCCGAAACCAGGACCATCGAGCCTTTTTTTGGCACCGAGGTCATTCACCTGTTCGGCGCGACGATGACGTCACAGGTTCTCTGCGTCTTCGGTCTTTTGGTCATCGTCACGGTAGGGCTTTCACTGTTCTTGAACCGGACCCTCTTTGGAAAGGCTCTGAGGGCTTCATCGATCAACCTGACCGGAGCCAGCCTCATGGGGATCAATATCAGCCGGTTCAGGCTCCTCTGTTTTGGTCTCGCCGGGAGCCTGGCAGGGATCACCGGTATCGTGATCACCCCGATCACGTTCACCGGCTATTCGATCGGCATGCTGACCGGTCTCAAGGGCCTCGTGGCAGCCATCGTCGGGGGATGGACGATGACCGGGACCACGGCTGCGGCCTTGATATTGGGTCTGCTCGAGGGGATCTGTGCCGGATTCGTCTCTGCCGGGCTGAAGGACGTTTTGGCGCTTCTCGTGATGATCCTGTTTCTAATCGTGCGGACGATGAAATTCGCCTCGCGACTGGGGAGGGACGCCCGGTGAGCGGTACATGGAGGACGAAGTTCCTCTGGATCATTCTCGTTGGCTTCATCTTCGCCATTCCGCTCGTTGCGGGTTCTTACGTCATCTCAGTGATGTGTTTTATCGCGATGTTTGGCGGACTTGCTGTAGGGATGGGTCTGCTCCTCGAGCAGGCGGGCATCTTTTCGCTGGCCCATCCCACCTGGTTCGGGCTCGGAGCCTATGTGTCAGGAGGACTGGCGGTCCGGGGCATTGCGCCTCCGTGGCTGGGAAGCATCATTGGCGCGGTTTTTGTCGGCCTCGTCTCCTATGTCATCGGTGCTCCGCTCCTGAGGTTGAAAGGATATTACCTTGCCTGTGCCACGTTCGGTCTTTTGATCATCGTGGAGATCAGCCTGGCGCAACTCGGGTCGCTCACAGGCGGCCACGAAGGTCTGATGGGAATCCCGCCTTTCTCCGTCGGCAATTTCGTCCTTGAGACGGACAGGCACTACTACTACCTGTCCTGGGCTCTCTGCCTGGCCTGCCTCTGGTTTTTGTACAATCTGATGGGTTCCCGCATGGGGCGTGCCGTGAAGTCGTTCAGTGACAGCGAGGTAGCGGCAAGCAGCATGGGCGTCAATGTGCCACGGCTCAAGCTGAAAGTTTTCATACTGACGGCGATGATGGCGAGTCTGATCGGCAGCGTCTACACCTTCTATCTTCGTTTTACGCAGCCCGGCATCTTCGGGTTTCCCCTCCTCGTTGAGCTGGTCACCATGGTCATCATCGGCGGAGGCAAGACGCTCTATGGACCTCTGCTGGGGGCCTTCGTTGTGATGTGGCTGAGGGAGCTGATCCATATGTATCTTGGCGGGCTCCTGCCCAGGACGAGCGCCGAGGTGGATGCTATTTTCTTTGGCCTGCTCATCATCGTCATCCTGATCTTTATGCCGGGCGGGCTGGCCGGCTGGATCGATCGGTTCGTTTATGGAGGGAGGAGGGTCCGTGGCAGACCCCAGAGCTGACGTCCTTCTCGATGTGCACGGACTGAGCAAGCACTTCGGCGGGATAAGGGCCATGAGCGGGGTTACATTTAGCATCCCCAAGGGGAGCATTATTTCGATGATCGGCCCTAACGGCGCCGGGAAATCGACGTTCATCAATGTCGTCTCCGGCATCCATCTGCCCGATGGCGGCGAGGTCCGTTTCCAGGGAGAGGATATTGCCGGGCTGCCCGCACACGCTGTGGCGGCCAGGGGGATCGGCAGGACCTTTCAGCTCGAGGAACTGTTCGGCAGCCTCTCCGTATTGGAAAATGTCATGGTCGGGTGTTATACCCGAGGCCGCTCCGGCATGCTTGTCTGCGGTTTCTCCCTGCCATTCACGGTCAGAGAGGAAAAGAGGATCAGGGACGAGGCAATGGAGTGTCTCGCTATGGTTGGCCTGGAGGCGAGGGCCCATGACCCCATCTCCCGCTTGCCCCTCGGGGAACGTAAACTGGTCGGGATAGCGCGGGCTCTCGGAATGAAGCCCAGACTCCTCATGCTGGATGAACCTGCAGGGGGGCTGGCAGCCCATGAAGTAGAGAAGCTGATCCGGCTCATCCACCTGCTTGTCGAAAGGGGCTTGACTCCGTTCATCGTAGAACATAACATGCCGTTTGTGATGTCTCTCTCCCGCTGGATCATTGTGCTGGACGAGGGGAGGAAGATTGCGGAGGGCTCACCCGAAGAGGTGAGGACCAACGAGGACGTCATCAAGGCCTATCTCGGTGAAGAGATCTGATGATTACGGCAGCAGACGCAGGAACACGCGGCGATATCAAGGAACGAGCCGGCGAGAAACGCCTGGAGGTTGAAGAAATCTGCACTTTCTACGGAGAGGCGCAAGCCCTGAAATCCGTTTCTCTGGAGGTGCACGACCAGGAGGTTGTGGCGATCTTGGGGAGCAACGGCGCAGGAAAGACAACGCTCCTTCGCACGATTACCGGCTTGCTCGCTCCCCGCTCGGGCAGGATAACCTTTGAGCTTGAGCAGATCGACGGCAAAGCCACTCATGAAATCATCAAGAAGGGCATCGCCAGCGTCCCGGAGGGCAGGGAGCTCTTTGGATCAATGACAGTGGGTGATAATCTCGAACTGGGCACCTACTCCCTGAGCCCGGGGGTTCGAAAGAAGGTACAGGTTGAGCGCCTGAAAATGGTTTTCTCCCTCTTCCCTGTTCTAAGAGAACGGCTGAAGCAGAAGGCGGAAACCTTATCCGGTGGGCAGCAGCAGATGCTGGCAGTGGGAAGGGCCCTCATGGCAAACCCGAAGCTCCTCGCTCTGGATGAACCCTCCCTGGGTCTTTCTCCTCTCCTTATTTCAGAAATGATGAGGACCTTGAAGAGGATCTGTGACGAATGGAAAGTGTCGCTGCTTCTTGTTGAGCAGAATGCGCGGGCCGCACTGAAGATCGCAGACTACGTGTATGTCCTGGAGAGAGGTCAAGGGGTGCTCTCGGGTATGTGCCGGGATGTACTCTCGAGCCCGACCATCCAGAGGGCATATCTGGGGGGATAGACGATAAGAATGCAGAAGTCACAAGGCAGAAGGCAGAGAAGAGGGCACGGAAGAAAGTTTCAGGTGAGGGCTGGGTCAAGGCAGTGGATCGGACAGACTGTTTAGAAAGGAGGAGCAAGATGAAGAAATTATTGATGGTGACGGTGTTTTCATGGGTGGTGTTGGCACTTTTCGGGATCGACATTGGGTATGCTCAGAAGCTTGCGCCATACCCGATCGGCTTCGCGGCCGATCTGACGGGAAGGATGTCAGAGATGGGCACCGCCAACAAGCGGGGCATGGATATCGCCATTGAGGCGATCAACGCTTCGGGCGGGATCAATGGCAGACAGTTGAAGACGATCGTCTACGACAGTGAGAGCGAAGCATCGAAAAGCGTTTTGCACACGAAGAGGCTTATTGAGGTGGACAAGGCGATCATATTGACCGGTTACAACCTGTCGGGATCGGCCATGGCCTCCATCCAGACTGCGGAGACGGGTAAGACCGTCCTGCTCAGCGCCACATCTTCAGAGAAACTCTGGATACCGACAAAGAAATGGATCTTCAACGTGGTGCCGCGCCAGTGGGAGGCTTCTATCCCCTTATTGATCGAAGTGCTTCAGCAGAAAGGCGCCAAGAAGATCGCCTACATCTACATCGACACCGTTTACGGACAGACGGGCAAGGAGACAATCGACCGGGCGGTAAAAGAGATGAAATTCAGCCCGGCCATTGTAGAGAAGTACGCCCCGGGAACCACCGACGTGGCGCCACAGATCACCCATATCAAGGCATCCGGGGCCGACGGGATCCTCATTACCGGGAACCTTGCCGACACGGTCATGGTGATCAAGAACGCTCGGGACCAGGGGTTCACGGCGCCGATCGTGAGCGATTACGCGATCGTAGGCCCTGAGTTCATCGAGCTCGGGAGTAAGTACGTGGAGGGAATCATTACGACATCCCTCAAGACCCTTGTTGCCCCGGACCTTTCCGACAATGATCCGCAGAAAAAGGCCGCTTTGGAACTCTACAATGAATACATCAAGCGCCATGGCAAATTCAGCCTGTATGCAGGCCATCTGTGGGACACGATCTATCTGACTGCGGAAGCCCTGAGGAAAGTGGACCCGAATCTTGATCCGACCAGAGATGCCGATCTTGTGAAGATCCGGGAGCAGATCCGCGACCATCTTGAAAAGGTCAAAGGGTTCGTGGGACAGAACGGAATTTTCAACTACTCGCCGGACAACCACAATGGTCTGCCACCAAAATGTTACGTTCCTGTAGTGGTGGAAAAAGGCAAGTGGCAGCTTTACAAGGGGAAATAAGGATAGCGAATAGCCTGTGGTTGATCGTTGAGGGGGAAAACCCGCCGGCTGGCAAGGGGGCGGGTCTTTTGCGCGGGTGTGAGCCAGTGGGCATGAATGCTCCGCATGAGCGATTTAAGAAGGAGGAATCTGATGGATGACAAATTGGTGGGTCTGATCGCGGACCTGAAGGAACAAGAGGTCATCGCAAGGGTCAAGGAATTGATCGAAGGAGGCGCGGATCCCGTGGGGATCCTTGATGATGGCCGCTCGGCCATGGTGGTAGTGGGAAAGCGGTTTGAAACCGGTGAGTACTTTATCCCCGACCTGGTATTCTCAGGCGAGATACTCAAGGGGCTCTCGGAGATGGTGAAGCCCTTTCTTGAGAAGGGGGATCAAAGCACAAAAAAAGGCAAGGTCTTAATCGGCACCGTTGCCGGAGACATCCACGACATCGGGAAGGATATCGTTACGTTCATGCTGGATGTGAGCGGATATGATGTTCTCGATCTTGGAATCGATGTACCGGTAGCGATATTCGCCGAAAAGGCAAAAGAATTTCAGCCTCAGGTGGTGGGTCTAAGCGGCTTTCTCACCCTGGCCTTCGAATCGATGAAGAAAACCGTGGAGGCCCTCGAACAGGCTGGTTTGCGGGATAAGGTGAAGATCATGATCGGGGGGGGACAGGTCGATGAGGTAGTGAAGGAATACGTGCGTGCGGATGCTTACGGCAGGGATGCGGTAGCAGCTGTCACCTTATGCAGACAATGGATCGGGGGGTGACCATGAGAGAAGAGATCGCGGAGCTTTACAGGCAGAGGGAAAAAAGGGTCAACGACGCGATTCAGCTTAAGAAACCGGACCGGGTCCCTGTCGTCGCCCTCTTCAGCTTTTTCCCGGCTCGATACGCCGGGTTTACCCTTGAGGAGGTGATGTACGAGCCGGAGAAGTTGATGGAGGCACAGCTCAAAACGCTGCGCGAGTTTCAGCCCGACATGGATCAGAACCCTTACGGGACGCGGTTCCTGGGGCCGATACTCGAGACCCTTGATTTTAAACTGCTGAAATGGCCGGGGCATGGCCTCGGTCCGGATGTTCCCTACCAGTTCGTCGAGGGAGAGTACATGAAACCCGAGGAGTATGACCACTTCCTCTCCGATCCTTCTGACTTCATGATCAGACGGTATTGGCCACGGGTCTGCGGGTCTCTCGCGGGATTCGAAAAACTGGGGGCCATCCACAACATGATCACCTACTATATGGGCTTTCCCTTCGGCTTCGCACCCTTCAGCCTGCCGGAAGTCGTGGAAGCCCTCGAGGCCATCAAGAGGGCGGGTCAAGAATCGTTGAAGATTGCCACCTGGTCGCGAAAGTATACGGAGAGGGCGAAGGAAGAGGGCTTTCCGATGCAGGTCGGCGCCTTCACGCAGGCGCCCTTCGATACCCTGGGCGATTTTTTCAGGGGCACCAAGGGACTGATGCTTGACATGTACAGGAGGCCCGACAAGGTCGTCAAGGCGTGTGAAAAACTCCTGCCCTTTATGCTCGAGATTGCCCTGGGTGGGACAAAGGCTTCAGGAAATCCCCGCGTCTTTATCCCCCTTCATAAGGGGCTTGACGGCTTCATGTCCCTTGGACAATTCAAAAAGTTCTTCTGGCCGACCCTCCGGGAGCTGATGGTGGCCCTTATCAACGAGGGGTGTAATCCATGTCCCTTCTGGGAGGGTGACTGTACGTCCCGGCTTCCGATCATCAAGGACATCCCTGCGGGGAAGGCGTGTTACGCCTTTGAGGCAACGAACATGTCCAAGGCCAAGGAGATCCTCGGGGACACCGTCTGCATACGGGGAAATGTCCCCCTATCCCTCCTCATCGCGCGGACGCCTGAGGATGTAAAGGCCTACTGTAAGAAACTGATTGATGTGTGCGGCAGAGGGGGAGGATTTATCATGGACTCGGCTACCGGTCTCGATGATGCAAAACCGGAGAACGTGCGGGCCATGTTTGAGTTCACCAAAGAGTACGGCGTCTATTAAAGATGGAATGATGGAATAATGGAATAGTGGAACATTGGGGAAAGATCAAGAAACCTGAAGAACAGAAAACTTGCGTTGAACCCATCATTCCATTTGTTCCGGATTAGACAAAATGAAGACACTTGTACGGAGCCCTCATGGAAAAGAGGTCGTCATCGGGGAGAACCTGCCAACGGTCCTGATTGGGGAACGGATAAACCCTTTTGGCAAGGGCCCGATCAAGGAGGCCCTGAAGTCGGGGGATATGGGGCCTATTCGTGAGGAAGCACTGAGACAGGTAGAGGCAGGTGCGGATATTTTGAATATCAGCGTGAATGCTTTCGGGATAGATGAAGGGGTTGTATTACCCCGTGTCGTCTCTGAGATCATTAAAACTGTGGATATACCGCTCTGCCTGGAGAGCAGGAATCGAATTGCCCTTGAGGAGGCACTGAAGCTGGGCTGTGGAAAACCGATTGTCAGTTCCGTGACAGGAGAAGACCCGGTACTGGAAGCAATCTTACCCCTCGTGAGAGAATACGGTACAGCCCTCGTCGCACTTGCCTCGGACGCTTCGGGTGTCCCGAAGGGACCTGCCAGAAGATTCGAGATCCTAAAGGGGATTGTTGAACGGACTGACAAAATGGGAATTGCACGTGAACACATTCTTGTCGACTGTGTGGCGGAATCGAGCGCAGTGAATGATAAGGCGATCATCGTTACACTGGAAACAATGGAGATGGTTCAACGCGAATTAGGGGTCAACCTTATTTTAGGAGCGAGTAACGTATCCTTTGGCCTTCCCGATAGAATGGTGATCAATTCGGTTTTTCTGACGCTCGCCATCCGGGCAGGGTTGACCTGTGCTATTGTCGATGCAGCAAAGATGAAACCTTACACCATGGCCGGTGATCTTTTACTGGGTCGTGACCCGAGAGCACGGCGCTATACTTCATATCACAGAAAGTTAAGAAGTGTCCCTCCCCATTGAGACCGTTATCCATACTCTCGGCCACGATGCCGTTCGTCCTCTGCCACGGGGAGAGTTGTTTATCAGCCGCGGCTTCCTGGACCACTGTTTTGGCGAAGATCAAGAGGATTATGTTCAACAACTGGAAAGAGCAGCTCAAGGGCTGGGGCTTTCCGTAATAGGGGTTGAGCTCGACACAGAAGGGTCCCGGTCTCTTTTATCGGAGACGAGTTACGGGAAGCTTGAGCAGTACTTCACGGTTGGGTGCATCAACGGGCCTATTACCGGTCTGATAGAGGGTCATGGGTTTCGCGATGCCATGCTGAGCATGAGAAAGGACCCAAGTCTTATTTCATCTTTGGTGGTAAGACTATTGAGAGAAACAGAAAAAACCGCTAAATTAGCTCGCATCAATGGCTTCAGGGCAATAGCGATGGCGGACGATATAGCGGGAAATAGGGGACTCTTTTTTTCCTTGAGCTATTTTGTTGATAGGGTCCTGCCAGTATACAAAGAAATTGCAGCGATTATAAAGGGAAACGGTCTGTTTGCCTTTTTCCATTCGGACGGTGATATGAGGAAGGTTATTGGCCCTTTGATCGAATCAGGGTATGACTGCATCCACCCCATCGATGCCCAGGCAGGGCAAAATCTCCATGAATTGAAAGAGGAATTTGGTGAAAGAGTGTCCTTCATGGGCCACATCGACATCATGGCCTGGACCGAAGAACACATGCATCAGGAAATCAGCCGCGCAGAAAATGAGTTCAGAACGGGTGGTCTGATCCTCGGATCAACCTGCGGCATCTCGATGGAGACAGTGAGTGAGAAGCTTAGTGCCCTCTACCCCCAATGGAAAAGAAGGGGTATGAATTCCGAAAATGGCTGACTTAGGCATGGCAGCAACCAGCGTAACCGTGCTGAAAATGTGGTCCTGTAATCAAATGGAATTCGGAGGCCGACTCTGCGAAGATTATTAGTCTCGGTTGTGGCAGCCGTGAACGGAATCCTTGTCGGTTCGGCGATCGTCGCAACACGCTTCGTCATTGATCAAACCACTCCCGCCGCCCTGGCCCTGCTCAGGTATGCCATCGGGTTCTGTTGCCTTCTGCCGCCGGTCCTCCTTGCGGCCCGCTCGCGGTTCGAGCGTCGCGATCTCCTGCCGATCGGCCTTCTTGGGATTATTCAGTTCGGTGTTTTGGTCGCGCTGTTGAACTACGGACTTCAATTCATCCCTTCAGCCCGCGCCGCATTGATTTTCGCCACGTTCCCTTTGTTGACCTTGATCCTGGCGACGGCCTTGGGCCATGAGCGACTGACCTTGCCCAAGACATTAGGCGTCATCTTAACCATTGCGGGGGTTGGATTTGCCCTTTGGGAAAAGGGCGCGCAGTCAACGGGTGGAGGGAATGGCTGGATCGGCGAGCTCGCGGTGTTCGCGAGCGCCCTCAGCGGCGCAATTTGCAGCGTTCTTTACCGACCCTACCTCCGGAAATACCCGACCTTATCCGTCAGCGCCTTCGCTATGCTTGCCTCCGTTGGATTTCTCGCGGTACTCGCGGCGCGGGAGGGATTTTTCAGCTCCCTCCCGCGCTTCACGTCAGGCGGTTGGCTGGCCATCTTCTTCATCGGCGCCAACAGCGGAATCGGATACTACCTCTGGTTGTGGGCTTTGAACCAAACCTCGCCCACACGGGTGACGGTGTTCTTGACGCTCAGCCCTTTGACGGCAACCGCCCTGGGCGCTTTATTTCTTGAAGAGAAGATTTCTCCTTCGTTTTTAGTGGGCCTTTTTTGTGTAGCCCTCGGACTCTGGCTTGCACATTGGCAAGCCCACGATCCCGCCGGTTCGGGAAATACGGTATCCCCGCATTCGAAAATACGGGGTTGATGATTTCCAAGAGCCCCTCGAAGTTCCTTATTAAGGGTCTCAAAATTGAATTGACATAGACATTGGAAAATCTCCCCTCGCCCCTCTTTGCCAAAGAGGGGTAACTCCTCCCTTTGGAAAAGGGAGGTTGGGAGGGATTTTGTAGATCAATGTCGTTATTATTATGAGACTGTTAATAAACCCCTCAATTTTACCCCTTTGCTATCTTCGCTCCACGATCGTGCAGATGCCAAGCCCACCACCGCCACATATAGTGAGCAGGCCGTATTTTACATTCCTTCTGACCATCTCATGCACCAGGGTCACCAATCTCATGACACCCGTTGCCCCAATAGGATGGCCGAGAGATATCCCTGAACCATTGACATTTACTTTAGCTTCAAGTTCTTCACCCTTGAGACCCATCAGTTTGGCATCAGCTAAGGCTTGGACAGCAAAGGCTTCTTGAATCTCGATAAGGTCGATTTGGTCAATGGTGAGGCCAGCCCTCTTGAGTGCCTTGTTCACCGCGATGGGCACCGCGGGATAGGTGAGAGTGGGATCGGCCCCGGCAATACCGAATGATTTGACATAAACCAGCGGTTTGACTCCATGCTGGACTGCCTTTTCCGGGGTCATAAGAACGAGAGCCGCTGCCCCATCGTTTTCGCTTGACGAGTTGCCCGCAGTGCAGACGCCATCGGGATAGACGGGTTTCAATTTGGCGAGTTGCTCTTGCGATGTATCACGACGCGGAGTCTCATCCGTATCAAATGGAACTTCCCCACCCTTTCCGGGAACCGGTACAGGGACAATCTCCTCCTTAAATTTACCCGAATCCATGGCGGCGATGGCTTTTTTATGGGAACGAATCGACCAATGATCGGCTTCCGCACGGCTGATGTTTTCCTTCTTCGCGGCTGTTTCCGCCCACGTCATCATGGAGTTGAGTTCGCCAAAACGATCGATCGGCTGATGCATCGGCCGGCCGCGCTGGATCCTGTCATAAAAGGGAATACCCCACAAATTCAGGCTGCCATGCTGCCTTGGGAAGAATCCCCATTTGGGATCCGTTTTACCTCCAATCCCCCACTTGAGGAATTCACCTGGAATGTAGAACTCTGTGCGGCTCATGCTATCGGCTCCGGCGGAGATGACAATCTCCCCATATTCGGACTGGATTTCCATGGTTGCGGTCCATAATGAGGCTACTCCACCGCAGCAGCGCCGATCAACAGTCATACCGGGAACTTCAACCGGCCAGCCTGCCTTCAGCAAAGCCAGACGTGCAAGATTGGGCGATTCGCCTCCTGCGTAAGCCTGGGATAAAATAACATCCTCGACTTCCTCAGGCTTAACGTTCGAACGCTTGACCGCCTCGTTAAGGACAGTGGCCGCAAGCTTCTCTACCGGCACTTCACGCATCGTTCCGCAGTAAGCTCCAATGGGTGTCCGCACCGCCGCCGTTATCACTACTTCTCTCATCTGGATGACCTCCTTCTCAATCGGAATTTACTATAATATAGTATATTTCATGCCAACGTCAAGCCCACCGGAAGCGGGTTTATTGGCGATCCGGTGGAACGACTCGTTATGCAAGCTTCTTTTGTCGTCTAATGATTTCTGCCAGTGATCTCAAGGCCTGATTTACGGAGTCGTGGTCAGGGAAAACTTCCGCAACGTCTGGCTCAATAACTACAACGTTTGTTCCCTCCGCATACCTTTTTGCGTATTTTCCCTGAACGCCTTTGCTGAAATCATATTCTTCAAGCATGTCTGGATCTTTTTGCATTTTCTTCATATTGCTTCCTTTCTTTCTTGGTTGCCTTTCTTGCGCTAATTATTCTGACGTTTTCGGCTCTTTCTGCGTGAACAATTACCAGAAGACGGTTCCTATGGGAATTTCCAATCAAAATGAATCTATCTTCTTCCTCAAAATGCAGAGGATCGTAAATAGCCAGTGACAAGGTACCTCCAAAATCCGTGCTTGCCTCGTCAAAAGAAATACCATGGGTTTCAAGGTTTTCTTTTGCCTTGTTTGGATCCCATTCAAATAGAAGCACTGATCATCCCTCAACGCTCCATTATATCCCAATTATCAGGGCCATGACAATAACGGCAGTCTCCTGTCATGCATAACGCTCAAAATCAGCCGGCGCTGTAAGCGATCGGCTGGATGATTTTGGTTCAAGTAAGCCGCTGCGCGGCAGATTTCTGCTTTTGGCTGTGTACATGGGGTCAACTTTTTATTACAGCTTGTCATCTTCGACCAACTCGATTGCACCTTGTCCTGCTAATTCGTCTCCGGTTACCTTCCGCTTTCTATACACATCGTAATCCGGCACAAGACGATCATAATCGCCATCCATCAAGGGAGAGGAGATCATAAAATCTGCAGAAGCGCGATTGCAGGCAATGGGGATGTTCCAAACGACCGCCATGCGCAAGAGCGCCTTGACATCTGGATCATGGGGCTGCGGTTCGAGCGGATCCCAGAAAAAGATGAGAAAATCGATTTCACCATCGGCTATCTTGGCACCGATTTGCTGATCCCCGCCCAATGGTCCACTCTGAAGTTTGGTGATGTTAAGGCCAAGCTCTTGTTCCAAAATCACGCCGGTTGTCCCTGTTGCATATACCTTGTGGTGAGCTAAGAGCACTCGATTGAATTTTGCCCATTCAACCAGATCACGCTTCTTGTTGTCGTGCGCAACAAGAGCAATCTTCTTATCATGCTCCATGGCGATTTTCTTATGAGTCATAGATATTTATCCCCTTCCCTCGCAATATTATAGCGCGCATAATGTATAGATTTCAATGCGTGGTCTTCCGGGTCAGGCTTGCAATATTGCAATTTCAACTCTCCTTGACGATATAACCAATTCCGGCAAATCGCAACATTGCAAGCCTGACCCCCGCGCTTCCCTTCTTCCATCTCTGATTCGGAATTGGAAGGAATGTAATCGGTGAAACAGAAGAAGGGTTAGTGGAGCGGGGAGGAGGGAGGTTCTGGTGTGTCATTCTGGATGCTTTTGGTTTTGCGTTCAGTCATGATCACGCTCTTCTTTAGTAGATGGTTCTGGCTTATTCGTAAAATGGGTTCCATGTTCGTCAACATACTTATAAACTCTTGAACCTTCTTTTGGGCTATCCTTCTTTATTTCGCCTTCATTAGGGTAGTCATGAACCAGAACCACTTTCCCTTTGCCTTTCCATCCTGATTCGATCCAATATTTCTCTGGCGTACTGATTACTTTGCAATATCTGTGACCCTCTGGACGCTTCGGGAATAGTGATTCCGGTATCAAATCATAAGTCGCGTCGTCTGTTCCAAGCATGGTGAACGTTGCCTCATCTGTGTAAAGAACCCGATATTTGTTCTTCAGTCTTATGAAGAGAATTTCCTCGTCCAAGTAACCGTAAACTGTTGTACGCAGTACGCCCTTTATCCATGGATCGTTAGTCATGCTATCATACCCTGCTTTTAGAGGGGCAAATTGTTGCTCCAGGCTTGAAATCCGGAAGGGATGCGAATCTACATACTCTTTGCGTTTATTCATGAACTTACTCAAGCTTGGGTTCTTGTCAGGGGTTGGTCCGTATCGGCGATCGTAGGTCTTACCTACAAACGATCTCAAGTCTAAGCGAACGTTATTGAAATAGATATTAAACTCACGGCCCGGGACTCTCCCATAATTCACCTTAAAATACCTATTAAAAACGTCCTTATACCGGTCTACAATTTCTTTCTCGCTGAGTTTACTAAAATTCTTTGCAGACTTCTTTTCTCCTTTATGAGGCAACTTTCCAACCGCCTCGACAAAAAGCCCCTGGCGCCCCCCGCCAATAGTGAACCTGCCCGTTAGCGTTGGAAGGCTCATTTGGAAATTGTGAGTATCAAATTCTGGAGGATATGATACGGAAATGCTATTAGGGTCCGGAAGTGTATTTACAGATTCAAGTTGTCCATCTGAGAATAGAACGACAAAAGATATTGCAGATGCGAAGACAGCTATCGCTATCGCCGCTACCCAAATTACCTTCCGTTTTGTGGTCATTGCTCCTCCTTCTGAGAATCTTTGGAGGTTAAGAACAAACCCTCTGGCGGATCCTATGAAAACTCCACTTCTTCGCATCCCTGTCCTTCAGGTCGAGAATACCTGGAATCATCTTTCCGTGAGGTGGTTTATTATCGCACAAATCGGGATCCATAACCAAAATCTTACCCGGGTCTTCTGGATAGGGCTGCCAATACCTAACGACATGCCTCTGCTGGGTCGCTTTTTCGTCGACGGAAATCAGCAGGCTACCGTCGCAATCCGAAGGGCTAATTTGATAATCAACAGGCAGCAATGAATAATCAATCCCCAGGTTGCCGCAGACCGGCCCAAAATCATTGAAATCGACAACCCCGTCCGGTCGGCATAACCTTTTGGTCTTTAGTCGATCAATCATCTCCTGCTGACTTTCCTCAATCCCATGGTCAGCCAAGAAGGACTCCATGCATGCAAGGAAACATGCTTTACCAATATTGGTAACAATTTTTCTTTCACACCTCAGGGACGACATACGGGTCCTCTTTCTGAAACGATGGCAATCGCCTCTTTGGAAATGACATTTACAGCAGTGTACATGGGGTCAGATCTTTATCCTTTACTTTGCCTTGGATACAGGAGTTGGGCGGCAAGGATTACAGGATCAATGAAACGATCGGGGGGGCAAGTCAACAATAAAGGTTTCACCCCACTGGCCTCACCATATCTTACACCTGGAAATACACTCAGGAAAGCCCGCCTGGATAGACTCGATTTTGAAATCTAAGGTATCGTGTAAAACACCAAACAAATAAACCACCCCAAGTTAGTTTACCGGTGCACGTGATAGCGACTTGAAGTTGATCTTATCTCCAAATACCCGATTGAAGCGCATAGTCATGCCTTTATTTTGCTGCAACCTCGGGGCTCACCGGCGCGAAACCCGACGCAAGTTTCGCATACAGTGAAGCCGATGGCTAGAATTCCAATTTCCTTTTCAACGTGATCGGATCAATTAAAAGTATTCGTTTCCACTCAGATGGTTTGTTCAAGTCCGCCGTGAGAGCTGGACCCTCCGAAATGTCAACGCCCCCCACTATAGCATCGACCAAAACCAGCCACCATTCGCAATACCTTGCGAGATGCGTCTCGATTTTCCTCGTCTTCTCTTCAATACAGTACTGAATGTTATCCGCATACAGTTTCGTAAGTGGGCCACCGCTGTCATCGTCTATTTCCCATCCACTCTGGAGGAAGGGTTGCGGTTTCTGCTGTGTTGCACGCACGAAAGTGATATGGAGGTTGTTGGTCACACTAAAGCGGTATGGCGTCTGTCTTGGCGAGGAAAGGAATGTTGTGATTTCTTCCTTCAACTTGGCGCGAATTTGTCGCAGATTGCCAATGGGCCTCTTGTAGAAAGGCAGAACCCAGAATGAATCTGCAGGCATTGATTCGTCATACTCTCTCAAGGTGTTTTCGACACACCGGTATAGTTCATTCGACTCCTGCTCCAATCCTTCTACCTTGCTACTTGTGAGGAGGTTCTCATTTAGCCTGCGTACCTCTACGCCGATACGTCCTGAGACCGAAAAATCTGGAGGAATATTACCCTCAGGCTCATACACAATGTCCGACAACCCCTCTGACTTGAGGTAAGCTTGTACGATTTGCTCTTCTTTTTTCATTGCTCCAACGAATTAGCTCACCGGGGCGCCGCCTTTGCGTGTTGCGTGTGGCGGCTTGTTAGGTAACTTCATTGAAGATGATTAAGGCAAAATTTCTGTACAAAGAGTAGCATTTGCTTCACCTGATCAGCGTCGTACTTTGCAAAGTGGCCATGTGCAGCGTCATTTCGGAGGTTTGCCCACGTTGTAACCTGTTTCTGCACCAGGGGGCCGTAAGCTCCGTCTTTCGCTAAAGCGACATTGAGGGGGTCGATTGTTAAGGATTTTCCATTTGGTGTGGTGGTTGGTACCCCGCGACCGTCTGCTAGTTTCCGAAGCGAATCCTCGATCACGGCTCCAAGAAGAACAGCAGCGGCATCCTTGTACCCCTCATTGAGCAGATGCTCGGCCATCTCAAGGAAATCGGCAAAAATCTCTGCCTGAAGCAGCCGCCGAAAGCTCAAAAGCATGCCGGACTTGATGTCGTGTCTAACCCCCTTTAGGATGCCAACAAATTCACTTACATGTTCGTAGTTTTCGCTATGCATCGACGTGAAATATTTTGTAGCCAGCACCCTATGCAGGTTTTGCTCGTACTGACTATCCGGGCCGTAAAGTCGGCGGATCAATTGGCCACCGCGCGATGCGATTGCGCCTAATTCTTCAACTCGTTCAGGGCCGAGACGACCACTTGATCGTGATGCATCTTTTGATAGCTTCTCACCAATTTCAACAAGCTCATCAATTTCAACTATCAGGGCGTCGTTCAATGTTGCATCCATCTTTTTGCCTTTACTACCTAACGGCAAAATCAGCCGCGAATGAAGAATATCTTCAAGGTCAGGCTTGCAATATTGCAATTTCAGCCCCCTTGACGATATAATCAATTCGGGCAAATTGCAACATTGCAAGTCTGACCCCAGCGCGCTTCTCCTATTATGTAAGTAAATTAGTTACCGAAAGATCAGTACACCGACATTCTTGGATTGCCTTCTTAAGAATATCAGAAAAGACAGCATGGCCGACTGGCCTTACGCCATCTGAATAATATTCATTGGAATAAGTAAAATTACCGCTTCCTTGTTTCTCAGTTACTTTTATTGACCCCGGGACTTCTTCGTAGCAACGATTGTACTTCCAAGGGCCGTTGGATGTAACTTCGACCCTCTCTGGTAGATTTCGCAGCACAGCCTCTATCATTGTTGACCTCATATGGGGACAAAAACGGAAGCGGTATAATGCGGTTGCGAGCTCATGTTGGAGTCGCTGTTTATCAAATACAAAAACAACCGTATTTTTCAAGAACCCGCTTTTTTGCCACTGCCCATAGGAAAACCACTGTGCCCAGTCTGTCCAATCCATTCGTGACTGCTTACAGCCCCAAGGATTGAGACGATTTTCATCCTTACCGAAACAGTATTCAATGGGGCGATATGCAGTAGAACGTTGGGTTGCACACCAAGTAAAGCCAAACACTTCGTCCCAGTTCATCTCTTTGCCGTCAAGATAAACGCGGCGGTTACGCATGCCGCTTAGTGATGAAGCTATAGGGACCATTGCGCTGAACTGATCTGAAGGAAAAGTTGCAAGATACCATGTCTTTTTATTTTTCGTGGCGGTTTGCATCGTACCTGTAGACTTTGCAATATCAACAGCAGCGGGGAAACCCGCTGCTGTTGATTCACAAAATTCAATTGCATACCCGTGCGGCGGAATCTCGAAGCCAATCTGAACTAACGGGCTTTCTGTTGCAGTTAAGGATGCGCCGCATGATGGGCAAAAGCGCGACTGGGTTGGAACTGCGGCTGAACATGCGGGACAGGACAAAGAATGATCAGCTTGATCACATCTGCGCGCAGTATCCGACATCAATCTCGCAAGTTGCTCCTTATAAATGCCAATGTTTTGACTAAATTGATCAATAAGCTTTCTTTTTTGTTCATCTGGATCTGAGTCCATTAGCGCTACGAAAAGAATATCTTCGAGGTTTCGCACTTGGTCAGCAAAAGATCCGACCATCGTGAATGCGTATGAGCCGCCTTCTACAGCTTTGTGGGCAGCCGATAATTGCGATTTTTTGGCATCAATGCCTTTGCGTATTTCCTCCAAGGCCGCGGATTCTCTCGGTGATATCATTTTGTCAGCGTAGGCAATAAGTAAAACATTCGATAGATACGCAATTTTATCTTGGTCAAGTAGTGTCATTTTATTATCTCCATGCGGTTGACGCCCAAAATCAGCCGGCGCTGCAAGCGATCGGCTGGATTGCTTTGTTAGGGTTCAAATGTTTTTGATTAATCGCCATTCCTTTTTTCTTCGTTCGTTTCGATTACGTTGCTAATGATCTTCCATGCGAAGGGCGGTATTTCAAGGGCACTACGACCCTTCGCCTGAAGATTGAAACGTAGGCCTTCCCACCCTTTTAGTCCAGGGATTACTTTCAGCTGCTCTAGCTTTATAGGTGGCGATATTTTCCGGAACTCTCTGACATCACACCCGTATGGCCAAGACCAAAATAATTTCCGCCTACCGTTGGATGTTGCCTCCCAGACGACCGGGAAATCTTTCCCAACGTCTTTTTTAGTTACCCTACTTGCAGTCTCCTGAGACATTCCGAAGTGCTTCATGAGGAGCAGCGCTGTAAGTTGCTTCTTCGACTTTCGATAGACAAGAATGAGGTCGCCTTTTCTTGTTTCCGGTTCGCAGCTCCAGAACACTTCACGTGGGAGCTCGCGAACCCCACCTTCGAAGAGATAGTTTTCCGGGCCAGCGTAAAATAGCCAGTAGCGTCTCTCGGTAGTCGAGCGTTTCCCCCTAATGATCGCCTTTAGCAGCCGGGAAAGTATCATCTCGTCTGTGGCCCTTCTGGATGAACCGTTTGAACCCTAACGAAAAAGGTCACCGGGAGCCAGATTTATCGGCGATCCGGCGCACCGCCTTGTTGGATCAATTTTCTTTCAATTACAGCTGCCCTCTCGCCCGTTTCTCCATAATAGAGTGCTAAGTCAGGGGACACTCCGATGATAGTACCCCAGGCATGAAGGGGAACTTGATCAAGTGCATCACCGAAAGTCATCGTCTTTCCATCAAGCTCCCGGTCAGAGGACAGCAAGTAAACTTTGGATGCGGGATCAATGTTGATTGATTTCACTGCCTTGGTAAACGAGGAAAACCAAGTTGTATGTCGCGAATCCAGAGGAGGGTTATGATTTAGCTTGTCCAGCAATTTGTCTCTCTTTTTGGGATTAGACATTGTTTCGCGATACCTTGCGCGCTCTGGTCGCTCAATTGCGAGCGATATGATTGTGTCTTCATTCATATGATAATTCTTAATCCAACG
>Ga0209777_10000748_pt1 | contig 50595 bp, 46 predicted proteins | sample FrelakmetHBP12HB_FD_187147 | JGI IMG/M metagenome (GOLD analysis project Ga0209777, IMG submission 187147) | Freshwater lake sediment microbial communities from the University of Notre Dame, USA, for methane emissions studies -HBP12 HB (SPAdes)... | ecosystem: Environmental > Aquatic >... | reverse complement strand
TTATGGCGCCGTCCTGCACCGTGCCGGCCACGGCGGTCTGCAGCGCATAGGCAACGCTGGCGATGCGCTGCCGCGGCACAAGCACTGTGCCGTTGACCTCCACCTCCAAATACCGCATGTCACCGGTAAATACCGTGGCATCGAGGCTGCCGCTGCCATCAAGCGGCGTGCCCGAGCCCAGCAGCACGCTGTAGAAGCCGGTCTGCACATTCACGGTCTGGCTCTCGCCCCACTTCATGGCGCCGCCGGTTTCGCCGTCGTAGATCCTGAATTTCATGGGCAGGCTGCCGTTGGTTACGGGCTGTGACTCATTATCTACAAGCTTGCCGCTGTAGTTCATGAGCATCGGTGCAGCCCAAAGGGCAGGGCCGGCGCCAAGCAGCACCAGGGCAAAAATTGCCGAAAAGATACATACCGTTACTGTGCGGTGTTTCTTCATACTCCCTCCTTTAGCTGGTGTGCCTTTTTCCACATTGCCGATTAAGGCGACAGGTTTAAAAAAAATTTTCCCACGCATTGTTAATTTTCAATTACATGTTAAATAAATAACTAATGACATCCGATACAATAAAAGCGCCGGGAAAGATTAGGGGTCACATCTTCAATTGTCAATTATCTTCCTGGCCAGTTGTAGGATGGGCTGCGCCCACCATTTTAATCGGTGGGCACAGCCCACCCTACCGTTTATACGGACGTCAAGCAAAAACAACAAAAGGCATACCCGGTGTGGGACATGCCTTGAATGGTTCTATATATCAGTTGTAAACAAACCAGCGGTTAAAATGGCGGAGGATTGGCTCCTGGCTCCTGGCTTCTGGCTTCTGGCTTCTGGCTTCTGGCTTCTGGCTTCTGGCTTCTGGCTTCTGGCTATACTATTGAAAAACATTTTTACCCCCTACTTCTAATGCACGCACAAGCTTTAACACTATAACAAATAGGATGTCAAATTTATTATCAGGGGGTAGGGTATAGGGGTCGGGGTTGTAGGGGCGAGATAACCTCGCCCGTATGAAAAACCCGTATCCCGCAATCAACACCTAAGTCGGCGTGTTATTTTATTTCTTTTTAATATCCGGGTAATGCTTTCTCATGCAATCAGGGCAGATGCTATGGCTGAACTCGGCATCCGGGTTATCTGCTCTATACTGCTCGATGCGTTCCCAGCTTTTGGGGTCGTTGCGAATTTTATGACAGTACATGCAGACAGGCAGTATTGCCTGGAGCCTCTTTACATGATCCAGCGCGGCCTTGAGCTCATCAACGCGCTCGGCCAGCTTTTTCTGCATATCGACAAACCGCCTGCCCACGCCCAGCCGGGCAATAAGCTCGCTATTGTCGAAAGGCTTGGTGATATAGTCATTGGCCCCAGCCACAAGACCTTGAACAGTATCGCTTTTTGAGTCCCTGGCCGTGAGAATAATGATGTATTTCGGCGCGTTCGGGTGCGCTTCACGGTACAGGCGGCAGACCTCGATGCCGTCCATGCCGGGCATGATCCAGTCGAGAAGGACAATGTCGGGCGCCCCGTCTTTTTGCATTTTTTCAAGAGCGTCAAGGCCGTCGCTTGCGCTGACAACAGCATAGCCAAGCTTGCTGAGCACCGCTTCCAGTACGCACCTTGAGGTTACATCATCATCTGCAATAAGAATATTCACACACTACCTCCCTTGTAAAAGCCCTAAATCATTGAGTTGCTTAACCAGTTTTTGCGAATCTACCGGCTTGACCAAATAGGCTTCGCACTGAGAGTTAAAAGCATGCATGATATTTTTTCCATCGGCAAGCGCCGAGGTCATGATAATCTTAACCCCGGCATTTCCCGATATATCATGCTCAGCTTCAATACGCCTGATCGAGCGCAGCACGTCCTGGCCGTCCATCTCCGGCATCATAATGTCAAGGCAGATAACATCATAGGAACTGCCCAGCCTGAGGGCGGCTGTAAAAGCTTCGACAGCCTCTTTGCCGTTAACCGCAATGTGCGCCTCGCCATAGGCCATAAGCACCTTTTGGAGCAGCAGGCGGCTCACAAAGTCATCATCGACAATTAATGCTTTCATACCGTATCCCCAACTGTTGTTTGCGCGGAAACTATTTTCATAAAAAGAGCCGCCTGCTCTTCCAGGCTTTCAATAAGGTCGGGAATGGCCGCAAAATTACCCGTCTCCCCTGCCTTTTCTATCTGCAGGGCAATAGCGCTCAGGGCATTTGCCCCGACATTGGCTGCCGAGCCTTTCAGCGTGTGGCCGCTGCGGCGAAGGGCCGCCGTATCGGCCTGTGCATGGGCGGCGCGTATAACGGCAATGTACTGTGACAGATGCTCGACAAAGCCTGCAACAATAGAGTCGGCAAGATCCGTATCGCCCATCAGCCGCTTGATAAGGGCGGGCCGGTCAAAAACCAGGCAGGCCGTTTCACCGGCCATAACCTGAACGGTTTCTGCGGAAGCATGCTGGCGGGCCCCTTTAAGCCACTGTGCAAGTTTCCCGGCAATCGTCTGCGGCGTCACGGGCTTTGCAATATAATCATCCATGCCGGCGGCAATGCAGTCATCGCGGTCTTGCTGCATGGCGCCGGCGGTCATGGCGATAATCGGAATATGTTTGCCGTTTTTCAGCGCGCGGATAGCCCGGGTGGCGGCAAAGCCGTCCATCTCGGGCATTTGAATGTCCATCAACACAAGGTCGTAGGCAATCCGCTCGAGCTGACGCACCGCCTCAAGGCCGTTTGCAACCATATCGGCCCGGTAGCCGAGCTTCTGCAGAATGCCTGCAGCCACCTTCTGGCTGGTCACATTATCCTCGGCAATAAGAATGCGTATTTTTGAGCGGCGGGATTCATCAAGGATATGGCGCGTGACGATCTGGTCCTGCGGACTGAAGTCGGGGCTCTTCTGAAGCCCGAGCACCGCGGCAAGGCAGCCGTACAGATACGACTGTTTGACCGGTTTGGGAAGATAGCCTGCAAAGCCGATTCCCTTGAGCCGCCACACATCGCCGCGCCTGCCAACGGAGGTCATCATCACCAGTGCGCACTCGCGCAGGGCAGGAGCTTGCTTGATTGCGGCGCCAAGCTGCTCGCCGTCCATGCCGGGCATCTGCATGTCAAGGATCGCTATGCTGAACGGGTCGCCGGCGGCAACTGCTATGTACATCTGCTCCAGAGCGGTATGGGCATCGGCAGCCTCATGAACCCGGCAGTTCCATGACTGCAGATACGCCTTCACCAGCTGGCGGTTGATGGCGTTGTCATCAACCACAATGATGCGCTGGCCCCGGATGTCGGCCATGGGCAGGCTGGCGGCAGGGGCCTGGTCAGCCTGTTTCCGGAGCGCCGCCGTAAACCAGAATGTCGAGCCCTCGCCCGGCTTGCTCCGCACGCCGATAGCGCCGCCCATGAGCGCCACAAGCTGCCTGCAGATCGACAGCCCAAGCCCGGTGCCGCCGTACTTTCGCGTTGTTGACGAGTCTGCCTGCACGAAAGGCTGAAACAGCATGTCAATCTTCTCGGCCGGCACGCCGATGCCCGTATCGGTCACTTCAAACCGTATGCACGCTGCGGCGCTGTCTTCATGCTCAAGGCTCGCCACAACGCTCACGCTGCCCATCTGGGTGAATTTCACGGCATTGTCCACAAGGTTCACCAGCACCTGCCGCAGCCGCCCCGGATCGCCGTTGACCAGAGACGGCACGTCGGGCTGGGCCACCCAGACATATTCAAGCCCCCGCTCCTGGGCCTTAAAGGCGAGCATGTCTGCCATTTCCTCAAGCATGATGCGCAGGTCGAAATCAAGTATTTCAAGCTCCATTTTACCGGCTTCAATTTTAGAAAAATCAAGAATATCATTAATGATGGACAGCAGGGAATCGGCGCTGCTGCGCACGGCCTCGGCATATCCCCGCTGCTCGGCGCTTAAGCCGGTGCCCAGCAGCAGGCCCGTCATGCCGATAACGCCGTTCATGGGAGTTCTGATTTCATGGCTCATATTGGCGACAAACTGGCTCTTGGCGGCATTGGCGGCCTCTGCGGCATGCATGGCCTCACGAAGGGCCTGCTCGGTCTCTTTACGCCGGCTGATATCGCGCAGAATACCAACCGCATAAAAAGCGCCCTTAAGACTAATGGAGGACAGGGACAGCTCAACAGGTATCTCAGCGCCGCAGCGTGTATTGCTCACAAGCTCCATGGTTTTACCGATGGCATTGCCCTGCCCTATTTCCCGAAACAGCGGCATGGCTTTCTCATACTGTTCATGGTAGCGCCGGGGCGCCAGAAGTTCGTGCAGATCCATGCCGAGGGCCTCCTCCGGCGTCCAGCCAAAAATATTTTCCGCAGCGCTGTTCCAAAGCGTAATAGTTCCCTGGCTGTCCATCATAAGAATTGCATCCGTTGCAGAATCACTCAGCGCCCGGAATTTCAATTCACTTTCCCTTAAGCCCACTTGCGCCTGATGCCGCTCGGTAATATCCTCACCCGAGCTCAGCATACTCACAATGCGTCCTTCATCACCGCGTATGACCGTCATATGCCAGGCAATGAGCCTTTGCGTTCCGGCTTTGGTCACAACGGGCGCTTCAAAAGACTCCTTGAGCTCTACATTGCCGGCCAGTATTTCCGCAAACAACCTTCGTCCTCTTCTGGCCCATGCCGGAGGCAGGCAGGTATCAAACCAGTTTTTTCCGATAAGCTCATCAGCGCTCCACCCGAGCACCTCACACCCCTTTTTATTGATCAGGCGCAGTAGCTGATCGGCATCGACTATGATCATGATGACACCGGCAATATAAAGATACTGCTGCGCCAGCTCTTTTTCCCGTCGAAGTTCCTGCTCGGCAGTTATGCGGGCCGTAATATCCTTAAAACTCTCAACAGCGCCGATAACGGCGCCCCGTTCGTCTCGAATAATGTCGGCATTTTTCTCGATTGTGCGAATCTGGCCGTCTTTGCGTCTGATGGTGCATTCGCGGCCGATAATCGGCTTTGCATAGGCGTCGTCAAAAACACGACACTGCGTTTTGCAGGGCTGTTCGACAAACAGAAAGCAGTCATTGCCGATGGCCTCCTGCGCCGTATAGCCGGTCAGCGCCTCAGCCTGGTCATTCCAGCTTGTCATCCGGCGCTGCGTGTCCACCGTCATCACGGCGCTGGGGACAATTTTGAGCACCTGCTCGGCCCGCTGCCGAGACTCCTGCAGAAGCGCCATGGTTGTAGTATGCCCTTCAACTTCCTTGCGAATGCTGCTGTTTGACCGCTGCAGCCGACGGTTCAGCACCAGTATGTACATGGTGAACAAAAACAGCAGAGCAGTTCCGGCAAACACTGTTGTGATATACTTCCCGTATTGCTTCAGAAATTCATAAAGGCGAATTTCCCCCCAATCCTTATATGGCCCATATTTAACTTTTTCCAGACACGCATATACGCTCTTATAGCTCACGGTATATGTCCACCCGGCACAGCCGGCCGCTTGTGCAGCAGGACTATCGGGGGGCATTTCAAGCAGTGCGACAGTTACTTTTTCGGTGACAGCATCCGGGGTATGCTCTAGCTTTAAAAACGGCCATTCAGGATACAGCCGTGTGGAATGCTCGTAGGGGAAGGAGATGTCCGGATACATGTTGCGATTGAGAATTTTAAATTCGCGCAGGCTGATTTTTCCCTCCCGCTCCATGCTTTCAAGAATGCCCGAGCTGACTGTGCCCGCATCGACCCTGCCATCCCTGACAGCATACACAACGGCGTCATGAGAGCCTGCAAATTCAATCCGCTTAAAATCGATAGACGGATTGATACCGACTTCTTTGAACTCACGCAGCGCCATCAGCCAGCCGCCAAAAGAATTTTTGTCGACAGCCATGAAAGACTTTTTACGAATATCGGTAAGGCTCCTGATGCCGGCAGTATCTGCCCTGGTGAAAATAACCGCACTAAAATCCCCGAATGTTTTCCCTGCATCCCATCGTTTCAGTGTGGCTATTCTCTGCGCATCGCAGTACGTGGCAAGATCCACATACATGGCTGGATTGCAGATGAGAAAATCAACCTCTTTTTGCTCGACGGCTTTTTTTATTTCATTAAAATCAAGCGGGACGATTTTAAAGGAGCACCCCTTGATTTTACCGCTCAGGTACCTGGCAGTCTCCTGCCACTCAAGCATGCAGGTATCTTTTTCCCGGCGGGCAAGCACGCCGACCCTGTAGCTGGCGGATGCGGATGCCGCTTCGGCCAGCATCATGACCGCCAGCACTGCCGTGAAGAAAAAACTCAGGCGCTTTGTCCGCTTTTTCATAGAAGTGCCTCTATTGGAAGATGTGCTGCCGTGCCAGGCTCGTCAGCCCTGCGTATCGCGTATCGCCACAAGAACGCAGGTCAAATCGTCGGAAAAATTCTGCGACCCGACAAAAGACGCCGCCGAGTAGCAGACCATCCGGTTGATCTCCTCTGCCGGCAGGCCGGCATGCTGCGCGATAATGTCCATGACGCGCTCCTCGCCGAAAAAATCGCCATCGGGGCTGCGCGCCTCGGTCAGACCGTCGGAATAAAAGAAAAACAGATCGCCGGGTGAAAAAGGTATGCTGATCGTTTTATAGACATCGTCGCGGCTGAACCCCAGGGGCATATTAACCCCGCCCAGCAGGCTGCAGCTTTTGTCGGCAGCCCTGTAGTGAACGGTCTTTGTGTGCCCACAGTCGACAAACTGCATGGTCCGCGCCTCGGCGTCAAGGCGGGCATAGCACAGGGTGATGAAGCTATCCAGCTGCATGAGGTCGCTGACGATATAGCGGTTCACCTGGTCGATGATGGCTTCAGGCGCCGGCAGGCCGGAGCATCCGCCGGCATACATGAGACTGCTGTGAGCGCGCAGAAAATAGCTTTTGGCCGCCGCGCCCAGCAGCGCTGCGGGTATCCCCTTTCCCATGACGTCGCCCTGGATGATATCCACACAGGACGCGCCGTAGCGGACAAAATCATAAAAATCGCCGTCCACCTGCTGCGACGGAACGCTGAAGGCAGCAATCTCAATGCCCGGGATATCATCCGGCGGGGTTCCGAGCAGGAGGGTCTGCTGAATGCGCAGCGATATGGCGACTTCCCGCTCGCGGGCGCAGCGAAGCTCTTCGCCGATGCTTTTACGCTCGATGGCATAGTTGATGACCCGTTCGAGCGTCGCGGGAGTAAATGACCCCTTGACCAGATAGTCCTGCGCGCCGTACTTGATGGCCTCAAGGCCGGTCTCCTCGACCGTCGAGCCCGTCAGGACCACAACCGGCTTGCCGGGGGCGAATTTCACGATTTCCTCAATGGTTTTATTGCCCCAGCTGTCGGGAAGGTCCAGATCAAGCAGCACCACATCAACGCCCGTGTCGGCCAGAAACAGCCTGCCCTCGGCAAGGCTCTGCGCCCACTGCATGGCAAATGCCGAGCCGCGCCCCTCCGCGAGCATTTCACGCACCAGCCGCGCGTCGCCGGGATTGTCCTCAATCACCAGAACCTGAACGGCTTTGCCGCTCTCTTCACAAATCTCCGTGCTGGGCTTGCTCCGGGACATAACGGCGGCCGCCTTGCCCAGCAGCCCGTCGACATCAAAGCCCGCAGCGGGATTGCAAAACACGACCCCCATGCTGAGGGACAGGCGGAAGCTGCGCGGCACCGCCGCCGCATAGTCTTCGATGTTTTTTTTCAGCCGTGCATCAAAGATCTCGGCTGTGCATGCCGCTGACTCGATGCACAGCACGGCAAACTCATCGCCGCCTATGCGCCCTATGGTATCGCTCGATCGGAATGTCTTCTGCAGCACCGCAGCCGCATCGGTGATGGCACAATCACCCTGCCGGTGCCCGAGCGTGTCGTTGATCCATTTGAGCTGATCGATATCGATAAACAAAACGCAGAGGCGCTTGTCGGTGCGCACGGCGAACAGCTGCTGCTGGGCGGCAATCGTGACAAACCCCCGCCGGTTATACAGACCCGTCAGCGGATCGACCAGCGAAAGGCTTTTCAGCGTGTCGTAGGTCCGCTGCCGCTCGATGGCATACCTGATGGCGCGGGCCAGCATTCCCGGCTCAAGCTGCGACTTCAGCAGATAGTCCTGCGCCCCTTCCTGCAGGGCCTGCATGGCCACCGTCTTGTCGTCATAGCCCGTCAGCACGATAAGGGGCGCAAAAGGGCTTTCGGCGCCTATGCTCCGCATGGTATCAAGCCCCCTGCTGTCGGGAAGAAAAAGGTCTACCAGGACAACCTCGAAGGCCTCCTGCCTGAGCTGGGCGATCCCTGCGGCAAGGCTCTGCGCCCACGTGACGCTGTAGGTTCTGTCATCGGCTTTGGCGAGCAGCTCGCTGACCAGCCGCGCGTCGCCGGCATTATCTTCCACCAGCAGCACTTTCACTTCATTGCTGTCCATGCCGTCTCCTCCCGGGGAAGTTCCGCCGTGCCGAGCCAAAGCTCCCTGATCAGGCGTATGCCCCGCATAAAAACATCAAGGTCGATGGGTTTTGTAATATAGCAGTTCGCGTGCCGGTCATAGGCCGCACGAATATCCTGTGCCGCGGCCGACGTGCTGAACACCACGACCGGTATCGGCCTGAGCTCAGGGTCGGTCTTGATCTCTTCCAGCACCTGCATGCCGGTTTTGCCCGGCAGGTTGAGATCGAGAAAAATCAGGTCGGGCAGCGCCCCTGCTTCACCGGGCGGCCTGCTGCGCAGCAGGTCCAGTGCCTGCATCCCGTCAGCGGCGACCTGCAGGCGGCAGGCCGCGCTGCCCTCCATAAGCGCTTCCTGCATGAGGCGCACGTCGCCGGGGTTGTCGTCGACGATGAGGATGTTAAAAAAATTCTTTCTCGCTGCCGTGTCCATCGTCTGCTCTTTCACTGCAAAAAGTTTTCCCGCGTTTTTTGACGACAGGCCTCCGCTGCGGACATCTACGACCATGAACTACTGGAATCTTCACTCCGGGCTCCGATTGCCGGCCCCTGATTCACATCACCGGCGGGAATGGTAAAATAAAATGTCGAGCCGGTGCCGGGCTCCGAACTTACCCAGATAATGCCGCCGTGGCGCTCAACTATTTTTTTGCAGACGGCAAGGCCGATGCCCGTTCCGGAATGTTCCGACCGGCTGTGCAGCCGCTGAAAAATGACAAAAATCCGCTCGAAATACCGCGGTTCGATGCCGATGCCGTTATCCTGCACGCTGAACAGCCATTCCCTGTCCCGGAGCTCGGCCTCGATGCTGATCCGGGGCGGCTGCAGGCTGCGGTATTTCAGCGCATTGCCGATCAGGTTTTGGAAAAGCTGCGTCAGCTGCGAGCTGTCGGCAAGCACCGTGGGAAGCTGCCCGTACTCTATCCGTGATCCCGTTTCATCGATGCGCAGCTTCAGGTTGGCGCATGCCCCCTGGACAGCATCGCGGCAGTCGGTGGGCTCAAACGGCCTGCCCTTGGTGGTCACGCGCGAGTAGGCGAGAAGGTCGTTGATGAGCGTCTGCATGCGGTGGGCGCCGTCCACGGCAAAGCCGATGAATTCATCGGCGTCGGCGTCAAGCCTGCCCTTGTACCGCCGCTCCAGAAGCTGCAGATAGCTGACGATCATCCGCAGCGGCTCCTGCAGGTCATGTGATGATACATAGGCAAACTGCTCCAGCTCCTCGTTCGAGCGCTTGAGCTCGGCCAGAATCTGCTTGAGCTTCTGCTCGGCATCCTTGCGCTGGCTGATATCGGTTTGAGTCCCCACCATGCGCAGGGGCCGGCCGTCGGCAGCCCGCTCAATAACGCTGCCGCGGCCGAGAATCCATTTCCATGAACCGTCACTGCACATAAGGCGGTATTCGATTTCATACATTTCCGTCTGGCCCTGAAAATGCCGGTCAAGGGCCTGCCGCACCATGGGCATATCATCCGGATGAACGCGCTTTTCCCACTCCGCAGTGCTGCTGGTGATCTCCTCATCCCGGTACCCGAGCATCTCCTTCCACTGCCGTGAATAAAAAGACGCGCCCTCGGCGATATTCCAGTCCCATATTCCTTCCCGCGTTCCGCTCATCGCATACTTGAACCGTTCCTCGCTCTCCTGCAGCTGGGACGTTTGTCTGCGGACAAGATCTTCGGCGCGGAATCGTCCGGTAACCAGATTGTTCATATACAGGGTGAGCAGCGCCGTCAGCAGCAGCCCGCCGGCCAGCATAAACCAGTAGTTCCGGGACATGTTGCTTTCGACAAAATCCCGGTTGGGCTCAATGGTTATCTGCCAGTCGCGGCCGGCTATGTCCATCTGCATCTCGAAATGTACACGTTCGTACGCGGCGGCCCTGGCCTGCTGGGCATGACTGTACAGCAGGCGGTTTTCCGGAGACGCTGAAAGATCTTCCAGAACAAACGGCAGGGCTTTTCTCGACAGACCGGCCAGGGCGCCCTGCATAAAATCGCCAATGCGATAGACGGCCACAACAAAGCCCTTCAGATCCTGGCGCCGCTTCTCGACAGTCGGGGGCAGCGCCCCCCTGCCGTACACGGGCGCAAAAACCAGAACCCCGGTCTGCCTGCCCGTTTCCTGCACCAGCCGGAGCGGCTGCGTAACTGCGGCGTGCCCCTGATCGCAGGCTTTCCAGATAGCGGCCCGGCGCAGGGGTTCAGAGGCAAGATCAAGGCCCACGGTTGCCTCGTTACCCTGAAGCGGCTCAACATAGTACGCGGGGAAATACTGGTCCCGGTCCGGAGCTGTGATCATCGAGCCTGAAGGATCCTTCTCGGTAATGCGAAACTCCGCCAGGCCTTCCTGCCGGGCGCTGGCCTCGTAATAAGCCCGTTCGCCCCCGCGCACGCGGGGAACCCATTCCACAGCCTGCACCGGGAACCGCTCTTTCACCGAAGCGACAAACCGGGCAAATTCATCGCGGTCAACAGAATCTTCGCTTTCCCAGAAACGGCGCAGGCCATCAAGAGAATCCATCTGCCGATCCAGCTCCAGAGATATGGCTTCGGCCTGCAGCGCGGCCTGTTGCCGGAAGGCTGCCTGAAAGGCGTCCTGCGCAGAGCGCCGGTTTTCCATGAATGCCGTCAGCGACAGGGCTGTGCCGATCAGCACGATGATGGTCGGCAATCCCCACCGCAGCAGCAGGTCGGAAGCCAGGCTCAAACGGGGCTGCATCAGGGCTTCCCGAAAGCGCCTGCGGCAGACAAAGCTCAGCAGCAGCACCAGGCAGAACAGCGCGGTCAGGCATATGGCCTTGAGCCGCTCGACTCCAACGGCAGCGCTGAACAGGCGGGCGTCCTGATCAACGCCCAGAACCGCAAGCAGCCTGCCCGTTCGCCTGTCGCGAATGGGGGCAAAACCGGAAAACCAGGTGCCCCACTTATCAGCCAGGGGACCTTCAATGTAGGTGCTGCCGGAGATTAAGATGCTGAGAAGTCCCGGAGAGGCTTGCTCATAAACCTCTCCGGGCTGAGATTCGTCCCTGCCGCCGACAGGCTCGGAATCGGCCAGAAACACGGCGCGTCCTTCAAGGCGCCGCAGCAGATACAGGAACCGCACCTGCTGCATCCTGGCGCGCATGGTCTTGAGCTGTTCCTTCAGGCGCCGATAATTCAGGTTTCCCAGATCCTCAGATGAACCGGCCAGATCTTTCACATGTTCCGGGCTGATCGCCAGGGCCGTGCGCTGCGCCAGGTCAAGAATGCCGGCAAGCTGCCGGGCATTCTGCCGCTGTCCCGTCCACTGTGTGGCGTACCATCCGGCCCCCAGCAGCACGAGCAGCGCCAGAACAAAGGCCACAGGGCCGTGGCGTCTGGGCTGTAAATCCGAGCGGTTCGCTTCATAGCGTATCCAGAAGACGCAGGCAAGAGCGCCCGTCAGCAGGCAGCGCACGACCTGTACGGGAAAACCCGTAAAGCTCAAAAATATATCATTATTAATAATCGATGCCGGAGGAAGCGTGGCCGGAGGTGTCACAAGCCCTGCAGCCAGGCCATACAGCAGCATCGCCCCTGCAGCCACCGACAGGCACAGGCTGCCGTGCTGCCGCATGCGGGCAGCCCGCAACAGCGCAAGCCCTGCCCAGAGCGTGCCCGGCAGCGCCAGGCCGTAGCGCACGGCTGCAGTAACCCCCGGCAGGCCATCCTGCACACCCAGGGCAGTAAGACCAGCCAGGCACAGGATGATCCATGGCCAGACAGCCCTGGCCCGCGGCGCGCCGTTGCCGATGCGGCCGAATTCAAGAAGAAAAGCAAAAGATACAGCCTTGAGGGCCAGACGCGCCATGGCAAATGCGGAAGAGTCGGCAAGCCCCAGTGCCAGCATATCCAGCCACTCGCCTGCACCGTGGGTAAGGCCGAACAGGGCCAGATATTTCCATGGCACTGCACGTTCCTGCCTGCGCAGCGCTACGCACACCACCGCCATGAGCAGAAAGGCCATGCCATAGACAAAAAGGACGAAGTCCATCTGATCTTTCCATATCATGGGCAGCATCTGTTTTTCCGGTATTTCTCAGTGCGCGTTTACTGGGCGTCCGCGGCGGCGGACCCCAGCGATCTTTGGGCGGGCTTGAAACCTGCCCCTGCAATCCGACCTGCGGCCTTTCGTGTTTCAATCTTGAATCAGGAATTATATCACACCCAAGGCGCACATCCCGTCACAGCTGCGGCTGCTCGCGCATGAAGTCCTCCAGCGCCTGCTCCCATGGCCGCAGGGCATGCCCCGTGTCCCGTATAAATCTTGAGCAGTCAAGCACGGAATATGCGGGCCGGCGGGCCGGCCTGGCAAGATGCGTCGATGCAATGGGCCACACGCGGGTCGGGCTGCCTGCCAGGGCAAGAATTCTGCAGGCAAAACCGTACCACGAGCACGACCCGGCATTGGTAACATGGTAGATGCCGCGGGCAGGTATGGAAAGCAGCGCCTCAATGGCCCGGGCGAGGTCGGTCGTGCAGGTTGGGCTGCCGCTCTGATCATCCACCACCTCCAGCGTATCGCGCTCGCGGGCAAGCTGCAGAATCCGCCCGACAAAATGCGTACCCCGGCGGCCGTACAGCCACTCGGTCCGGACAATCACGCAGTCGTCCATAGCGGCCTGAATGCAGCGTTCGCCGGCAAGCTTTGACCGGCCGTAGACAGACAGTGGGTTGGGCTCATCCTGCTCCGTATATGGCTGCCTGCTCATGCCGTCGAATACATAGTCCGTGCTGATATGCACAAGCCTTGCCCCGCATTGTCGGCAGGCGCGCGCCAGATTGCCGGCGCCGGCGGCGTTGACGGCGAAAGCATTTGCAGAATCGGTTTCGCAGCCGTCAACATTGGTGTAGGCAGCGCAATTAATGACGCAGTCGGGGGCGTGCAGGGTAATACATTTTTCCGTCTGTTCCGGCTTGGTGATATCAAGGTCATCCAGGGAGGGGGTAATAAGGTGATGGGAGCCTTCCAGAACCCTGACTAGGTCCTGCCCCAGCATCCCCAAAGCACCTGTTATAAGCACGTTCATTGCGATGGGCTCCCGTGAATACGGTTTATCTCATACATTAAATTATATATACATGCGTTTTTGGTCTATTGGCAAGTACTAAGAGCGCACAAGAAAAGTGGTTTGTGGCGGGCACGAACATGAGCAGAGCACGTGCAGGCCGGAATACGTCCGCCGCAACGGACAAGTCCGGCATGAAAACATGCATTTCCCCTTGTTTACGGTTCTTTACCAACCCGCTTTACTATTTTATGCTTTTCGTACAGGCACGAAGATATGGCGCCGCAAAAAAACCGGCGGACAAAGCCTTTTGACCAGGTCCGCCGTAGCAGCTGTCGCAAGCACTCCTGTGGCACACAGTTATTCAAACTGCCGTTTAAAATCAAGAAAGGCCTGCTTCAGCTCCTGCAGGTCGCGCTGAAGACCGTCCACTCTTTGTTCAAGCGCAGCCATCCTTTCAGCATCTCCGGCTAAAGCCGGCGCGGCATGGACGGACTGTACAGAGACAGCGCTCTCCCGCTCGTCCGCCCTGCCAGACAGCATATGCGCGTACCGCGATTCTTTGCGGCCGGGCTGGCGCGCAAGCCGTACAATATAGCCGTAGGATTCAAGTTTGCTCAGCGCTTCGCTGAACTCCTCAGAGCTTTTAAAGTCATGCATGCGCTCAGTCCTGGTGCGCAGCTCGCCCGGGGTCTGGGGCCCGCGCACCAGAAGCTCGCACAGCACGGAGCCTTCGCTGCCGATGAAATTATGGGAGCCCAGAAAGGTTTCTTCATATTTCGATACCCTTCCGGCATGGCTCTGAAACACCAGCTGCTTGCCTTTGAGCCCGTCGATTGCACGCAGGACCGTCTCTTCATCATAGCTGACGACCGGGTCGCGGTTTGATTTTTGATTACACGCATTAACCAGGGCGTTCAGCGACATGGGGTAATATTCCGGCGTCGAGAACTCCTTCTCGATCAGGCATCCCAGCACGCGCGCTTCGGCATCGTTAATCAGCACATCCATAGCCAGCATCCCTTAAGTGTTTTTTTTACTATATATTTTTTACAGCAGGAGCCAGAAAACCTTTGATCAAAAAATAAAATGCCGTCATGTAGGCAAATGTTTTAGGGATCATGAACATGGAGAATTTTACATTAAAAGGAATCAGGGAAAGCGTAAGCGCAAAAAAGGCAAATGAAGCAAACAGGAAGTAGCACATACGTGTCAGCGCCCGCTCCTGGGCCTGCACTGAGGATTCCGTTGCCTGTGCTGCCGCATGCTGCGACAGGCGCATCAGCTGCCAGACCGTTACAGGGCCAAACACGATAAAAAGCGCCATATGCGGCGACCAGATGGCTATGTCATATTCAAGCGAGTAGATGCCAAGGGCGTTGGGGACCGCGCCGGGCAGAATCAGAACGGCTGCCGCAGCCGCCATGCCCGTCAGCACCCTGTCGAGGCGGCTGAACACGCCGCCACGGTAGCGGGCAACGACAAACAGCGCCCACAGGCCGTAATAAAGGATGAACGCCAGCCCGTCGACAAACATTGCAAAGGTGCGGAATTCAAAAACCGATCCCCCGACTGCTATGGGCCCGGTCTGATCGCCGGTATATTTGGCCACGGTGAAAGCGATGGAATGGATAAAGTCGCCTGCGACGACAAACACCGGCCCGAGCCACAGATAGAGCATCTGCCTTTTAAGAAGCCCTTCCGCACAGCGCCACGCCTTCACGGCAAGGATGCCGGAATATATAACCATACCCAGCCAGATCACCATTATGGCCCAGATACCGCCCACTGCCATTGCAAAAGAACTATTCATTGCGCTGCTCCTTTTTCAGCACGCTTAATTATGCGCCATATAGATTCAGCGGACACGGTTGTGCCGCAGAGTCAGCCATTGCAGCGTATTGGCAGCCCGCCGCACGGCACTGTTTTACTTCACCGCAATCCCCATCCACTGCAGCAGCCAGCCCGACTCGATGCCCTGAAGAATAAGGTTGATATCCTGCCGCAGCTTTATGCCCGCATGAGCCTGCAGATCGGTAAGAAATGCATGCGCGTCCAGGAGGCTGTCTGCCGGTATCTCTGCCCGGCCATCCTGCACAAGGGCCTGCACCGCGGGCATATTGCTGCGGATGATCCGGCTGAAGCGGGCCCGCAATTCATCGTTGCGGAAAAGAACAGCGCTGATCTCGGCCATGTTCTGATAGTACAGAGATGCGATCCAGGCGCCCACTACCGTGTTGAGCTTTGCATCACGCAAAGCACGAAGGTCTGACAGCTGCGCGCCATTTGCGGCAGCCATGCTGAAAGGGCATATTCCGCCGATGCCGGAGGAACCATGGTAAACATAGCCGCCGGCGCCTGCTATATACACATCAGTGCTTGAGGTGCCCCAGGCGGCGTTGAGAATCGGGCCAAAGAGGATGCCCATTGACGTCCACGATGCGCCGTCATAATGCAGCACGAGCCCGTCCTCTCCAACGGCAAAAACATCGCTGCCTGAGCTGCCCCAAACGCCGTAAATATTCCGGGTTGCACCGCTTGCCATGGCGGACCAGGTCGCGCCGTTATAATGGGCTATTGCTCCGTCATATCCGACTGCGAAAACATCGCTGCCTGAGCTGCCCCATATGCCGTAGATATACTCGGCAATACCTCTTGTCATGACGGACCATGCTGCTCCGTTATAATGCAGTATAAGGCTATCTCCGGCGACAAAGATGTCGGTAGGAGAGCTGCCCCAAATGCCCGTGAGGTTTTCCATCGTTCCTGTTGACACCGGCAACCACCCTGTTCCGTCATAATGCAGCAGTGTGCTGTAGCTGCCGACGGCAAAAACATTCGTGCCGGAGCTGCCCCAAACGCCAAAAAGGGTGTAGGATGTGCCGCTGGTCATGGAAGTCCAGGACATGCCGTCGTAATGCAGGATTGCGCCATTATATCCAACGGCAAAAACATCGCTGCCGGAACTGCCCCAGATGCCCCAAAGCTGGCTAGTGGTGCCGCTGGCCATGGGCGACCAGGACGTGCCGTTATAATGGATGATGGCGCCATGTGCGCCCGCGGCAAAAACATCGCTGCCGGAACTGCCCCAGATGCATCTGAGTTCCTCGATTGTGCCGCTGGTCATGGGAGACCAGGCCTGAACCTGCTGCATGAAAACGAAATTCAGAAGCACTGCTGCAACTGATAACAGCATTTTCCAAGCTTGTGTTCTCATATGCCCTCCCCTGTAAATGTTAAGCAACTCACAGGTTTATTCTTCTTATATTTTAGTGTTTAGTCAACACTAAAATAACACGCTAAAGCAGCTCATTGCGGGGCCATATAACAGTATTGTTTTCTTATTCACCCCTGCTTCCGGCGGATGGCCTGTATCATCTTGTCAAGCTCTTGCAAAAACAGAGAGCGGTCGCGCTTGCTGAAGGGCGGCGGCCCGCCGCCGATTTCCCCAAGGTCGCGAAGCCCCGAGAGCAGCTCCCGCGTTGCCAGCGCCGGGCCGATATTATCTTCTGTAAACGGCCTGCCGGAGGATCCAAGCACATAAGCTCCATTTTTCAAACACCGCGCCGCAAGCGGAATGTCGGCGGAAATGACGATATCATCCTGCCCGGCATGTTCGGCTATCCAGTCATCAGCCGCGTCAAACCCTCCCGGAACGACTTCAAGGTGTATCCATGCTGCCTTCGGCACGCGCATCCACGCGTTTGCCACCAGCGTCACCGCAAGTCCGTAGCGCTCCGCCACGCGGTACACTTCATCCTTCACCGGACATGCATCGGCATCGATAAATATGTGCAGCACTGAATGTCCTTTTTTGTAATTCGTGTATCAATATTGAAAAAGCGGTTAAAGGAAAACCTTCAACCGCACGAGATCGGAAAATAGAGCAGACACCGTTTCGTTCACCGAAGTTTCGGATAACGAAAATCCATAGCTCGTAAAGCAAAACTGTTTTTAGACACGCCCACTAGTTTCATGGCATAGGCTTGCTGCAGCAGGTGCGCTTTTTCCCTGGGATCTATAAAAAGGAGCTTGCTGCCTATCCGCTGTTTCATAACTCCTTCACAGGAGATTTTGGCCCACTGCAGTTTTACAATAGCGTTCACCGGCATTTTTCGCTCAGGAAGAGATATTGCAAGCAGCACGTTTTGCCCATAGCGCATGCTAACATCCGTATCAAGTTCAAATCCCAGACCCTCTTGGCATATATCAACTATTCTGCATTCCTGCGCTGTTTCTTGAGGATTGTAATGGCATTCCGCGCGAAGAGATAATGGAAAACGAAGATACTTCCTGTTCTCTGTTTTTGATTTATCAAATCCGTACAGGCGGTTCAAAAAAGATTCCATTTTTATCCTTGTGGCTGAAAAAAATTAAAAATACCTTGAACAGCCTTACCATAAAATGAATTTTCTGCCTACTTGGATAAAAAATCAAGATTTTCATGGGATGCTCCATGAGCATCAAAGAGTTTGGCACGAACGTTACCGCAAGGCTGTAGCACTGCACAACGGCTATTGTTTTTTACCAAGAAGCAGGAGCATGTCGGCCGGTTTGATTATTTTTACCAAAAGGCGCGTGGACGCTTGATAGTGTTTGATATTGCCGGTAACGAGGCAGGAAACTTGCCCCGTAATCGCCACTTCAAGAAATTTTTCATCATCCGGATCAGGCAGCGTCATACCAAGAGGCCTGGCGGCCACGGGCATTCCAAAGGCTTTTATTTCGTCAATAAGATTTTCCGCATTGTCGGAATCGAATTGAAATTTTTCATAATGCAAAACCCGCCGATACTCATCAATTATTCTTGCGTCATAACACAGGGTGATATCTCCGGCGGCAACAAGAAGCACGATCTGCCCCGGCGGGCCATGCGGGTTCAGCAGTCCGGAAACCAAAACATTCGTATCAAGTACTATATTCACGTCTTGTTTCCGCGCCGTACCGCAGCGATGGCGGCATTGATTTCTTTAAGCGATAGTTTGTCGCGGCCCGCGCGCACCGATTGCTCCTGCATGCTGTTAACAGATGCCATGGCAACAGAGCGTCGAATAGCCATAAGAGTTTCTTCAAGATTGGTTTCAGATACGGCTGAGAGTACGGCAATTGGCTTGCCGTTTGATGTTATGACCATCTCGCGCTCGGTTTGCAGTTTTTTCCAGACCGTAGAGGAATTCCCCCGAAGGTCTCGCACGCTTACGAATTGCATAAAATTCTCCCTGTATTGTACTGTCACTCAAAAGTATACGCAATTGTCACCCAACTGTCAACCGGCATAAAGCATATTTTTTCGTTATGCCCTGGAGCGGTTTTTCATTTATCAAGGGTGCCGTCGGTTCGCAGTAAGCTGTCGCAATACCAATAAAAAAGCGGTCGAAGGTAATCCTTCAACCGCGTGAGGTAAAAAAATAGAATAGTCACCGTTTCGTTCCCTCTTCTATGGTTACGGGAACGCGGCAGCGGCCCCAGGCAAGGGCATCGCCATGTGAGTCGTAGAACAGATCAATGCGGTCGGGCCCTATGATTGCCGAACCCCGATCTTCGACAATCCCCTCGCCATAGCCGGATATAAGCATGATAGTTCCGAAGGGATAGTAGCCGGTGTCGGCGGCAAGGGTTCCGGGGTGTGAAAACATGAGCCAGGGGAAAAAAACGATGCGCACGGGAATGACCCAGGGCCGCTTCAGGCTGTCGACTGAAAAGAGCCCGGGGTAGTACTGGCGCGGCGTCGTGCCGCTTGCGGTTGTGCCGTAATAGGGCCTGCCTGCATCAGGCCCGCTCACATAATACCTATTCCAGAAATTGAGCTTCAGGTATTTCCAGCTGCCGCGCGTCCAGCCGCAGCACTTTTTGCACCCGCAGTAAGCGGAAGTATCCAGGGTGCGCTCAACATGCGCGCACCCTGCCCCAAGCAGCATACCGCCGAGCAGAAAAACGTTCAGCGCCCGTGCTAATCTGTGCCTGCTCATATTTGCCATGCAGTCGTTAGTTTGTAGCGGCTTTTAAAAATCACCTCTTACTGGCGAAACACCTTTGCCGCTAAAACAGCGGCGAAGGCAAGAATGCTCACACAGCCATTGGCTGTGAAAAATGCGGCGTTAAGGCGGGAGAGGTCATCCGGTTTGACAATGCTGTTTTCATACCCGAGAAAGCAGGCGATGACGGCAAGACCTGCATAGAAAATCGCCCCAAGAGAAAAGAAAAACCCCATAAGGCCCAAAAAAATTACCGTAAGGGCATGCAGTATTTTGGTCAGCTTCAGAGCGAGCGGTATGCCGAAGCGCACGGGCACGGAATGGAGCCCTTCCCGTGTATCGAATTCATAATCCTGGCAGCTGTAGAGAATATCAAAACCTGCCGTCCAAAGCATAACACCGATTGACAGCATCCAGATGCCCGCCGTTGGCAGGGTGTTTGTTGTTGCAACCCAGGAGCCCATCGGCGCAAGCCCCAGGCAGAGGCCGAGCACGGCGTGGCAGGCCCAGGTGAAGCGCTTGGTGAGGGAATAGAATGCCATGGGCGCCAGCGCCACGGGCCAGAGCTTATGGCACAGGCTGGGCAGGAGAAAAATGGAGATAAAGAAGACCGCAAGAGCTGCAGCAACAAAAAGCAGAGTTTCGGGCACGCTCACCAGCCCTGCGGGCAGAGCCCGGCCGGCGGTGCGGGGATTCTTTTTATCAATGGTGATGTCAAAAAGCCGGTTGAGGGCCATGGCAAAGCTGCGCGCGCCGACCATGGCAAGGGTAATCCAGACAAATGTTGAAAATTGCGGCAGGCCTCCTGCCCCCAGTACCATGCCGATATAGGCAAACGGCAGGGCAAAAATCGTGTGCTCGAACCTTATCATGTCGAGCAGGGTCTTCAGCTTACCCAAGGCCATAGTCCTTCCAGCGGCGGGTGACAAGCTCGCGCGTGGCATCATCCATTGCAATCTCTTCGGGCCAGATGCGGCTGTGGCCTTCGGCAGGCAGCTTGCGCGTTGCATCAACCCCGACCTTGGAGCCGTACACGGCCATGGGTGCAGCATGATCAAGCACGTCAAGCGGCCCCTTAGTGAAAAACAGATCGCGCTCGGGATCGACATTGCTGAACGCTTTCCAGGCTGCCTCGGAGCAGTTCTGCACATCAACGTCGCCGTCGAAAATGACGATGAGCTTAGTGAACATCATCTGCCCCAGCCCCCACAGGGCTGATGCAACCTTGCGCGCATGGCCGGGGTATTCCTTTTTAATCGACACCAGCACACAGTTGTGAAAGACGCCCTCGCAGGGAAAATTGATATCGACAATTTCCGGAAGCTGCAGCTTTATAAGCGGCAGAAAGATGCGCTCGGTGGCCTTGCCAAGGCAGTAGTCCTCCATGGGCGGCTTGCCCACGATGGTTGCCGGATAGACGGGAGCTTTTTTTCTGGTGATGGCCCGCAGGGTAAACACCGGATACTGGTCGGCATCGGAGTAGAAGCCCGTATGGTCGCCGAAGGGCCCTTCGATGCTCGTCTCGGCGCTCACGGTTCCCTCAAGCACGAACTCGGCTTGTGCTGGCACCATGAGATCAACGGTTGCGGCCTTCACAATTTCAACCGGGCTGTTGCGCAGGAATCCTGCAAACAGGAGTTCATCAAGGCCTGGCGGCAGGGGCGCAGTAGCCGAATAGAGCGTTGCCGGATCACATCCCAGGGCGATGGCGACCTCGGTGTCTTTACCACGAGCAAGGTTTGCGCGATGATGGCCGGCGCCGTCATGATGCAGGTGCCAGTGCATAAAAGCGCGGCGCTCGTCGATTATCTGCATGCGGTACATGCCCATGTTCTGCACGCCTGTTTCAGGATGCTTCGTGATGACAAGGGGCAGTGTGATGAACCGGCCAGCGTCTTTGGGCCAGCACTGCAGTACGGGCAGGCTTTTCAGGAGCGGCCCGTCGCGCTCGATAACCTCCTGAGAGGGCCCGGAGCGCACGCTTTTGGGCTGAAAATTTTTAATATCCTTCATGCTCCACAGCAGTTTCATTTTATCCATGAGCGTACCTGGCATGGCGGTGGGGATGAATGACATGACCCGCCGGGCAATGTCGTCAAAGCTCTCAACGCCGAAGGCAAAGCAGGTGCGCTCACGAGTTCCGAAAAGGTTTATGGCAAGGGGATACGGCGAGCCCTTCACATGCTCAAACAGCAGCGCAGGGCCGCCAAGCTTTACCAGGCGGTCGGCGATTTCGGTTATTTCAAGCACGGCGTCGACCTCGGCCGGCACGCGTTTAAGCTGGCCAGCGGCGTCAAGTTTTTGAATATAGTCCTGCAGATCAGTGAAAGCCATAAAATGAACCGGCAGTGTTTGTTATGATAGTAGTGTTCAGAGCGGGCTGTGATCGCCATTCGGTGGAGACAGCCCCTGAAGCTCTTAAAAGCCCAGCAGGCCGAGTAAAAACGCGATGACCCCGGGAAAAGCGTTAAAAATGTTCCTGTACGCTGTAAAGTTTACGTTTTCAACTAACCCGCCCGCCGCAACGGTAACGGTGTCTGCGTATGTCTGTTTGATGACCGGGAAAACAAATGATGGCGAAAGCGGGGTATCGGCATAGGGCCCCACTGATGAACCGGCCATGAATGAACCGATGACCGGTTCAATATACAGCGAGTATGTGCCCGGCGTGACGAGCATTTCAAAGGCGCCGTCGCCCTGCATGGCATAATCCGAAACGCTGGAAAATCTGCTCATATCCTCATCGCCCTGCTTGACAGCCACAACATTGGCGCCCAGCACGGGCCCGCCGATTGCCCACCGGACCGACCCCCTGATTTTTCCGTATGCGGCGTTCACGATGCTTGCAGAGGCCGGATAGAGCATGGTGAGAGAGGCCTCGTCATCGGGGTTGAGGTCACCCAGCGGCGTGTCATCGTCAGTGGCCGTTGGGTACATGGTGGGAACATAGATATCGTTTCCGGTACTGCCGTCGCCCACATACTGCTGGTTGATCTGGCAGTGGTCAAGGCCGATGAAATGGCCGAATTCATGCACGAAGGAGGCCTTGTACCGCACAGTGCTCCAGTTGTAGGGGTCCCGAGTGAAGCGGCCGTTGAGGAGCGCCAGGCCTTCGGTATAATGCGATCCGGAAGAGTCCGTGTCCGAAAATGCAAAGCCGATAATAGTTTCGCTTGCCCCGGCGCCGTACAGAGAGTCGAGAATGCCGCCGTCGGAGTCGAAAATGATCGGATTTATGCCATCGGCATCGTTGTCAAATTTAAGAACGTTATCTTGAGTCACATCAACGGGTAGAAAGCCAGTGTTCTGCAAGCTGATTTTGGCTGTGGCAACGGCCTGCCAGGTAGCGAAGCAGTCATCGACAAGGGCTGCAGCCTCACTGTTTGAAAAAAGGCCCATATCGCCCTGGTCGATTGAATAGGGGATGGGCATGTCGCTCTGGCGGTACACAACCGGGTTGCCCGCAGAATCGGTCAGGATAGGCCCGCCGGCAAATGTCGTTGCTGAGCACTGCATCAGGATGACAAGCAGAAAAAGCTGTGATTTATTCATGGCACGCTCCCGTTAGTGTTTTGCCGCGATTATCTTCTGGATGAGTTCCATGAACTCCTGATGCCGAAGCTTGCCTGACCCGGACAGGCTGCACTGCCTGATGCCCGAAAATGTTGTACCGGGGCACAGTTGTTCCATATTCATGCCTTTAAAAAGACGTCTGTTGCCCCGCTCGTTGACAGCCGTTTTTTCGCCGCCCCTGGCTGTTGCTGAAACCATGAACACCCCCTGACCGAACCCCACCGGAGAGCTGTACCCCAGGTCGCTTTCCGGGTGAAGGAACAGCAGCACATCCTGCCCGGCGGTAAACCGCGGGGCGCGGGCCCACATGCTTGCAGCCCTGTGCATGCGCAGGGTTACGGTATCGCCCGCATCGCCTTTGAGTATGCGATGGGGCTTGAAGGTATAGACAAGCTCGTCACCCTGCGTTTCTGCGCCGATGCAGACGCCCCAGAAAATTTTTCCTGCTCGGGCGCACATTTCCTCAAGGTTCAGGTCGCGCACAGAGGCCCCGCGGGCCTGGCTGCACAAAGCAAAAAAAATTATCCCGGTTATGGCAAAACGTTTCATAACTGCCCTCACATAAATTTTTATTATTTAACTTTTTATATACCATGGACGAAGCGAAATAGCTATTTTCACCTTTTGCCTTGACATTACAGCATTTTCAGACAAAAAATAACCTTTGTTTTACACTGTTTGGGAGACTGCGGCCGTGAGAAGAAAAGATATGCTGTTTACAGTGGTAATTGTCGTGGCTTGCGCCCTGCTCATGCAGGCATGCGCCACAGCGCAGGAGCGGCAGATGCGCTCCATGGCCCGGGTATATGACCGCCCCTATGACCGGGTTTGCAGCTCCGTTGAGGAGCTGCTGCACAAAGACCTTAAATGCGCTTTTAAAAAAAATGATAAGGAGGGCGGCCTTTTTGAAACCGAGTGGGTGCATCGCATGGATACGGAGGGCACCAAGCGCTGGATGGTGCGGGCCGATGTGCGCAAGGTGAAAAACGGTGTCGAGGTGGTTCTGTACAAAAAGCTTGAGCTCCAGGACAACGTAAGCAAAAGTCTTGAGAAATACAATAGCAAGAAAGAAAAAAACGACTCGGCCTCCGGAGGCTGGAAAAAAACCGAGGTGGCCCCTGATACGGTAGAAGACCTGTACCGGAAACTGGAGCAAAAACTTGAAGACTGACGGCCGGCCCGGCTGCGGGGTTTCTTTGCTGCCCTCACTCTGCGTGCTTGCATGCACGGTGTTTTTGCTGGCCTGCCTGCTGTCCCCGATGAGCTCTGCGCAGGCGGAAAACCAGAAACGAAGCCGGTTCAGCCGCGCCGAAATCAACTGGGCCACCACCTGGATCAACAGCGCGCTGCCCAACTTTATGCAAAAAGGCATCATCGCAAAGATCAGCACCAAGGATGACGGCTTTCAGGTGTTTGCAGGCAAGCCATGGTATCAGCTGACATTCACGCAGCAGGGCGAATTTTTGAAAAATCTTTCACGGGCCCGGGAAATAATCGGTCACCCGCCGCAGTTTTCCGTGGTTGATGTCAATTCCTCAATTACCCTCGGGCGCGTGTCATGGTCGGGCATCGAGATACTCACCCCTGACGTGGGGGGCTTCAGGATTTATGAACCCCCGGCTGATGATGCCGCTGCCCCCCAGGCCCCGTGACTGTATGAAGTGCAGAAGCCCGTCGATTTCGGCACCCCTCAATTCCGGAATCAGCACGCTATAATCCTTTAACTTTCGTGTATGCATGAAAGCATTTTTTATAACCGGCACTGATACGGGCGTGGGCAAAACCATGATTGCGGGCGCCATAGCCGCTGCGCTGGTGCGCAAGGGGCTTTCGGTGGGCGTCATGAAGCCCTGCGAGAGCGGCTGCGCTGAAAAGGACGGTGAGCTTGTGCCGGCAGACGCGGTTTTTCTGCGCGCCATGGCGGGCTGCGATGACGCACTTGATGCCGTCTGCCCCTATCGCCTGCGGGCGCACCTGTCGCCGGGCGTTGCGGCGAAGATGGAGGGCATTGTCATCGATCCGGCGCGCATTCAGAAGTTTTTTGCCGCTGCCTGCCGCAGGCATGACATCGTTCTTGTGGAAGGCGCCGGCGGGCTGCTGGTTCCGGTAACCGACCGGCTGCTGACCATAGACCTGGTGAAGCTGCTTGCCATACCGCTCATCATCGTCGGGCGGTTGAGCCTTGGCGCCATCAACCACACGCTGCTGACGGTACGCGAGGCGCAGCGCGCGGGCGTGGCGCTTGCCGGCATCATACTCAATCAGACTGCGCAGGAGTACGGCCTTGCCGAGCAGACCAATCCTGAAGTCATATGCCGCTTTACCGACGCTCCGCTGCTGGGCGTCATACCCTTTGTGCCCGAATCCGCCCGCCGCGACAGAGATTCGCTTGCCGGCCTTGCCGGCAAACATCTTTCCCTGAGCCTGCTTTCGCCGAACTCATTCCCATGAAGACCCATTCCAATATTTAAAATGAACAGGGCCGGTGCTCAGCATACCCACGGCGAATGCGCCGCCTTTTCTGTTGGCCAGATAGACATATCCGGCAGTGCCCATGCCCAGGGAATTGAACAAAGCCCGGTTCCCCGCCGCCGGCATACAGATCACACAGAAAACCTGCTTCTTTCTTCGGAATCAATTCTCTGTTCGCGCCATCGGCATCAAAAACATATCGGCCCTTCCTATCCGACCCGTCATGGCTGGATTCAAACATAATTAGTGCCTGAACGAAAAGCAAATTAAGCCTTATTTTACAGTTGTTCGGTGATTTCAGGCATACAACGATTTGAAAATGCTCTAGTTTTCGCATAGAGCGCAGGGTCGAAAAGAAGACAAATATTTTATTATTTCTCCAGAGCGGCAATCTCGCTGCGGATGTCGCCGGCGAACCGGGGCCCGAGCTGGGCCACCACACGCGAGGAGAATATGCTTGCAATGGCGCCGCTTGCGGCAAGCGAGCAGCCTTTGGTAAGGCCGTAGAGCAGGCCTGCGGCATAGGAGTCGCCGGCGCCGGTCGTATCAACGGGCGACACGGTGCAGGGCTTCACATGCAGAGTTTCTCCACCAAAGTGCAAAAGCGAGCCGCTGCCGCCATCGGTGAGCGCAATTGCCGGGCACATGGCGGCAAGGGCTTTTAGCGCCTCATCATTCGTGCCCGTATCGCTCAGAGCCTGGGCTTCCTGGGCATTGCAAAACAGTAGATCAACATCGCGCAGCAGCTTGAAAAACGTATCTTTATGCCGGGCGATGCAGAAGGCATCAGATGCCGTGAAAGCGATTTGTACGCCATGCTTTTTTGCCGTGTCGATGGCATGCAGCATCGTATGGGTGGCCAGGGGGCTGTCGAAAAGATAGCCTTCCAGATACAGGTACCGGCTGTTTTTCAGCTGCGCTTCATCAATGTCGTCATAGTCGATTTCACTTGATACACCCAGGCAGGTGAGCATGGTGCGCTGGGCATCATTTGAAATTAGAATAATGCAGGTGCCGGTCATGCCGGCGACCTCGCGCCCGGTAAAAACGACGCCGCTTTGCTGCATGTTTTTAATGTAAAAATCGCCAAAAGCATCACGGGCCACCTTGCCGCACAGGCCTGCCGAGCCGCCAAGCTGCGCCACGCCGAAAACCGTATTTGCCGCGCTGCCGCCTGCAGCCATATTGGCTCTGTCTGCAAGGCTGTCAAGGCAGGAAAGATCCGCGCCCATCAGGCGCCTGAGCACAGCCTCCTGCTGCGAGCGCTCAGTGAGTGCCATATTGCCTTTTACCGCACCTATTTCTTCGAGAACTTTGTCGGTCACCGACAGCTGCACATCCACCAGCGCGCTGCCGAAAGCATACACATCCAGTTTCATGGAAAGCCTTTCTTTTTCATTTCATGATTTGAAAGCATCGGCAAGGGTAAGCTGCGAAATGCCGTTTATTTTTTCATGCAGACCTGGCCGCTCACGGGCGATGCGGTCGCGGTGCTGGAATATGGCGTCCCACATAAGCCGTGGGGCCTTGTACTGGCCATAGGCGCCGTCAAGCACGCGGTCCTCCACAAGGCCGAACAGATAATCGATTTCATCGTCCTCATAGGCGGGAACCAGGGCATAGCCTTGCGCCACCCGCAGGGCCTGCTCGCTGTTGAACTCAAATGACTTCTGCCACCACTGCGTGTAGCGGCTAAAACCGCCGCGGCCTTCAAGCTCATCGGCAACAGCTGCTGCAGCATGATAGCCGCACATGAGACCGCCCTGCACCTCCACCTCCACATAGGCTGCGGCATCGCCGATGGCAAGGCAGGTGCCCTTATGCGGCGTCATGAGGGAGGGATAGGCCTTGACCGTGCAGCCGGTCATGCCTACAACCCGTGACTGTTCATACATGCGGGCACAGGGGCCGCGGGTGGTGAAATTTTTAAAAATCTGCTCGGGACGGAGCTGGGCGCTTCCCATGACTACGAGGTCGGCAACCCCGTCCCCGCGCAGCGAGGGGTCGAGTATGACCGGGCCAAAGCTGTGATAGGCTCGGCCCATGTGCCATTTCATGGCTGTGGGCTCAAATTCGCGCACACCTTCAAGCGAGTAAATGATGCAGAGCGCTGTTGCAAAGCAGGGCCTGCCCTCATTCATCCCGAGGCTCTGGACAGTGCGTGAGTTGACACCGTCGGCGGCAATAATTTTTTTTGCCGTTATGGTTTCTTTTTTCCGGTGCCGTGACACCGAGAGTTCAACATGGGCCCCGCGGTCTACGGCATTGGTGACAAGCGTCTCCGGGCGGTACTCAACCCCTGCCTTCAGGCATTTTTCAAGCAGCCCCTGCAGCAGCAACCCCTTGTCAAATTTGATGGCTATGGGCCGTTTGTCGGGATAGGAGAAGTGCACGGCATGCCCCCCGGGGGAGGTGAAATACGTGTCAGTGATCGAATGTTTCGGGCCGGCATAGGCAACCTCAAAGCCGTTAGTGGGAAAAATGATGCGGTCTGCCGCTACACGGATATTTTCACTTTCGTAATTTTCATCCATGACAAACTGCTGGCAGCAGGCGCGCCTGATGCGGGAAATATCATCAAACTTTTCAAGCAGCAGCACCTTGAGCCCTTTCTGCGCCGCGATGCAGGCTGCCATGAGCCCGGCTGGCCCGGCCCCTGTTATTGCAACATCATAGGTCATGATCGGTTCCTTTCAAATTTTCAAGATAATTAAATAATGTATGATAGTTTTTTTCAGGCAGTGCGCGAGCAGACCGGACAGTTTCTATCTTTGGCGATAGGGATTTTCTGGAATTCCATGGTCGCGCCGTCCCAGAACAGCAGCTCACCCTGAAGCGTGCTGCCGATGCCGGTAAGCCACTTGAGAGCTTCGGCGGCCTGCGCAGTGCCGATGATTCCCGGCGTGACCCCGGCAACCGGGAATACGCGGCCCACGGGTGGCGAACCCGGGAACATGCAGAAGAGGCAGGGAGTATGAGGCGGATGAATAAATGATATCTGCCCCGCCAGGCCCTCGATGCCCGCATGCACAAACGGCAGGCTTTTGCGTACGGCAAAGCGGTTCAGCACATAGCGGGTTTCGAAATTATCAAGACAGTCAAGCATGATATCGGCATCGCCTGCAAGGCGATCGATGGAAGCGTCGTCGATTTTTTTAAACAGCGGCTCAACGGTTATATAAGGGTTCAGCCGCCGGAGCGCCTCGGCGGCCCGCAGCGCTTTTTCCTTGTCGATATCTGCTTCGGTATAGAGTATCTGCCTGTTGAGATTTGAAGCCTCCACAAGCCCAAAGTCGCACAGGCGGATTGTGCCGACACCTGCGGCGGCAAGGTAGAGCGCCGCCGGGCAGCCAAGTCCGCCTGCGCCTGCGATGAAGACGGTGGCAGCGCGCAGGCGCTGCTGCCCCTGCATACCCCACCCGTTTATAAGCATTTGCCGCAGGTAGCGGCTGCGCTCCAGCGGGGTCAATCCGGGCGGTGCGGGGCGTGCGATGCGGGTAAAGTAGTGGAGTATATCGCCGGCAATTGTTTCAAGCGGTTTGCCGTCGGTCTCAATTTCAAAATCCGCCGCGGCGTGATAGAGGGGCCTGCGCTCGGCAAGCACCTCGTCGATCTCCTCAAGAAAGGTTTTGCCCGGCGTGAGAGCGGGTCTGCCGGCGCTGTCTTTGATGCGTGCCGCTATTGTTTCAGGACAGGCCTTAAGCCAGAACACAAGGCCGCTTTCCCGCAGGGCCTGCACATTCTGCGGTCGCAGAATCGCGCCGCCGCCGGTGTCCAGTATTACCTGGTCACGGCCTGCAAGCCCGGCAATAAAGGCTGATTCAATATCACGGAAATAATCCCACCCATGGGCGGAAACGATTTCGGGAATTGTTCGGCCTTCCTGCTGGGCGATCATGGCGTCAAGGCTCAGGTGCTGCCAGCCGAGTTTAGTTGCAAGTATCCGGGACACTGCCGATTTGCCCGTGCCGCGATAGCCGGTAAGTACGATGTTCATGATGGCGAGCCCCTCACGTGGAAAATTTTTTCATAAGCACCTCGCGCATAACCTCAGCTGGTGCGGGCCTGCCGGTCCAGAGCTCGAACTGCAGGCAGGCCTGATTGAGAAACATCTCGATCCCGCAGATAACAGTAGACCCTTGAGACTTTGCATCCTTGAGCAGTTGGGTCGTAAGCGGATTGTAAACGATATCAAACACAACCTGTTCTTTGTGGAGCAGCTCGGCCGACAGGGGGGAAGTTTGTACCTGCGGGTACATGCCCTGGGGCGTGCAGTTGATGATAATGCGCACGGCGGGAACTTCAGCCCGGAGATTGTCTGCTGTCATGGCAACAGGCACCGGAGAGACAGACGTAGTGGCCGCGATGTCAGCGCAGAGGGCTGCAAGTTCGCCGGGCACGATGCCCGCAATAGCAAGGCGTGCCGGCGCTGCGTGCTCGGCGATGGTGAATGCGATGGCCCGCGCCGCGCCGCCCGATCCCAGGATGAGCATGTTTGTGCCCGAGGGATCATGGCCCGCATCGTTCAGCGCCTTGAGCGCACCAGCGCCGTCGGTATTGATGCCGTGCAGTTTGCCGACGGTATTGACGATGGTATTGATGGCGCCGATTTTGGCCGCTGTTTCATCCAGGCTGTCGAGCAGGGGCAGGGCCGTCACCTTGTGCGGAATGGTGACGCTCACCCCCCTGATGCCCAGCGCCCTGATGCCTGCTATGGCGTTTCCTATATCCTCCACGCGGAAGGCCGTGTAGACCCAGTCGAGGCCTAGGTGCCTGAATGCTGCATTGTGAATATCGGGTGAGAGCGAATGCCCGACGGGATTGCCGATGACGGCGCAAAGGATCGTGCTGGCGGTGATGTCTTGAGGCATGGTTTTTTTCCTGTCAGATGAAATCGCAGATGATTGCCTGCTCGCTGCCGTTGAGCAGTGCACGGAGCTTGTCTTCAATCTGCTGTGTGCGGATGCGGGCCCGGCTGATGCGCTGCACAGCATGCTCGTCCCGGCCATAACGCTCATAGAGATAGCAAAACCGTTCTTCAAGGCTCACGACGCGGTCATGGAGCACCCGCTTGTCGGCATAGCTGATGAGCTCACCGGCGGTAATATCTTCGCCGCTATGGTCTGCCGGGGTGACATGCTCCTGCACCATGCCTGCAATCGGGGCATACCCGAGTTCCCGCAGCAGTTCAGCTCCTGTGTGAGCATGATTTTCACCTGTCTCGAGGCTGCGGGTTTTGGTGATGTCGTGCAGGAGGCACGCAGCTTCAATGGCGGCAAGATTAAAATTGCTTCCGGCCTGGTTCACAGCCTGCGCAATGGCCAGGGCAAAGCGGCAGACAGTGATGCTGTGGGCTCTGATATTTGGGAGCATGCCATAAGCTTCCATGAGGTGCAGGCATTCCTGTCTGGCCGGTATGCTGTCGCTTGCAATCGTCATGAATTTTTTTCCCGAAAAAGTAAGGTATTACATAGATACATGCCCCTGCCGGTGAAGTCAAGGGGGAAAGAAACGGTAGATTTGACAAGGGATTTGTGGTACACGGGGTGGTAATAATTCACAGGGTTCAAGATTCAAGATTGTAGGGGCGGGGTTATCTCGCCCTATAGTTCTGAGTATGAATTGCGAAATCCGTCAAATAGAGAATATGAGCATGGCCGGGGAGCAGCGATAATGAGCACCTTGCCGGAAAAATTGAAGCGCATTGTTCAAATCAGGGCACGAAAGCCCGGTTTTAATGATGCCATGGATTTTTTTGAACAGGTATTTATCGCCCGCGACGCCGTGCTGCAGAACGTGGCGGTTGACGACCCGTATCCGGGCGGCCACGGCATTTCGCTGCGGCTGCAGGAGGGGTTTCCGCTGCTTGAAAAGCGGCATTTCCTTTATGACGGTGAAGTGCTTTTGAACTATTTTTACAGGCTCCTTGATATAGTGGCCCAGCGTAACCCGGCAGGTGCAGCAGCCATACGAACCAAGTCTGATGCAGCAGGGGAACTGTTGAAAATTGTGCCTCCTGAGGATATTGTCAAAGCGCTTGCCCCATTTAGAGGTGAAAGCGATTTAATGCTGTTTCTTCTTAAAGAATGCATGCGGCCCTGGCTTGAACGGTATGCCGAACGGCTGAGTCCGAAGGTGGGAGAAGAAAAATGGCATGAGGGCTGCTGCCCGGTCTGCGGCGGATTCCCCTGTTTTGCCGAAATCTTCGGGCAGGAGAATCAGCGGCGCCTTTTCTGTCAGGACTGCGGCGCCGCGTGGCGGTTTCCGCGGCTGCAGTGCCCGTTTTGCGGCATTGGCGACCAGGAAAAACTTGAATATTTTAAGCCCGATGGCGAGCCCGAGTACCGGGTCATGCTTTGCCGCGCCTGTAAAAGCTACATTAAAACCGCAGATTTTCGTGAGTTCTCCGACGGCCTTGTTCCCGAGGTCGAACATCCCGCAACCCTGCATCTTGACATTATTGCCCGTGAGCGCGGCTATAAAACCGAAGATGTGCTGACGCGATTGTTGTTGTAATTTCATGAAGACCACATACCCCCTGATTTTTATACTTGCAGCCTTCTTCTGCGTCATGCCACAGCAGGGGCTTGCCCAGATGCTTTCTTCCGACAAGATAAGCTATTCGCTCTTTGTTAATGACCGCTTTCATTTTATGAACGATTTTTACGACAGCGGCAAACGCAACTTCAAAGAAGACCGCAACCTGCATGTGCTCTATCTCGACCCTGCGGTCACGGTTCCCATCGGGGACTATCTTCAGGCCGTGTCAGAGGTTGACGGGCAATTTATTTACAAGATGGGCGACAGCAGGATCGACAGGGATATTGATCTGCGCAATGCCTATCTTAAAGCCGTCATTCCAGGAGCCCGCTGGATGTCGGTATCGGTGGGGCAGCAGTCGCTCAGCACGGCCGGCGGCCTTATCTATGATGACGAATCGCCCACGGTGCGTTACCGGGCTGACCTTGAAAGGGGATTCGATCTGCCGCTGAAGTTCGACACGCTTATCTCGCGCATAAAAGAGAACAGCCCGTATGTGCATGCAGAACTCAAGTACTGCTTTTCGCTGCTTGAGAGCGGCAGTTTTATCTACGGCTATTACCGCGACCGCAGCAACTCCATCGCCCGTATCTATAATGCTCTTGAATACGGCAACCTTTATAAGAGCCGGAGCAAGACGCAGTGGTTCGGCCTGTCGATGCGAAAATTTCTGGGCAATGTCCTTATGCGCAGCACGGCCCTGTATGAAACCGGCACGGCGCATCTACTGCCTAAACAACTGATTGCCGAGGAGCGTGATCTTCGGACCCGGGGGTATCTGCTTGATCTGAATTTCGACTACAGCCTTACCGACCGGTGCACGCTTACGGCTTTTTTTTTCATGGCAAGCGGCGACGGTAGCCCGCAGCACGGTGCGCTTACCACGTTTTTCGCCATTAATCCGTTTATCGACAAGACCAACATCTTCTTCAATGGCGGTATCGACAGCCAGTTTTCCTCGGACAACGTGGGCATCGGAGGCAGGCAGCCAGCCGGCGTTATCACGCCGGGCCTGAACATTGATATTCGCCTGAATCGCCGTATCGAAATGAAGCTTACAGGGGCCTATCTTTTCACACAGAGGACTGCTGCGGGCCAGGGCAGGGTCTACGGCTGGGAGACCGACTGTATGGCTTATTACAACCTGTATGACAATGTGCAGTTTTTTGCAGAGGCGAACTTTTTCAACCCTGGCGCCTATTTCAGACACCAGACCGGGCGCCAGACGAATCTGTCGACGGAATTTCTCTTCGGCGTCAGTTATCTGTTCGGAAATTAGTTGCTGCTTACTTGATAATATTATATATTTTAATATCAATTTTAAAATTTTTTATGGCGGTTATTTCGTTAAATTTTTACAACTTTTCAATGGACGCCGTGTTACAAAATATGGAAAAGCAGCATCATAATGACCCCAATGTGCAGTTGATGCTCCGGTTTCAAGGGGGCGAAGAGGGGGCATTCAGAATACTGTTTGAAGAGTACCGGGGGCCGCTGCTTAATTTTATTTTCAGATACTGTCAGGACAGGCGCGTGGCTGAAGAGCTGACACAGGAGGTATTCCTCCGGGTGCATAAAAGCGCGCAATCGTATCGGCCGGAGGCAATGTTTTCGACCTGGATATATCGGATTGCGACAAATATCTGCCTCAACGAACTGCGCACCGGCCGCTCCAGATATGAAATCGAATTCAAGGGCCCTGATGAGCATGATGCCTCCATTCAGTATGACCCAGTGGATGAGCGCACGCGGGTAAAGACAGACGAGCAGATGGCTGCCACCGAGCAGCAGCGTCAAGTGCAGCATGCTCTTGAAAAACTCCCAAAAAAACAGCGCGTTGCCCTGATTTTGAGCGTCTATGACCAGCTTTCCTATCGTGAGATCGGACAGCGCCTGGGGTGTTCGGAAGCGGCGGTGAAATCTATCATTCACCGCTCGAAACTGGCACTGCGGGATATACTGAAAAAAGGGGGTCTGGTGAACTGATATGAAGCTTTCATGCATGAAACATGAGAACTACCTGGTTGCCTATGTCGACGGCGAACTGCCGCCCGACAGGGCTCGGCGTATTGAGCGCCATGTGCAATCCTGCGGCTCATGCAGCGCTGTGGTCGCAGAACTTCGCCGGATAAACGCACTGCCGCCTCCTCCCATGATAGAGCCCTCGGCGGAGTTTGACCGCATGTTCTGGACAAAGCTTGCCGGGGTGCGCAGTGAGCAGGAACCTCAGGCCGGGGGCTGGCTGTCGGGGATAGTGTCTTTTATGATTCGCCCTGCGGGGCTTGCTGTATCGACCGGGCTTGCCCTGGGCGTTTTTGTGGTGTCCCTGTATCTTCTGCGTCCACCCAATGCAGCCCTGCTGCAGCAGGAGTTCATGGCCGCAGCAGATCTTGATCTGTATGCAAATCTTGAAGTTATTCAAAACAGCGAAGCTCTTGAAAATTTTGAGCTCATAGAAATGCTTGATGAGTTGAATCAGGACGGGCAGGGGTGAAACGAAACACGGTATTCTTTATGGCTTTCTGCACTGCAGCGCTTCTGCTGACCGCGAACTGCGACAGGGTTGCGTGGTCGCAGGATGACGAGCAGAAAAAGAAGGAAGAAAAAAAAACCGAGCAGATCTCCCAAGAGGACAGAGAGGTTATCGAGCATATGGAGATGCTCAAAAACCTTGAGCTGTTCGACAATGCAGACCTGGAGATGCTCAAAAACCTTGATGTCTTAACGGCAAACGAATAGGAAGACGCTATGGTACGTCTATATTATGTGCTGACAGTGACTATGGTGGCGCTTTTGCTCTGCGGCCCGGGTTTTGTCGGCCCCACGGCTTTTGCGCAGGACCCGGTTTCCGCTGACAAACTCTCCGAATGGAACGAGCTGTCGGCGCAGGAGCGGGACCAGCTCCGCGGGTCGCTCAAGGCCTGGAAACAGATGAACGATGAAGACCGTCAGCGGGTGCTGGATAATTATGCCAAGTTCAAGGCATTCGCCCCCGAGGAGCAGCACAAGGTGATGGAGAACTACAACCGCTTCATGAGCATGGACGCCCTGCAGCGCAAGGTGGTTCGCGACCGGTATAAAAAATGGAATATGATGAGCCCCGAGCAGCGCAACGTGCTCAGCAACCGCTACCAGATGCTTTTAAAGATGCGGCCGGTGGACCAGTCCAAATTTTACGATAATTATCAGACCTGGATGCGTATGACTGCCAAGGAGCAGGAGAATCTTCTGTCGCAGTGGAATTCCCTTACCGAAGCCCAAAAGAAGCAGCTGAGCCAGCAGGGCAAAATGTTGTCGAAGGAGCGGCTTGATCAGATCAAAAACAATTTAAAGAACACACAGGAGAACCTCCAGAAGGGTCATGCAAACCGCGGCCTGAAAGCCGATAAAGCCGCAACCGGCGGCGCAACTGCGGCCCCGGCTCAATAAACCGGGCGGACAGGTTGATGCCGGTTTATGCATACGCATATGAACGGTGATGCTGCGGGCTCACAGAGCCTGCAGCATCACTTTTTTATCTGCTTTGCCTCCTGCCACAGGGCGTCCATCTCGGCAAGGCTCGATTCTTTAAGCTTTTTGCCCTGAGACTGCAAAGCCTGTTCGATATAGGCGAAGCGGCCCGTAAACCTGTCATTGGTTGTGCGCAGGGCCTGCTCGGGCTCGATGCCCAGATGCCTGGCAAGGTTGACGATGCTGAACAAAAGGTCGCCTGTTTCGGCAGCAGCCCGGGCCGTATCGCCCCGCTCAATTTCGGCCTCAAGCTCATCGATTTCTTCGCGCACCTTGCGCAGCACGTCGCGGGGCCCTGCCCAGTCAAACCCAACTTCAGCCGCCTTTGACCCTAGAAACCAGCTGCGTGAAAGGCCGGGGAGATTAGCTGGAATGCCGTCAAGATGCGAGGCCTTGGGCTTTTTGCCTTCTTGTTGCTTGAGCGCCTGCCAGTTTGCCTTCACGTCATCGGCCGAGCGGACCTGCTGCGTATCTCCAAAAACATGGGGATGCCGGTGCACCATCTTGGCCGTCACCTGCGCAAGGGCCTGCGCCATGGTGAAAACGTTTTTTTCTTCATAAAGGTTCACCAGAAACGCAATCATGAAAAGTATGTCGCCCACCTCTTCCTGTAAAAGCGCCGGATCGTCGGCATCGATTCCTTCCAGCAGTTCATAGAGCTCCTCGATCAGATATGCCTTCACGTCCTGCGGAGTCTGCTTCTGGTCCCAGGGACAGCCGCCGGGGCCGCGCAGCCTGCGGATGATATCGATCATGTCTATAAACAGCCGGTCGGTTTTTTTCATTGAAAAAGCTCCGTGTTTGTGATTAATTTAGCATTTAAAGTGTTCGAGGGTTTTAGTTGTATAAAAGAGAGCTAAGAAAAGCAAGGGGGAAGTGCTTTTCACACGGGTAGCAGTGAGCAGGGTGTTTGAGAAACTTTATTGGAGGACGAGTTATGGCAGTAAAAATTGGTATTAATGGCTTTGGAAGAATCGGGCGTCTTGTGTTTCGTGCTGCCTGCAGCAGGCCGGAAATAGAAATCGTCGGCATCAATGATCTTATTGCCGTGGAGTACATGGCATATATGCTGAAATACGATTCAACCCATGGCAGATTCAGCGGCGCCGTTGAAGTCAAGGACGGACATCTTGTCGTTAACGGAAAAACCATTCGCGTTACTGCGGAAAAAGATCCTGCAAATCTCAAGTGGAACGAGGTTGGTGCGGAGTATGTCGTCGAGTCCACGGGCCTGTTCCTGGAAAAAGCCAAGGCCGAAGCCCACATCAAGGCAGGGGCAAAGCGCGTTGTCCTGTCGGCGCCGTCCAAGGACGATACCCCCATGTTCGTCATGGGCGTAAACCACAAGGCCTACAAGGCAGATATGAACATCGTGTCCAACGCCTCCTGCACCACCAACTGCCTTGCCCCCATTGCCAAGGTTTTAAACGACAACTGGGGCATTCTGGAAGGCCTTATGACAACGGTGCATGCAGTTACCGCCACGCAGAAGACCGTTGACGCTCCTTCTGCCAAGGACTGGCGCGGCGGCCGGGGAGCTGCGCAGAATATCATCCCCTCATCCACCGGTGCGGCCAAAGCCGTCGGGAAGGTGATCCCTGCGCTCAACGGCAAGCTGACCGGCATGGCGTTCCGCGTGCCGACTCCTGATGTGTCGGTTGTCGACCTCACCTGCCGCCTTGCAAAACCGGCCACGTACGGCGAGATCAAGGCTGCCATGAAGAAGGCTTCCGAGGGCGAGCTCAAGGGGATTCTCGGCTACACCGAAGATGCCGTCGTGTCCACTGATTTTCTGGGTGATTCGCGCACCTCGATTTTTGATGCCGATGCAGGCATCGCGCTGAGCGATACCTTCGTTAAGGTTGTGTCCTGGTATGACAATGAAATGGGCTATTCACACAAGGTCATTGATTTGATCCTGCACATGAATACGGTGAAGTGATGCTCCCCGCCTACAAGGCGGGGCATCCCGGTGCTTAAAATTGATTTAATTAGATACCTGCCTTTTCATCCCCGCTTACAAAGCGGGGCTTTCAAGGCAGGATTGCGGTAAAACAAACAGACAAGACAAGCATTATGTGGATTGTGCGAGGTTGCAGCCATGTCTATAAAATACATTGACGGTATTGATGTGAGGGGCAAGCGGGTTTTTATCCGGGCGGACTTCAACGTGCCCCTTGATGATAAACAGACCATCACCGACGACAACCGCATCACGGAAACAGTTCCCACCATCAAATATGTTCTTGATAACGGCGGCGCGGTGATTCTGGCATCGCACCTTGGCAGGCCCAAGGCGAAGGTCGTGAAGGAGATGAGCCTGTTGCCCGTTGCCAGGCGCCTTGGCGAGCTGCTCGGCCTGCCGGTTCAGTTTGTGGACGACTGCATAAGCGATGAAGCGGTTGCACGGGCGCGAGCCCTCAAGCCGGGTGAAATTCTGATGCTTGAGAACCTGCGGTTCTACGGCCAGGAAGAGAAGAACGACCAGGAGTTTGCACGCAAGCTGGCCTCCGGCGCCGAGATATACGTCAACGACGCATTTGCCGTGTCGCACCGCGCCCATGCCTCGGTGGAGGCCATCACGCATTTTGTGCCCGTGGTTGCAGGCGGCTTTCTCATGAAGAAGGAGATCACGAGCTTCGAGAGGGCAATGCTGAAACCGGAGCGGCCCCTGGTTGCCGTTATCGGCGGGGCAAAGGTGTCGGGCAAACTTGAGATGCTTGAAAATATTATCATCAAGGTAGACCGTCTGCTCATTGGCGGCGGTATGGCATTCACCTTCCTGAAGGCGCAGGGCAGGGAGGTCGGCAATTCTCTGGTTGAGGCTGATCTTATCGAAACGGCCAAAACGGTCATGGAGAAAGCGAAGGCCAAAAATGTGGTGCTGCTGCTGCCGACCGACTGCGTTATTGCCGAGGAATTGAAGGCAGGGGTTACCACAAAGACCGTTTCGGTAAGTGACATCCCCAAGGGCTGGATGGGTCTTGATATCGGGCCCGCCACCGTGAAGGCGTTCAGCGATGCCATTGCAGGGGCAAAAACCGTTGTCTGGAACGGTCCCATGGGCGTTTTTGAACTCCCCGAGTTCAGCAGCGGCACCTTTGCCATTGCCGATTGCATCGGCAATGCCGGGGTTATGAGCATTGTGGGCGGCGGTGATACGGTGTCGGCGCTGAAAAAGTCCGGCAACCAGGACAAGATAACCTTTGTCTCCACAGCCGGTGGCGCGTTCATGGAAATGCTGGAGGGCAAGGTGCTGCCGGGCATCAAGGCGCTGGATACATAGTTTTTCAACAATTTTACTACAAGGAGTGTACTATGAGAATACCGGTCATTGCCGGCAACTGGAAGATGTTTAATACAGTGGGTGAAGCCCTTGCGCTGGTGCGCGATTTGAAGGCGCAGGTGGCTGATGCTCAAGGCGTCCAGATCGTCGTGGCGCCGGTTTTTACTGCCATTCATGCTGTTGCAGATGAGCTGAAAGGCTCTAGTATTGCCGTTTCTTCTCAGGATGTGTACTGGGAGGAAACGGGTGCATTCACCGGCGAGGTAGCCCCTTTAATGCTCAAAGATGCAGGATGCACCTATGCTATTATCGGTCACTCCGAACGGCGTCAGTACTTCGGCGAGACAGATGAAACGGTCAATAAAAAGGTGAAAGCGGCGCTGAAGGCAGGTCTGATACCAATCATGTGCGTCGGAGAGCTTCTCGATGAGCGAGAGGCGGAAAAAACCATGAAAGTGGTCGAGAAACAGGTTAAAGGCGGCTTTGCGGGCCTGCCATCAGACGACATCGCTAAAACCATCATTGCCTATGAGCCTGTCTGGGCAATCGGTACGGGCAAGACCGCAACGCCTGCGCAGGCCGAAGAGGTACACAAGGCTATTCGTACTTTGATTGCAGCCCTTGCCGGCACGCAGGTTGCCGTGGGCTTGCGCATACTCTACGGCGGCAGCGTCAAGGCGGACAATATCGATGTGCTCATGGGGCAGGAAGATATCGACGGCGCCCTTGTGGGCGGGGCGAGCCTGAAGGCGGATTCGTTTGCGCGGATTGTAAAATTTCGCAAGTGAGGCCCCGGTTTTATTAAAATAAGCATTGCCATTTTTTTAAAATTGCGATACTATTTATAACTTGTAAAATTTTGCTGTATGATTCTCATATCCAGTAAGGATACCAGTGTATGTATGCTTTATTAATCATTGTGCATGTTATCGCATCAATCGCGCTTGTCATGATCGTGCTTCTGCAGACAGGAAAGGGCGCTGATATGGGTTCGGCTTTCGGTGGCGCTTCGCAGACGCTGTTCGGCGGGGCCGGTCCTGCTCCTCTTCTGGGCAAGATCACCACGGTCGCAGCCGTTATATTCATGGTTACATCTCTTTCGCTGGCCTATATATCGGCTAACCCTTCGGCAGGCTCCCTGGTGAAGAATGCAAGGCCGGTTGGGCAGCCCGTGCAGCCTTCGCCTGCTCAAGCCCCCGGTGGCGCGCAGCCACAGGAAGTCCCAGCAGAATAGTAAGTGCGATAACAAAATTTAATAAATGACTACCGTGCCGAAGTGGTGAAATTGGTAGACACACCATCTTGAGGGGGTGGCGAAGAGATTCGTGGGGGTTCGAGTCCCCCCTTCGGCATTCAAATCTAAAAACAAGTATGCCGTCAGTCTGCGAAAATCAGGTTGACGGCATACTTGTTTTTTGTGGGACTTTCTTGCGAAACCTCATCAAATGCCGCCACTTCGAGCGCCCTCATAATCTCCGGTTTTGCCTTACGCCAACGCCGCACATTATGCAAATATATTTCTGTGTCCTCACATCTGCATGGCCGAGAATCTCTTGAATCTCTTTTAAGCTTGCACCTGCTTCAATTATCATCGACGCTGAGTAATGCCGCAAGGTGTTCCGGTGAAACAGCTTGACGCCTGCTGCTTTGCAGTCCGGCGCGATTTTTAGATAATGTCGCCAAAATTGGATGTAAAAGACTACAGTCCGCCTTCTGTTAACGGTTGTGACCGCCAGCACTCTATGCGCGTGTTGCGCACGGCGGTCAATTGGTTTGTTCTCTGTTTTAGAATCTGCTCAGCCTGGCCCGTGTGTTTTTGCACCGGCGTCACATAGCCGATCCGTGAATGAATGCTTTCACACTCGCACTGCGCCGCATCAAGCTCCGCCTTTTTAAGCTTACCCGATACCCGGAACACCGCCTATCTTATCGCCGGGTCTTATCGTCTTATCGCGTCTTATCGGGGGACGGTTCTATTAAAATTTCAATCCTCGCTTTTCCTTTTCCCTCTATGAAAAATTAAACAGCTAAAAAGGGTTTATGCCTCCCGCGCGGGAAGACATATAATAAAGGTGGTGCCTTCTCCCACCGTTGATTGCACTGAAATGGTTCCGCCGTGTTCATTGATTATTTTCTTTGTCACCGACAGCCCAAGCCCTGTTCCATTTGAACCTTTTGTGCTAAAAAAGACATCAAAAATTTTCTCTAAGCTTTCTTGCGGTATGCCCGATCCGTTGTCCGAAACCTGTATTTCGAGCATGTGTGCCGGCTGGTCAAGAAGGCTTTTTATGGTAATGCAGCCCCCGTCTTTTTTCATGGCATCTATGGCATTGGAGACAAGATTCATGACACAGCGGTGAATGCCCTTGGGGTCAAGCAGCACCGTGCCGATGCGGCTGTCAAAATCCTGAACCGGCTCTATTTTTTTCTCCGCCAGTCCTGGCCTGACCAGATCAAAAATACCGGCAAGAAGGTTGTTGAGCTGCGCCAGCTCATATTCAGGGGGCCGATCTTTTGAATAGTTGAGCATGTCCATTACCATTGCCGAAATCCGCTCAAATCCCCTCTTCAGGATCTGCCATGAATCCGTGAGCAGTCCCATATTGTTTTTTTCGATGGCAAAGTCGATGCTGCTTGAGCTGAGCGTAACAACACTGAGAAGGTTTTTAATGCAATGCGCCGCACCGGAAATGCCCTGGCCAAGGCAGGCCAGACGCTCTTTTGCAAGATTATCCTTGTATAGACGGGCATTTTCAATGGCAACAGCCGCCTGATGGGCAAGAATTTCAAGAATGTCTTCATCCTCATCGGTAAATGAACCGCCGTTTTTTTTGTTAAGCACTTCAATCACGCCGATGAGCTTGCCCCGCCTGAACATGGGAACCGCAAGCATTGAGCGGGTTTTAAATCCGGTTTTCTGATCGACGCGCTGGGCGAAATCCTGATCTTCGTAGGCATCCCTTATATTTTTGGGTTTGCCGGTCTGCGCCACATGACCGATGATGCCTTCTCCATACCTCACCCTGATCTGTTTGGTCTCAGAGCCTTTTTCACCCAGCACAACTTCAAAGACAAAGTCATTTGCCGCCTCATCATACAGGGCAAGGCTGCTTGCCTCGGCATCGGTAATGTTCTGACTCTCCAGCATGATCTGCTCAAGAAGCTGTTTCAGATCCGTGAGCGTACTCATGAAGCTGTCTACACGGTACAACACTTCCATCTGATGCTTGAATTTTGATTGCTCTTGCCTAACCATGAAACACTCCCTTGCAAATTGTGTACGGCTTTGCCCCCTGCTTTAAACGCCCTGCTTTTTTAAACATCTAATAACAATAACAAAAATTGTCAAAGATAAAAATATGAGGAACCAAAATTCAGAAGTCGGAATTCAGAAGGAAAACGATTCAAAATGTATTGTAGTGGCAGGTTTCAAACCTGCCCGGAATCTGTAGAAGGGATGCGGTGCCGGCGCCAAAAAAAACCACCCGGGCAGGGATGCCCCCGCACCTGCGCCGCTCCTACAGTGGAAGGAATATTTTTCTGAAATACTTTTTAATAACCATATGCTATATAGTTACTATAATTTCCAACAAACCCAACACAGGAGGAATAGCAATGGACGCGAAAGAATATTTCAGCAATACCAACGGCAAGGGTTTTCTGGCCACGTCTAATGCCCAGGGAGAAATCAATATTGCCATCTATTCCCGGCCGCAGGTGCAAAAAGACGGTTCGTTCGTGTTCGGCATGACCGACCGGCTCACGCACACCAACCTGCAGGAAAACGCCAAGGCGGTGTATGCTTTTGCAGAAGAGCGCGGCTTCGGCGGCAGGCGGTTCTATCTCCACAAAACAAAAGAAGAGACATCGGGGCCATTGCTTGATGAAATCCGAAAAATGACGGATAAATATGTGCATCCGGGCGCTGGCAAGCTCGTTAAGTTCATCGTGCATTTCCGCGTAGACAACGAGCTGCCGCTCATCTGCGAAAAATGCTCGGGCAACCACACCCAGCATCTCTGCGAGATTGCAGGCAGTGAGCGGTTCGACCTCATCAAGGAGCTTGCAAAAAAACCTGACTTCATGTGCATGAACTGCGGCAGAATGGCCGACAACCGCGCCAGCCTCTGCAACCCCATGGCAATGGAAGACATACCGGCATCACATTAACTCTCCGGTTCAAGCTGTGGGCATGTCTCTTTTATATGGATATGCCCACAGCTTTCCTGTACTATCAGAGCATTTGCCAACATCCTTAAAGTTCCTACATGAACTGGATCGGCTTCATACAGCTTATACGGAACATCTACGGCAGGCAGCTGCCCGACCTTGACGCCATACAGCGGCAGGGCCTGCTTGCAGTTAAAATCGGGCAGGTGTTCGCCCTGCGCATCGATTTTCTCAACGAGGCCACCTGCCGTCATCTGGCGCGCCTGTACCGCAGCGCCGTGAGCCTGCCTCCCGAGCAGATGGAAAAGCTGCTAGACCGCTACACAGACTCGCATTTCAGGCAGCGCTTCGACTCTATCGACACCACGCCCCTTGCATCGGCATCGGTGGGGCAGGTGCACCGGGCGCGGCTCAAAAACGGCAAAGAGGTTGTCATAAAGGTGGTCAAACATGATGCCCGGCAGCTGTTCACACGTGATGTGCGCAGCGTCAAGAAACTCTTCAGGTTCTGCATCTTTTTTTATCCCAAGCTTGCCAAGGTGGCCGACCCGGTTGGCGTTCTTGAAAATATCGAAGACTACACCTTAACCGAGCTGAACCTGCTCAATGAAATAAAAGGCCAGGATGTGCTGCGGACAATCCACAATAAAAACCGCACCGGCTATGATCTGTCGCGCCTGCGCTTTGCCGACTTTCACCGCGAGCTGTGCTCGGAGCAGGTGCTGGTAGCAGACTTTGTCGAGGGCAAAACATTTGATGAACTTCTGGAAAGCCGCGGGCTTTCATACGAGCAGCTGCTGGAGCTGTTTCACATTCATGGGTTCTACATGTTTGTGATCGGCACGTTCCACGGCGACATACATCCGGGCAATATCATTTTAAACGACCGCGGCATCTGCTTTGTCGACACCAGCGCCATCAGCCATACGGGACCGAAAATCCGCAAGGGGCTCTTTGAGTTTTTCGGGGCCCTGGCCTGGTACGACTATGCTAAATGCGCATACTTTTTAAATAAAATGTCGGAGGTGGAAATCGAGGGCAAACGCTTCGAGGCGTTTCGCAAAAAGTTTATCGACCTCTATGCCGACTTTACCGACTCGACGGTCGCGCAGGTGAGCCTCACCAAAAAGATGATGGACACCATACGCCTGGGGATCGACTCGGGCATGGTGTTCGAGCGCGGCATGTTCCCCATCATCAAAAGCCTCATGTATCTCGACGGCATGGTCCTGAGCTGCAAGCCCGATGCCGTGCTCATGAAAGACATGCGCTCCTTCATCGATGAAACGCGGGCCGCCGTAAGGGCAAGCTAAGGGAAGGAGTCAGGGGTCGGGGTTCAGGGGTAGCATTAATGATGGGTTGCACCCACCCTTGGCTTTATCGGACAATACCCATATTACCAAAGCAAATATGCAATAAGTTTGTGCGAAATCCGTGTTTTGTTTCTGACACGTAGTGTTGAATTTTTATAGAAAAAGCTTGGCCACCATATGTAGTAGTCAGGCTTTCATGACTCATCAGCCTCAATTTTATTTCTTCCCCATCATCGGCGCAACTACTTCAAGCACTCTGCGTGTCGTGATGTACGGCGGATCCAGCATTAATTCGATTGCATCATAAATATTGTTGGGTACGTTTTACTTTACCCAACTTAGGACTATATATTTTCTGCCGACCAAGTAGTAATTAAACCAACAAGTACTATGACAATACCTGCGCACCCTGTGTATGTGAAGTTTAAAATTTTTTAGCTGCGCGCAACAGGGTGTCTTTTCGTTTTTATCTTTCGTTTGGTGCCGTTGATTTCGGCAATCACAGCGGTATGCTTTTGGTACTGCAGCTTCAGCCTGTACAAATATACTGCAGCAACGGCAATGCAAAGTCCACCTGAGATCAGCCATAGATTGAAGTTTGACAGACCGATGGATTGCAGCAGGAATGGCCCCCGCTTATACTGGTGCAGGTGCAGCAGGGGCGTGAAGGTCCAGTCGTTAAGATAAATGCGGTCATTGACAAACAACAGCCCGACGCCGTCTCGTCTGTAGGTAAATTTGAGGATGTGATAAAAGGAAGAAATTTCACCTAGCGCGAAATATGCCTGCTGCACGATGCACGCCGTCAACAGGCCCAGCGAGGCAGCCAGTGCACCCCAGTTTTGTTTGTCCATCTTTTCCTGTATCCAGAAAGCCGCCGGAATGATCCAGAACGGAATCGCCATCAAAAGGTACCTCGGCCCGAGGCAGTATCCGGCGTGCCAGTCCTCGTAGCAGGCAACGAACATAATACGGCCCGCCAGCAGCGCGATCAGAATGAAGGAAAGAGCCGGATGCTTTTTGTGAAATGGGCGCCACATGCAGCCAGCAACAATGACCGCAGGGCAAAAGAAAAGAAGCCCTTTACCGCAGCCTGCGAGGACTCCGAACAGATTGTGCCAGAACTGCCGTGAGAACGGGTAAAAAAATGAGACTTTGTTGCTGGTACTCATGGAGCGACCGAATTCGAAAAAGTTGCCAAACCGTATATAATTGAAATAGCCCAGCAGAAGCAGCACAATTGCGCAACCGGCGGCGAACAGGAAAACCGCACGCAGCGTCCCTGCCGCGGGGCTTCTTATTCTCCAGATTAGAAAAGCGTAGGCTGCAAAAAACGGGAAAAACAGGACCGCCGTCAGATGTGTCGAACAGGCAAGTCCCAGGCTTATACCCGCCAAAAGCGACAGCAGCGGCGATCGTGGTTCGGAAAAATCAGCGTCCTGCGCAACCAGTGCCTGAAATGACATCAGAACGAACAGCAGCGCCAAGGGCTCGCTGAAAAAGCTCCCTGCATAAGACCAGGCCATTGTTCCACATGCGTATATGAGGGCTGTTACAAAGGATGCGTTGCGGGAGCCGGTCATGCGCAGCAGAATCGCATACAGCACCATCACGCCCAGAACGCTCACCAGGACGTCAAACCATGATGCGATATATCTTAGAGCGTGCGGTTCCCAGTGTGTTTCTGTGGCTTTACCGATAAAGCTTTTTAGACCGTTTCCCGGATAAAGGCTGAGCGGAACAGGTACATGCTCATACCATCCTGACTTGTTGATCCACTGGGCAAGTTTAATCACAGGCACCAGAACAAAAGATTCCATAGGGGGGTATACGGAGTACAGCCTGCCGTCGATACCCGGACTGACGCCGAAGCCCGGCCATCTTTCAAGATCCCTTGGCGTAAAAGTCTGGTTATCGGCCAGCGATTCGGCAACGCGGAAAACCACTTCCGAATCAGGCGCTCTCACGCCGCCGTAATTGGTAATGGCATAGATGCCGAAACAGATCAGAAAAAGAGCGAATGTTGGTTTCATGCAATAGCTGTACTTTCACTTATGGTTATCGCCAAAACTCCGCTTAAAAAGTTCACGCAGGTGAGACTCCGGGGCCAAATCATTATCTTAATATTTACTGATAGGACGCCGCTTTGGATAGGCAGAATATAAAATGAGGGCGGTTGTGTGTCAAGGTAAATGGGGAGCCATGAGGAGCGGACGGGAAAAGCGGCAAAGGTAGTGCGGAACGGAGGTGAGACATTACTCCTGATATTGAATGCTATTTACCACAACATCTTGTGCCCGTGGTTATATCCTAAAAATTCCACAATACGGCTCTAAATATAGACTCTGAACCATTACGTAATTATTCTATATTACCAGAAGTAATATTTTCTCTGTCAGATTAAGTTAAACCTAAATTCTGCCAGAATGTAGGCTAGACTAAATCCGCACAAGGATGTGTCCGGCTTATTATGCCCATGCTGTGCCGGGCACGATTCTCTGTATCGGCGCCCACTAAAAAAACTTCAAATCAACCACTTTGGCCATAGCTATAAAATCGGCATCATTGTGAAGAAGCAACAGATCGTGTTCAATAGCGATGCGGGCGATCAGGCAGTCTGCCGTGCTACGCACGGTAATACCTTTTTTCCGGCAGGACATATATATTTTGGCGGCTTCGGCATACGATTCAACAGGATGTTTGGGGTGATAAAAATGCTGGGTTTCAAGATAGCGCTTCAGCAAATTAAACTCTTTTTCCCTTTTTGCTCCCTGCAGCAGTTCCTGAAAAATGCCTGACGTGATGCCGATGTGCATTTTTTGCGAAAGGGCCATTTGGAGTTTTTTCACCGCCGCATTCTGCGCACCCTTGAAGAAATCAATGAGCACCGAAGTGTCGATCAGTATCATATGCCCTTTCGCATGACCTTGTAGTCATAGCCTTCGGCAAACTGAACTTTGCCCCGCAGGTCTGCAAGATCAAGCCGCTGCCTGCTTTCAACAAGCTCCCGGAGCGCCAGTGCAATGACCTCTTTTTTGGTCTTGGCCTTTGTATACTTCATAGCCTGGGAGACCAGATGATCATCAAGCACGATATTGGTTCTCATAAGACACCTCCTTATACACATAAGTATACACATAAATATGCGTATTTCAAGTTAAAAAACCCATGTCCTTTAACGGACCAATAAAAAAGGCGGGTTGTTGCCAACCCGCCTTCGGTGTTTCTGCTGTAATGCCTGAGACGTATTATGACATACTGTCGCTCAGGGTCACGTTCTGCTGCTTATTGATCTTTGCCCAGACCTCGGGCCGCTGAGCCTGAATCTCGGCGTCATGCTTGTGAATTTCATGCCACATCATGCGAGGAGATGCATACTGGCTCCAGTTGCCGTCCATCGTGACGCCATCGAGAAACGTAAACAGGTACTCGACCTCTTCGTCCGTGTAGTACGGAATGAGGGCATAGCCGCTCACCACCTGCATCATGCCGTCATCATTAAACTCGAAGGACTCGAGCCATTTTTTCTGATACTCGGGGAACCCGGGCTGGCCGTTCAATTCCTTCTCGAAGGCATCGGCAGCCCAGACAGCGCAGTTAATGGCGCCCTGCATCTGCGTTTCAACGAAAGCAGCGGAGTCGCCGATCACGAGCGTATTGCCCTTATAGGGCTTCTTCAGGGGGGCGAATGCCTTGGTCATGCAGGAATGGGTCTGCTCGATCTTGGCGTTCTCGAACATCCAGGCAACCGGGCTCTTCTTGGTGAAGAATTCAAACAGGTCCCAGGGCATCTGCTTGGGGTGTCCGATGAGAATCAAGTCAGCCCAGTCAAAGTGGCCGGCAGGGCCGGTGCCCATCAGCGGGGCAAAGTTCGAGCCATAGCACAGGCCCCAGAAGCCGCTCCAGCTCTCGGGGTTGTAGTCCTTCACGCCGGACATGTACACGCAAAGAGTCAGGGCTGAGGCAAAATACATACGACCTTCGTTCATGCCGAGGCTCTGCGGGACCTGCGCTGTTGCGCCGTCGGCGGCAAGGAGCTTCTTTGCGTACATTTTGAAGCGCTTGCCCTGCTTCACGCATTTCAGCGTTACGCCTTCGGGAATATCAATGGCTTCATAGCATGTCGTTTCAGTGAGAAACTCAATGCCAAGAGCGAGCACCTGGTCAAGCAGCTGCTGCAGGAAATATCCCTTGTCATATTTCCAGGCAAAGGGGCGACGGTCGGGCCAGGCATAGTGGGCATTGTGGGCCAGATTCCGCGAGTAGTAGTACTTTTCGGTCGTCGGGCACAAAGCGCCTTTGAATTCAATCTCCCAGCCGTTCTTGACTGACCGGAGTTTATTAACGGAATCCTCGTCGATCCAGCCCTTGCTGTTGAGCGCTTTGCCAGGCTCAAGAATCATGGTGTCGCCGTTATAGTTTTCTTCCAGAATTATGTGCTCGCTGCAGTAGCGCGTCATCTTGGAGATGTCTTTGCGCTTTTCGATGAGCACAACCTTCAGGCCTTTTTTTGCGGCAAGGATTGCCGTGTACAGTCCGGCGGGGCCTGCGCCGACGATTGCAAGATCATAATTATAGATAGTGGACATTGCGTGTCTCCTCCTCTTTAGCTTAAAGCCCCAACAGGGCAATAGATTTCACAGGTATGGCAGGCCATGCAGTTCTGCGGATACACCTGCGCGTGCTTGTCATAGCCGCCCTTGTCGTCAAGCTCGAGAGCGCCAACCGGGCAGTTCTCCATGCAGGAGCCGCACCCGAGACACTTGTCTTTGTCGACCTTTATGTACTCGCGGCAGGAGGGGCAAACATTAAAAAACTGCGGCAGCGCATTGAACTCTTTTGTAAGCTTGGTAAGGTGCGGCACCGGTGCAAACGGGTTGCCGCATGTCTTGCAGATCGAGAGCTCATAGTCGACCTGCCAGTTCAGGATCTCCCGTTTGGGGCCCGACTGCTTGCAGCCCTCGGGCGTGCAGACCTGGGAGCTCTCAAGATCGTTCTTCTTGATGATCCCCGTGGGGCAGATAAATGCGCAGGACCCGCAGGCGATGCAGTCCTCGGCCGCTTGCTTGAAGGGGGTTGTCACTTCCCGGTCCTTGCCGCGGCCGGCAAACTGAATGGCTCCGGCCTTCACGACTTCATTGCAGGCCCGCACGCACTGGCCGCACACCACGCAGTAGTCGTTTTCCTTGCCGAATTCAGCCGGGCTGTCCTTGATGCCGTACTGCTGTGCAAGCTGCTGCACCTTTTTCACATTGGGGCAGCGCGCCAGCAGCAGCTCGATCACCAGTTTGCGTCCCTCGATCACCCTCGGGCTTTCGGTCTGGACCGCCATGCCTTCGGCAACCGGATAGGTACATGAACTTTCAACCGTCGTGCGACCGTTATTTTTTATCTCGACTATGCACAGGCGGCAGGCCCCGTAGGGCTCAAGAGCGTCATTGGAGCACAGTGTGGGGATATCAATCCCGGCTGCGCGCGCGGCCTCAAGCACCGTAGCGCCTTCCGCTGCCTTTACTTTTTTGTTGTTTATCGTCAGTGTCACCATAGGTCATACCCTCGTCTTAAAGATAATGTTCTTGGTCTCAGGTTAACTTCTTGAGCATGCATTTTTCAACTTCCTTGGGGAAGTGCTTCATCACGCACAGCATGGGCACTGCGGCGGTCTTGCCAAGGGCGCAAAATGCCGTATCCTTCATGGCAGCGGCCATCCGCTTGATGAGCGCAAGATGCTCTTTGGTGCCGCGGCCATCGGAGATCGTACCGATGATCTCCTGAAGGCGCTTCACACCTTCTCTGCAGGGCGTACACTTGCCGCAGGACTCGTCGGCGAAAAAGTCTGTGAAAAATTTCGCCATATCCACAAGGTCGACATCCTCATCCATCACCAGCAGTCCGCCGGATCCAAGAAGGGTGCCTTCCTTTGCAAGAGCATCATAGTCAAGCTTGATCTTCAGGTTCTTGGCAGGCAAAAAGCCGCCCGAGGGGCCGCCGGTCTGGAAGGCCTTCACCTTCTTGCCCGTGCCCGTTCCCTTGCCGAAAATCTGGATCACGTCTTCAACAGTAGTCCCAAGCTCCACTTCCACCCAGCAGCTCCGGGCAACATTGCCCGTCAGGGCCACGATCTTCGTGCCCTTGCTGTTCGGGGTGCCGATGCCGGCAAACCACTTGCCGCCGTGATTGACGATAGCGGGGATATTGGCAAGCGTTTCAAGATTGTTGACAACGGTGGGCTTGCCGAACAGGCCCTGCTGCACCGGGTACGGGGGCCGGGGGCGGGGCTCGCCAAATGAGCCTAAGAGCATTGAGC
>Ga0209777_10000747_pt1 | contig 50661 bp, 42 predicted proteins | sample FrelakmetHBP12HB_FD_187147 | JGI IMG/M metagenome (GOLD analysis project Ga0209777, IMG submission 187147) | Freshwater lake sediment microbial communities from the University of Notre Dame, USA, for methane emissions studies -HBP12 HB (SPAdes)... | ecosystem: Environmental > Aquatic >... | reverse complement strand
GCCCACACCCATCAGGTAGCGCGGTTTATTTTCTGGTAAAAGTGGAGTAACCAGCTCGAGAGTTGAATGCATCTCAGCCTTGCTCTCGCCCACAGAGAGGCCGCCGATGGCAATCCCGTGAAAAGGAAGGGATGAAATGAATTGAGCTGAAGTAGTCCGCAGGGCCGGGTTGACTCCGCCTTGGATGATCCCAAAAAGAGCCTGGTCAACACGCGTCTTCGCTGCAAGGCATCGTTCCGCCCAGCGATGGGTGCGTTCCATGGCGATCTCGCTGTAAGCGGCTTCGTTCGGGTCGGAGCATTCATCAAAGGTCATGATGATATCCGCACCGAGGTCCTCTTGGATTTGGATGGATTTTTCGGGAGTGAAGCGATGGGTAGAACCATCAATGTGACTCTTAAAGGTTACGCCCTCATCATCGATCTTGCGGGTCTGGGCAAGTGAGAAGACTTGGTAACCTCCTGAGTCGGTCAGCATGGGGCCGGACCATTGCATGAATTTGTGCAGACCGCCCAGCTCACGGACGAGTTCGTCGCCTGGGCGCAGGTAGAGATGATAGGTATTGGAGAGGATGAGCGAAGCGCCTAATTCTTCCAGTTGTGCAGGGGTAAGCGTCTTAACCGTAGCCTGCGTTCCAACCGGCGCGAACACCGGCGTTTCAAGATTGCCGTGCGAAGTGGAGAAAACACCGGCGCGGGCGCGGCCCTGGGTGGAAATGATCTTATATTCAAACATCTGAATGATTATACCCGACTGCAATCAGTGTTATGATTACTTCCGATAATGTGCTTCCATCCCGCTGAAAATCAGAAGGTGACATGAGAAATACGATCGCATTGATAACCGACAGCACATGCGATATTCCCCAGGTCATGATCGACCAATACGGAATCACCGTTATTCCTCAGTTTGTGGTGTGGGGGAGCGAAATCTTGCGTGACCGGGTTGACTTGTCTGCCGAAGACTTCTACCAACGCCTCGAAAAGGATCCTGTCTGGCCGACCACGACTCTTCCGAGCCCTTTAGATTTTGAAAAAGTTTTCCGGGACACCATTGTCGGAGGTGCCCAGGAGATTGTCGTGATGACGGTCAGTAGCGCGATGAGTGGGACCTTCCAGCTTGCCAAACAGGTGGGGCAGCAGATGGATGTGCCCGTCCATGTCGTAGACTCCAAAGGCCCGACCATGAGCCTAGGTTGGCAGGTACTGGCTGCCGCGCGCATCCGTGAGGTGGGAGGCAGCGCTCTCAAAATGGTCGAAGCTGCAGCCAGGGTGCGCGATAACCTGGTCCAAATCGTTTGCCTGGATACGCTGGAGTATCTCCATCGTGGCGGGCGGATCGGGAACGCCACTCATTTCATCGGCAGCCTGCTGAATATCAAGCCGTTGGTACAGATCAACCACATTAGTGGACTTGTAGAATCCTGCGGGCAGGCACGCACCCGCAAAAAATCCATTGAAATGCTGGTGAACCGATTTTTCGAACGTCTTGCCCCGGAGAAACCGAAACGAGTGGCCGTGTTGCACGGCAATGCTTTGCCTGAAGCTCAGGCTCTGGCTGACCGGATAGAGAAGGAGTACGACCCGCTGGAATTACTGGTCAATATCACCGGGCCGGTTCTGGGTATCCACACCGGTCCGCGGGCGCTGGCGTTATGTGGGTATACGGAAGAATGAAAAAATTCAGATTGTGGGAATGTTAACCTTCTAAATATGCCCATTCTCATTTTAGATACATTATTTTATTAAGCTAAGCGTCAAAATGCTTGATGAAGACTCGCCTGCGCTTGTGTTGCCTTTTTTCATAATACTTCCACTGGCGTTGGACGTTTTGGTTTGTCTCGAGTTCAGGGTTCGATTCCACTTTTGTAATCCCCATTTTATTGAAGACGCCATGCATCTTGTTCATCAGGATGGCGTTGACACCTTTGCCTTGATATTCCGACCGGACCGCAACCAGATACAGGTCTGCCCGGTCATTCTTTTTGAGCGCTCTCATCAGGTGAATAAACCCGAACGGGAAGAGCTGCCCCTTTGTTTTTTGCAGTGCCAGGGATAGTGACGGCATGATGATACCAAAAGCAACCATGTGGTTATTCTGATCCATGACCATCGGTACAAAGTCGGGGGTCACGAAGCCAAAGTATTGATCAATATAAGCCTCGATCTGTTTCTCAGTAAGTGGTACGGTTCCGTATAAATGCTTATATTCGTCATCCAGCAGTTGGAACAGTTCTTTGGCATAACGCAGGAGTTCTTTCTTGTTGCGCAGTTCCAATACTTTGAGTTTATTGCGTCGCAGGGCGATGTCCGCGATCCGGGCGATGGTCTCGTTGGGTTCGGACGGTACCGAAAACTCATATTCCATCCAATCGGTATCTTTGATATACCCCAATTTTTCCATATGTTTTAGGTAATATGGATAGTTATAGATGGTTGCCAGTGTGGCGATCTCGTTAAAACCGTCCACCAACATCCCTTCCCGGTCCAGGTCGGTGAAGCCCAATGGACCGTGCACGGCAGTCATGCCGGTCTCCTGTGCCCAGGCTTCAACCGGCTTCATCAAGGCTGTGGATACGCTCGGATCATCAATAAAATCTATCCAACCGAAGCGCATATAGCGCTGCCCCCATTTTTCGATATGCCGACGGTTAAGGATAGCTGCCACCCGGCCAACAATGTGCCCGTCTCGATGGGCCAGCCAGTAGCGTGCCTCGCAGTTGTCGAAGGCGGGATTCTTGTCTCGACGCAGGGTATTGAGTTCATCGAATAGCAGGGTTGGCACCCAATACGGGCTGCCACGGTACAGTTCGAAGGGAAAATGGATGAAGGATTTCAGTTCTTTCAGTGAGGTTACTTCTTTCACCTTTACATTCATGAAGCCATCCTTTGTTCATTTGATTTTCGCCAGGTTCCGTAATTCATCAATCAGAAAATGTGCATCAACCAGAAAAATATAATTAACTCATTATACATATTTCTTTATTTTTAGCAGGAAGAACGAGCTTGGAGTTTAGGACTTATGGAAGTATGAGAGTTTACCCTGAATATGTCCATAAAAATAACACAATTGCCCATCTTAAATAAAGAGAATACTTATAAGCACTCCCATAAATTAATGGTTTGTTTTGATCGGAGCTTTCCTGGCGATGGTGATCATCGCTTGTTCAGGCGGTTCGGTAACGCCATTGGTGACGCTAACCTTCGCATTGCTGCCTACCTTTGCTGGACTGGTTAATCTCATCCCTGAGCTGGCGGGTGACTGGCAAGATGGGTCAAGGGTATTGTGATCGATTGGCAGAACAGCCAGTAGCTCGTAACGGGCCTCAATTTAACAGAAGTACGCACGCACTTACCAGCCAATCCTGGAACGGGAGCAGCCTGTCCTGGACGTATGCATACTATGATGCAACCAACATTAATTCTATTACCTACACGACCGTATCGGTGAGCGGGAATATGTTATATGCCAATTACTCACCCTCTGGCAGTTCATCAAGCGGCCATTTCCTGCAGCGTAGTTCTTCATCAACACCTGCCTACTCTAGTCTTCCTTACTATGATGATTTTAGCAACCCAAACACCGGTTGGTATATTTATGACACTGACATGTATAGTGCTGGCTATGAGAGTGCGTACTATTTTGTGATCTCGAAAACGACAAAGTTTTCTTCTTTCCGTGCTGTTGGTAGGTTCTTTGGCGATACCGTCATCGAAGTGGATGCCACCCCGGTCAGCGGACCCGCCAACAATAATTTCAGTTACAACATTGGGTGTTGCAACCAGTCGAATAGTGATAGGTATTTATTCGAGATTAGTACGGACGGCTATTTTGCAGGAGGATACTACACAGGCGGAGGGAAAGAATAGACTTCGCTTTTGTCGGGTGATGAATGGCAGGCTTCTGATGCCATCCGGCAGGGCATGAGGACCAATCATATGGCTGTCCCTTCTGCGGGAAGTCAGTTAAAGGTAGAGGCCTATGGTCAAATGCTTTATGAGGGTCAGGATTCCCCCTTTATCGAGGGGGATATCACCCTGGGCGCAACTACTTACGATAACAATAATTTTCCTACCGAGGTTCATTTTGATAAGCTTGCGGTAAGCGCACCATAACTTCCCCGGCTTTTTCTTAGAAAGAAAACCTATGAGGCATAAAATGAACCTCAGGCTTAAAACCCGGGGTTCATTTAAAAAGCAATGATATATTTTTTACTTGCGTCGGCTGCGGCCCCAGCCCGCCTTTTCAGGTTTTTTTGGCTTTTCGGCAGGCACACTCTTACCTGAAGGCAGGCTCACAGGAGCGTGGAGAGTTTGCTGGTAGTACTCGTCCAGTAACATAGCGATGATGGGCAGTTCTTCTTCGCTTTCAGCCAGACTGCGGGCAAGCGGCGTGAACCGACGCGAACGCTCCGTCTGGAGCTTGTCCCGCCCGCGCAGGCGGGCTTCGAGCAGGGCAGTAGTTCGTTCGGCCACAATGGCGGCGACATCCGCGTCGGAGGGGATGAGACGTTCTTCAAAGGGGATGCTGTAAGTCCTTGCGATCCTTTCGAGGGTGTACTTTTCTAACCGGTTGACCAGGGAGATGGCCACACCGCTGGCTCCGGCACGCCCGGTCCTGCCGGCGCGGTGGATGTAGGCTTCCAGTTCGTCAGGCGGCTCGTATTGGATGACGTGTGAAAGGGCGGGGATATCCAGCCCGCGTGCTGCCACATCGGTAGCTACCAGGAAACGCAAAGTTCCACGGCGCACCCGGTCGAGCACCCTTTCGCGGTCGGTCTGGGACAGATCGGCGCTCAACTCATCCGCGTCATATCCAAAGCGCTGCAAGACCACCGAAACATAATGCACGCGTGCCTTCGTGTTGCAAAAGATGATGGCGGAAGTGGGGTTCTCGATCTCGATCAGGCGCACCAGGCTGCGGTCCTTGTCCATACCGGGGACGATGTAGAATACGTGCTCGGTATCGGTAACGTGGACATGGTCGCTGCTCAGGCTGAGGAATTCCCCATTATGGATGAATTCCTGCGCGGTGCGCAGGACCGAATCTGGGAAGGTGGCTGAGAACATACTTGTGTGGATGGGATGCTTGGGCAAGTAGCGCTGGACTTCCCGCATATCCGGATAGAATCCCATTGAGAGCATGCGGTCAGCCTCATCGTACACCACCGTTTTGAGTTGTTCGAGCGAAAAAGTGCGTTTGAGCAGATGATCGAGCACTCGTCCAGGCGTGCCGATGACGATTTGCGCGCCGGCTTTGAGCGCCGAAGTTTGTGCGCCGTAGCCCACCCCGCCGTAGACAGCCACTGCTCGCAAGCCGGTATCGGTGCAGACCTTTTCCGCTTCCTGCCAGACCTGGCGCGCCAGTTCACGCGTTGGGACAAGGATGAGCGCTTGACAGACTGGACGGTTTTGGTCGAGGTGGTTTAGCATGGGGAGCAGGAACACACCCGTTTTGCCGCTGCCGGTCCGCGCCTGCAGCATCATATTGCGCCCGGCCATCAGGTATGGGATGGCGCGTGCTTGCACGGGGACGAGCGAAGTCCAGCCGAGGCGTTCCGCAGCCTCACGTAAAGGCTTGGGCAGGTCTTCGAGGGTGATATCGGCCAGCGGGTTGCTCGGCTCGGTAGGGGACGATGAGATGCTATTGTTCATGGGTTCTCAATTCTATCAATCAGGGTGAATGCTGATTTCAGTATATCAAAAAAAGTTCTCACTAGGAGGGCATCAGGAAGATGCATTTACTAGAGGTTTGGTGTTTGGGTGTGTTGGCAGGTAGTCACAAAGCATACGGGATGTGAACCTGGTACCATGTAAGCACCCGCGGGATGGGGAGGTGGTTCAAGTCGTCAGGCCGCTTACCCGCCGGGCGTGCCACCTGATAGGCGTAGAATCGGTTGCCGCCATCCACGATGGGTAGCGGTTTAAACTCGATCAGGCGGGGAAGAGTATTGAGCATCGTTGGATTCTGGCTACGCGGCCCGATCGTGAGGATCCATCTTCCAATATTGGGTTACCTGGATGTGATCGTGTGTATACTTAAAAAAAAGGTGCTATTATTACATTACCCCAGCCAGAGGATTGGCGGGGGTAGTGATGGGTTGAATATTCAGGGGAACAATGTCTGGCATCACTCCCCGTGGAATTGCCTTATTAACTGGTATCAATAATATTAGAATCGGTCAGGAAATACGAGAAAATTAATCGGACGAAGAGGAAATTTTGCGTAGCCCACCTGGTCGATTTTTCCTAAGTTTTCGACCCATAAATCGACAAATCTATCCAGGTCTATTAAACGGATGACTGGTTGAGTCTTCTCTATGGCAATTTCCCGCAAGCCATTTGCGAATCCACCAAATGAAAAATATATTCCAACATCATTAGGTTGTAGATCATGTAAAAATATCTCCAAACCCTCCATCGTGGTAACTTCATTACATTTAGCAATATGAACAACTATTCTTGGAGGTTTTAATCCCAGGGGATCCAAGGAACAGATCATATCGAAATGACTATCATCATCTTTATAAGGAACAATCCATGTGATATAGCATCCTAAGGATTTTAGTAGGGAGGTCACAATAATCCGAATATCCCTGATATCCAGGACTTCAAAATATTGTTTGATCTGCGTCCAGGAATATTCCACTGCTTTGTTAAATGGGTCTGAGCCAAGCTGGGCCAGACGTTTGTTCTCTTTCAATTTCCATTGCTGGAATAGTTGGACTGACATTTCAAAGAATTCGTTTGAGTCTTTAAAATGGTAACAGGCATTTCGTCCTGCAGGGGTGATGAACCAGCGCCCATTTTTTGTTTTTTCCAACCAACCTGCTTTAACAAGAGGAATGGTACCAACCCGCATAACTACTTCATATCGCGGAATAAATGGTGCAAAGGGATAAAATCCCATTTCATATTCGGAGAATGAAATGGAGTCTTTTAAATACTTGATGATCTCTGATACGTATAGGCCATTTGGCTCGAACCAAAGCAATTCGAATATTGTCCTCAGGATCTGATTTATTCGATGTACCGGGATGTCGGGTGAAATATCAGTCATTGTTCTCCACGCTTTCACAGACTGAATAAATATACATTATTTTATTGTATATGATTTTTCAATTATTCGTGAACAAATTTGCATCTGGAAATCGATATATTTTTTCATTGGGATAATATTGCTGGCGATTTGACAGGATGAATTCATAGATTTCCTGATCAGAAATTGGTTGTTTGCCGCTTTCCAATAAGAAACCCGGAGCCCAAAAGTCTTTAATTAACCCTTCTTTATTCAGCCTCCCAAAATTTCCCAAGATCATCCTCGAACTTTCCTTCCGGACAATATTAATATGGTAGGATGGGGCAAAAGTTGATGGTATCAATACGTTCCATTGCATGTATTGTTTTTCAATTATCAATGCTTCTAGTCTCCAACCATAAGCCAGAAAAATCGTGGGTATTTCCTCATTTATATATCTCGCCAATTCCTTGACGAGATAATTGCTTTTAATGCGTGGGATTAGAAGGCACGCATAATTTACTCGCGATGAACTTTGGCTCTGTTGGTGTAATGGTTCCTGCGTTATTTCCACTTTTCCATTGACATTCGATAGCTTATGAGCAGGTCGATTCCTGTTGTCCAGAGGTGCGACGAAGTCGAATTGGTTTTCCAATTCTGATTCAGGTTCTGGATCAGGGATCGAGGCATGGATTACTGAATGAGTTGAGGAAGTCATCGTATCTGGTTCTGGCATGGAAAATTTCCATAACGATTCCAACTCAGTAGGATCAATCTCAAGTGGTGTTTCGGTTTCTTCACCCGGATCTGATTCATCATAAAAATCCAATGACGAAGTTCCACCTGGATCACCCACTTCACCTTTCTCATCGGATTCTATCTTAATTCTTTTAAATTTCATGGCTGGTCTTGGGTGAAGACTTTTTGTTTGTGTGTTGTTGAGGGGTTCAACCACAATTTCGTTAATTTGAGTTTGACTTGATTTATTCCCCTTGATGGTTATTATGCTTGCTGGAAGAGAATGCGGCTCGTTCCCCGACAGCTGTGGGGAAACAATTTGGGTCGCCAAATATTTGGTTTGGTTGCGAATGACATTGTAAGGTGTGTCTGGAGAGTAAAGAAGAGCAAGAATAATCCCTACAGCAAGAATTGTTGTATGAAGTAGATAATTGTTGGAGGACAGATGAATCTGCTTTATTAATTCGGTTTTTCCTGTCACATCCATGTATTTGCGAACAATACATGCGCAATCAGTAATATCATCTCCTTGAATATTGTTGGTATATGCCAGGACATTATTATCAGTATAAATGATCGCCTCCTGGACATCCAATTTAGCGATAGTGAATTCTAGGATATTCTTTATTACATCTTTGTCTGTGGCCCAGGTTGGGATTTCATTCTCTACTGGGTCTGAGAATTTCCCATCAATGACATGATTAATATTAATATCTCCAGGACGATTAAATATTTCCATTAAATCCTTCTCTACAAATGGCTTGCTGAGTAATCTCCAAGGACGAAGTTCCTCCGCTTCGTGGGGGAGTTCTTTCTTAGAGATAAGAATCATTTCAGCGCATGGAAATGTGTCTCTGATGATAAACACACTTTTTCGTACCTTCTCAAAACCTAGCTCCATATCGAGCAGGGCATAATCCAAGCAATCATTATTATTAATACAATCAGTCAAAGCCTTGACTGTAGATACTGATTTTGTTTTCCAGGGATGATTTTTACGAACGCTTTCACTTACAAGATCGCCAAAATCTGAGAAGGGAGTTACGATCAAAACAGATTTCTCAATCATTTTATCATTCCTCTTTTCGTTTCCTGTCTGGTGTTGCCTGTAAATGTTTTATTGCGATGAAAAGAATATTTACTTGCTACATCGTTGGTTTTCGAAAAATTGGTACGTGATGAAATCAGAAGCGTTTGACAGAAACAGTCACATCAGTACGAAGTATTACGCGTAAGAAGAACTAAAACCATTTCCATCAATACTGGATCAAATACGTAGGATTCTCTTCGAAAGGTGGAGCCGTGATTTTTCATCTAGTTATAAACCATTACGTATTATTACTTACTCGCATACTAGTTTGTTCTTATCTATTATACTATTCCATTCCCATTTATTCAATAGGAAATCCAGGATTCTGGAGAAAATACAGGTATTTACTCTATTGCATTACGTATAAAATGATGTACAATAAGCGTAATAATACGTAATTATTCACCTATTATAGTATTCTTTGAGAAAGAGATGCTCTCTATCGTTGCGAAATCGTTATCTCAAGTAATTCAGGGTTCGAGGCTCATCCAACGTATACCGGCGTATAGGAGATCAACCCATTACTTCGATTAAACTGTTTGTCGCTGATGATCATCCCATCAGGCGACAAAGCCTTGTCTGTTTACTTCAAACCCGTCCAGAATTCGAGATAGTTGGAGAATTCTCAGACGGGTATGAACTGATGGAATTTCCGGGAAAAATATCCTCGGACATCGTTCTGGCTGATCTAAACCTGCCCACGGTCAATAAAGTCGATCTCATCTCACTCCTACATCAATGGAATCCAAGCCAACGGATTCTTGCAATTACCGATAACCCAGCTCCATCGCAGGCAATTCGAGCTTTCCGCAATGGCGCCCTAGGTTACATGGTGAGGATGGATGATTTTGATCACCTTGTTCAAGCAATCCGGTCTGTGTATGATGGTCGAAGGTATGTCAGCAGCCTTGTTACCGATCAGATCCTGGATGCATTGGTTGCGGGGAAGAATTTCGAAAAAGATATCGATGAGCGGATTTCTTCAAGGGAACGGGAAATTCTTCAATTGGTCGCCGAAGGCAAAACCAATGCTGAGATCGGAAAGTCTTTGGTTATCAGTACCCGGACAGTGGAAACCCATCGAAATAATCTCATGCGGAAACTTGGGTTATCTTCTCAAATTGATATCATTCGCTACGCCTTTAAACATGGCTTTATAACATTAGATTGATCCCTGAAAAATTCGAACAATCCCCCTCAATTCTGTTAAGATAATGTAATTAGAATAATTCTTGACGCTTCATTTGCCATATGCCACATTAAAAATGGAGATTTCTTTGATATTCTGTAATAAAGGAGGTATGCATGTCCGAAAATCGAAACCAACAACTGGTTGACCGCCTGCGTTTATTACATGCAACCTCTTCCGATATTGAAGCCTCAGCTGTTGTAAGTGTGGAAGGGTTAAGTATCGCTTCTGCATTACCCCAAGGCGTGGAGGAAGAACGAGTCTCGGCGATGTCTGCTGCGATGCTTTCCCTTGGCGGAAGAATTACCTCTGAATTAGGACGGGGCCCGGTGGAGCAGGTTTATGTAAAAGGTCAAAAAGGCTTTGTTATCCTAATGGCCGTCGGTGAAGATGCTGTACTAACAGCCCTTGCTCGTGAAAGAGCAAAATTAGGATTGATCTTTCTGGATATGCACAGAGCCGCAGATGACTTGTTGAAACTTCTCTGAAAAGATAATCTGTTTAAAATGCCTTGCCCGAATTATCTGAGCAAGGCATTTATTTCTTAAATTAAGATGTTAGAAAATTGGGAAGTAAGCCCTTCCAAATATTTATTTTTACAGCTTAATCAGCTGGTTTTTTTTTGAAACATCTGCTTTATATCGGACAATTCTCCCTTACCCGTCCTAAGTCTCTAGGCGAGGCTGCCTTAAACCACTATTGGCTGTTTCAGTAGTTTGATCTGTCCATCACCGACACTGGAAAATTGGCGTTAGCTCTTGCTGATACAACTACGATATTGATCAAAACGCCCACGGTGCGTGTGGGTCTCCATCCGTGCTTTTTTTCAGCTACGCACTTGGTCAACATAAGACATCCTAAGTTAAAGTAAGCTGTATCATCGGTTCCTATGTGTGGGGGGGCCAAGGCTGTAGAGCAGATTTCCTGCCTAATTACGAATCTTAAAGTTGAGGATCTTTGTACGGTTCTGGGCAAGGGTCAGCCACAAGGCGACACATTTTCGGCGTATGACATAGCCCTCAATTTGAATGTCATTCACACAACATTCTGTATAATAAACGTCAGCCTGATTGTTCATTATTCGTACAGTGACGGAAGAACCAGTACAGAGACCCCGATCTATTAATAACCGTCCTTAACAAGAATGAAAATGGAGGCCGATCTGGATAAGTGCCTGAAAACACTTGGTCGCGGACCTGACCCCTACTGGGCTCACTATTTTTGAAAGAACTAGAGCAAAATTGATTAAAAAACCTTTGAAGTTTAGGCTCTATCAAGGGGAGCTGAAATAATGATGCCTCCCGATAAAAGAATGTTTATGCGGGCAAACAGAAACTCGGGAGGCTTCAACAAGGCAGGCTGAAGGGGGTCAGACTTCGCTGTTCAACTCCTGGACCCAATCAATCCCAAGCGTGTCCAACTTCGCCTGCTCGGGGATTCCTGTTTCCGCGTCCCAACCTGCCAGCCGGTAGTAGGCATGCCGGGCCTGCTCGAATTCTTCTGGGTCGATCGAGCGCCCATCGCTTTTACCGCCAGTCAGTGGCTGGAAGATCTTCTTGGGGAGCATGTCAGCCGAGCCATCGATGCCCGCACGAAGATTGAAGAGTCGCATCAGATTTATGCGCTTTTCACCCACTTTCAGGAGTTCATCCATTGTCACATCCCAGCCGGTGATCACCTGAACGGTCTCCACCAATTGGTCCGGGTTGTACAGCTGCCACCCGGCCCCGAAGACAAACTGGCAGATGTCGAGCGAATCCAGGCAGGAGTAGAGGCACTGGGTGACGAAAGCATAACGGGCCACATCTTCATTCAGGGCGAATTCGGGCTGCGGCTGCTCCAGCCCCAACTGTCTCGCCCGGTCGGGGTAGAAGTTGTATGCAGGATCGTGTTCGCAAGACTGATGATCGGCTCCGAATGGATTGACGGCGTAGATCAGGCCCAGCCCGGGTTTTAACTGCGGCATGTGAGCCGGCATTTCCTGCTTCTTGACTGCCACTACCAGCTCGGCGGTATTGCGCCCGAGCTTTTCGGCCGCCCGGGCAGAGCCCTCCGCCAGTAAATCACCGAAGCCGGTCCGGTGGGCGATGGCTTCCACTAACTGAACCATGGCGGTCGTGTTCCCAAAACGGAGTTCCAGGTCTTCGGTATCATCCAGTCCGATCAAGCCTCGCTCGAAACAGTCCATTGCCCATGCTATGGTTGCCCCGCATGATATGGTGTCCATGCCGTACATATTGCAAAGCTGATTGGCGTAGGCCACAGCTGCCAAGTCGCTGATCCCACAACTACTGCCGAAAGAATACAAGGTCTCGTACTCCGGTCCGCCGTAGACCGAATCAACCGGGTAAAGGCCGTCGGGGATGGAGTCTACCGGCTTGCAGCGTACTGCACAGGCAAAACAGGTGTCGCGCCGCTCGAGGATGGCCTGGTTGATGGTCGCACCGTCAATAGCTTTACTGTCCTCGAAGGTCCCGCTTGCCCAGTTGCGGGTCGCCAGGCCGCCGGTGTCGGATGCCCAGGCGATCCCGCCAGCTGTGCCAGTCTGACTGAGCATATAAACATCCTTGTGTTTGAGGTTTTCCACCCCCCAGCGAGCCAGTCGCTTGACCCCTTCAGAATCGAAAAGCGTTGGCTTGAGCGTCCCCCGCACGACAACTGCCTTCAGGTTCTTGGAAGCCATCACAGCACCCATGCCTGTGCGACCATTGGCTCGGTTGGCGTTGTTCATCAAGCTGGCGAAGCGCACCCCGTTTTCGCCGGCGATCCCGCACTGTAGGACCTCGATTCTTTTATTGCCCAACTCGGACCGCAGCGTTTCCTGGACATCGCCAGTAGTATGGCCCCATAGATGATCCGCTGACCGAAGTTCGTACTTTCCGTTCTCTAGCCAAAGGTAGACAGGACTCACCGATTTTCCGCTGATTACCAACGCATCAAAACCGGTAAACTTGAACTCGGCCGGGAAGAAACCACCACATTGCGAGTCGCCGATGCAGCCGGTAAGGGGTGACTTGGCAGCAACGGTCAGGCGGCTTAGTCCGGCCAGCGGCGCCCCGGTCAGGACGCTAGCCGCCAGGACCAAGGTATTGCGCGGGTCGAGCGGATCTATCTTTGGTGGAGTATGGTGCAGGATGTAGGTCAGAGCCAAGGCGCTTCCACCCAGCCAATCCCGGTAGAATACCTCTGGGGGCTCTTCCACCCTGAACTGGCGGAGGGTAAGGTCGATATGAAGGATCTTGCCGTGATAACCGTAGGGCATGAAGATCTCCGTTTCTAAGATCAGGATCAGGAATGCAGCAACCGCCAGACCTTCTCGGGGGTGAGGGGCAGGGAGCGCAGCCGCACACCAGTGGCGTGAAAGACGGCGTTGGCTACAGCCGGGGCGACACCTTCGGTGGTGATCTCGCCTAGACCTTTTGCTCCAAAGGGTCCGCTCTGCTCGTAAGATGGCACCAGCAGACATGCCATTTCGGGCATTTCGTCAGCCTGGAAGATGCGGTAGTCGCCAAAGCGGCGGGTCAGCAGGCTCCCTTGGGCGTCGTAGACCATCTCTTCAGAGACAGCGTAACCCAAGGCCTGGGCCATGCCTCCCTCCATCTGGCCTTTGGCTGTCTGTGGGTTGATGACTGTACCACAGTCGACAGCCAGGGCCAGTTTCTTGACTCGCACTTCGCCCGACTCGATATCCACCTCCACCTCAGCGAACTGTGCGCCGAATGAGGGCGGTGAGACCATTGAGACGTGGGATGCAGAACCCATGATCTGTTCCTGGTCGAGAGTGTGCAGACTGTGTAGGCCGATCTCTCCAAGCGGGACGGATCGTCCATCAGGTGCGGAGATATGTTCATCTCTGGCAAACATCCCATTGGTCGACGTCTTAAGCAGCAGGGCAGCGCGCTCAAACAGTTTTTGTCGCACCTGCTCGGCGGCCTTCCTCACAGCCATCCCCGAAATATAGGTGGTGCTGGAGGCGTAGGCGCCAACATCGAAGGGGGTCAGGTCGGTGTCTGATGAATAAACTAATATCTTTTCGAGCGGCACGCCCAGTGTTTCAGCCGCTATCTGGGCCAGGACGGTGTCCGAGCCGGTCCCCAGGTCGGTCGCGCCGATCAGCAGGTTAAAGCTGCCGTCGTCGTTCATCTTGATTATTGCCCCGCCCATGTCCAGGCCGGGGATGGCTGTACCATGCATCAGTATGCACATGCCCAGGCCGCGCCTTATGTTGGGGCGGGCTGGGTCAATCTTCCAGGACGGGTCGCCGGCGCGGCTCCAGTCGATCGCGGCAGCCGCTTGTTCGACGCACTCCGACAGCCGGCTGCTGGGTACAATCTGGGCCACCGGCCCACCCTCGCCCAGCAGGGCCATGATGGCAATCTCCTCGCCCACCCGGATGGCATTCTGCATCCGGAAAGCCACTGGGTCCAGTTTCAGCTCCGCCGCGATCTCGTCCATCAGGCATTCCATGGCGAACTGGGCCTGTGGTCCGCCAAAGCCTCGGAAGGCGGAAGGAACCGGCAGGTTCGTATAGGCAACTTTCGAATCGAAGCGTATGTTAGGGCAGCGGTAGGTGGAAAGGCCGCGGGCCCCGATCAGGTTGGCCACCGTCATGCCCTGCACCCCATAAGCCCCGGTATTCTCAACCAGGGTCATCTCAAGCGCCTTCAGGTTTCCATCTTGATCCACCCCTGCCCGGTAAGTGATGTCTGCCGGGTGACGCGAACGCGTCGTTGTGAACTCCTGATCCCGATTGAACTCAAAGCGCACAGGCCGGCCGGTTTTGATGGTCAGGTGGGCGGCCAGGTCCTCAAGGATGATGTCCATCTTGCCGCCAAAACCACCGCCCATGCGCGGCTTGATGACCCGGATACGGCTGATCGGCAGTCCCAGAATGGGAGCCAGGACGCGGCGCATGTGGAACGGCGCCTGTGTGCCGGTGCGGACTACCAGACGCTCGTCCTCATCCCAATAAGCGATGGTGACGTGTGGTTCTATCGGTGTCTGCTGGACTTGCTGCAAATGGTAGGTGTGCTCGAACACATGGGCTGACTCGCGCAAGCCTTGTTCCACGTCACCGACATTCGCTGTGATCGTGACCACCAGGTTTCGGTCGGCTTCCTGGATACCGATGGCGTCCGGCTCATCATGGATGACTGGCGCACCTTCCTTAAGGGCCTCCCCGGCTTCGAAGACGGCCGGAAGCAGTTCATAATCCACTTCGATCAGCTCAATTGCCCGCCGGGCGATCTCGGGCGTTTCGGCCGCCACCACTGCCACCTTATCGCCGACATGGCGGACCTTATTGTCCAGGCTGACCTGGTCGTAGGGTTTCGGGTTGGGGTAGGACTGGCAACCGGGAGCAAATATGACGCGCGGCAGGTCCTGGTAGGTGAGAACAGCCCGCACTCCCGGAAGGGCGCGGGCCTTGGAAACGTCGATTCGCCGGATGCGGGCATGCGGGTGGGGGCTGGTCAGCAGTTCTGCGTAGAGCATTCCTGGAAGGGTGAAATCGTCGGTAAAAGCCGGGTGACCCTTGGCCAGCCGCAAGGCGTCCACCTTCTGTTTGGGAGCGCCCACCATCCCACCGGGCGGGTAAATCCGGACCTCAGGTCTGACGCTGACCTGCAGGGCGGTGTCTACACCTATGCCTCTTGTACCGGCCTCGGGGAGATGGCTGTCGAACAGTGGGGGCAATGTCTCCGGAGTGGATATTTGGCCGTTCAGGGGTGGGACTTGCTCGCCGCGCAGCATGGCTGCTGCCCGCATTACTGCCTCAACCGGTTTGATGTAACCAGTGCAGCGGCAAAGCACCGCACTGAGAGCTTCGCGTGCCTGCGCCAGATCGGGGGTGCGTTCCTTGTCCAACAGGGATTTGGTTGCAAGAAGCATTCCGGGGGTGCAGTAGCCGCACTGGATGGCTCCGGTCTCCATGAAGGCAGCCTGGATGGGGTGAAGCTCGGTACCTTCGGCCAGGCCCTCAACTGTCAGAAGACGGTGGCTGTCTGCATAAGCAGCTGGGAGCAGGCAGCTCGGCACAAGACGGTCATCAAGTAGGATTGAACAGGAGCCGCATTCGCCGGTCTCGCAGCCGTGTTTGACGCTCCAGCAGCCCAACCGGCGCAGGGTTTCCAGTAATAATTCGCCGGAATGCACGTCGACTTCCAAGTCCCGGCCATTTAGGTTGAGTTTGATCAGCATGCTGCCATCTCCAGATAATTCATTATTATTGACCGGAAGCCTGTTCCCAGGCCTTCTCAAGTGCCCGGCGGGTAACCAGGCCAGCCATCGAGCGGCGGTATTCTGGACTGCCGCGGAAATCTCCGGGTGGTTCGGCCTGTTCCTGAACGGCCAATGCCGCCGTTTGGATGGTTTGGGAGTCGAAAAACTTACCCATCAGCAAGGTTTCCACCGACGGGATGCGCCTGGGTTGTGGGTTGTCACCTGCCAGTGCCAGGCTGACCCGCTTCGCCTTACCACCCTCAACTTCCACGACCGCCGCGGCTGCCACAATGGCCTCATCCCGGGGTGTACGGGCAATGCGTTCCAGTGCCCAACCGCAGCCGTTCCCCGCGGGCGGAAGGCACGCTTCCAATACCAGCTCACCTTTGTGAAGTGCGTCCGAGCCCCTTTCGTAGAACTCTGACAAAGTCTGCTTACGCTCTTTCTCGCCTGCGCCCATCATCACCAACTGCGCCTCCAGAACCAGCAAGGCCAGGACTACCTCCGGTGGTCCGCTGCGAGACTGTATGGCACCCCAAAGTCCCGACAAATTGCGGACCCCCGGCCCAGCGGCAAGCCTGGCTGCCTGGCTCAGGAGACACCCTGGCCCAACGTTTAAGACCGGGTTCTCCACCATCTCCTGCAAGGTGGCTAGGGAGCCGATATGGACGATTCCATCCGGTGTTTCCTGGATGGTGCTCAATCCAAGCAGGCTCAGGTCGACCAGAATGTCCACTCCCATCTGGCGCAATGCGGTCGGTTTGGGATGGACGATAAACGGTGCAGCCTGATATCCCGGACGGGCGAGCAACTCGATAGCCTCTGCCCGGGTCCTGGGGCGTAAGTATTCAAAAGGTTTGTGCATGAGTTTCTCCTCTTTCAGACCCCGTCAGCGAAGGCGTCGATCACGGGTTCGATCTCCGGCATCATCGGGAACAGGATCGGGCAGGTTACCCCGACGTCAATGTATTCCTTGACCTTGGCCCGGCATTCAGCGCTGGTCCCGACCGCCATTAGGCCGCGCACCACTTCGTCCGGGATCTCATGCGCTGCGCGGATGTAGTCCTCTTCGCGCGCCGGCCAAGAAAGAATGGATTGGACCTTCTCGAGCAGTTCCTCGCTCACCCCAGAGGCCTTCATGATGTGCGGTTCGGTAGCCAGGTAGTAGGCCACCAGCTTCTTGCCCTCTGCCATGGCTGCCTTGGGATCTTTATCCGATAAGCAGCATACCAGCAGTTCGGGCAGGTCCACTTGTTTCAGACTTTTCCCGGCTTTCTTGGCGCCCTGTTCCACCAGGGCGATGGCGCGCTTGATATAGTCCACCGAGACGACGTAGTTGAGTACAACCCCATCGCAGATCTCGCCGGTGAGTTCGAGCATCTTGTCACCGGTCGCGCCGATGTAAATGGGGATGTCGCGCGGCGAGGTGTCGCCGTAAGCCACATCCAGGCGGATCTTGTCCAGGTGAACAAACTCGCCCTGGTAGGTGACCTCCTGCATGCTGAACAACTGGCGGATGGACTCAACGTACTCACGCATGGCCTTGAGCGGTCGCTCGCGCTGCACCCCGACCCGTCCGGCGATCGGCTCCCACCAAGCCCCCAACCCAAGCATGACCCGGCCGCGCCCATCCAGCCTGCCGCCCAACTCCCACATGCTTGACCAGCTGGCGGCAATGATAGCCGGGTTGCGAGTCCAGATCGGCAGCACACCCGAGCCGAAACGCAGGTGTTTGGTGGTGGCCAGGAAGGCGCTCATCATGACGATGCAATCGCGTGCCAGGCGGGTGTCTGCCTGCCAGATCTCAGAGAAGCCGCGCTCTTCAGCGTAGCGGGCCATGGCCAATTCATATTGCATGTTGTGTTTGTCTTGCAAGTAGAGGGCAAAGCGTGTATGCATGGTTAGCTCTTCCTTGATTGGAGTGGGATGGTCAGTGCGCTGCCTGCCACAGGCGTTCAGCCTGGGCGTGTAGAACCAGGCGGGCTTGGGGATCGTAGTCGGTCTTAAGCTGCCCGTCCTGGAGAAGGATGCGCCCGTCGATCATCACCATCCGGACGTGCTCTGGGTTTCGGTACAAGATCAGTTGATCGTACAAGTTCCATTTGCCAGCCGGGGTGGGGAAATCGGCCGCGATCAGCTGCAGGTCAGCCTTCCAGCCGGCTCCGATTCGGCCAACCTTTTCCAAGTTAAGGGCAAGCGCACCACCTTCAGTGGCCAGGAAATAGACCAGATTGGCTGGCATCAGGCGCGGATCAAGGCCGTGTGCTTTGTGGATCAGGAAGGCCCCGCGCATGACCTCAAAGAAGTTGTCGATGTAACTGTCACTACCCAGGCCGATGGTCACGCCAGCGCTGGCCAGCTGCGGGATAGGAGCGATCCCGCCCCCCACCTCGCAGTTGGAGAGCGGCATGTGGGCCACGCGCACGCCCCGTTTGGCCAGCAGGGCCACTTCGGACGGGTCCAGTTGGACGCACTGCGAGGCCAGCATATGCGGACCCAGCACGCCCAACTGGTCGTAATACTGGACCGGCCGCAGGCCAAAATTCTGGATCGCCTGCTCGGGTTCGTAGGTACCTTCCGAGCAGTGCATATGGACCAGGCATCCCAGTTCTTTGGCCTGCTGGAAAGCATGGCGGATGAAGTCGGCTGAGCAGGTAAAGGTAGTGTGGAAGCAGATCAGACCCTGGATGAGTCCATCTCTAAGGTGGTCTTGGGTGAATTCGTAGTTTTCCTGCAGGCCGATCTGGCCATTCTCGGGGCTAACCCGCTCCGTGGCCTCGAAGGACAGGATAGCTCGCAGGCCGTGGCGGGTCACCACCTGAGCTTCTGCTTCCAGACAGCCAGGCAGCGAGTTGGGAGCTTCCAGGCAGTCATAGAAGGTGGTAATCCCGCTCCGCAACATCAACTGGCACTGCCATTCAACTGCTGCTTTGAGCATTGGGATGTCGATGCGGTCCTCCACCAGCGGCCACCAAAAATCCTTCAGGAAAGGCCAGAAACCATCTGGAGCCCTGTCGAGCGGGATCCCGTGGGCCAGCACGCCGTATAGGTGGGTGTGGGTATTCACAAAGCCTGGTGAGAGCACCTGTTTCTCCGCCCGCAGGACTTCATCGTGTGGATATTTTTCCAGCAAAACTACGTTCGGCCCCACCTCAGCGATGCGGTCGGCCTCGATTCGCACCCCCCAGTCGCGTTTAGGCGGCTGCTGGGCGCTGATGATCAACCATTCGGGCAGGATGAGCTTTCCGGTCACATGATCTCCTCTCCGAACATCATTCTCCCAATTGCCGGGAGAGATATCGTCCATCTCCAGGCGCGCCGCTGAATTCACCGTTCTTAACGATCACCCGTCCGCGTAAAATTGTCATGACCGGATAGCCGCGCAAGTGGAAACCCTCATAGGGTGTGTAATCCACCTGTTCATGCAGGATGGATTTCTTCAGAGTAACTTCCGTGTCAGGGTCGAAAAGTACCAGGTCAGCATCCGCCCCAATCTCAAGTGCCCCTTTTCGCGGGTACAAGCCAAAGAGGCGTGCAGGGTTGGTACAGCAAATCTGTACCCAGCGATTGAGGCTTATTCTACCTGCCCTGACCCCATAATGGTGGATCAGTGCCAGACGGGATTCGATGCCTGGCAGACCGCCTGGAATATCCATGAAATTATTTTTACCCAGATCCTTCTGCCCTTTGAAGAAGAATGGACAGTGATCAGTTCCAACCGTTTGAAGGTCGTCATCTCTCAAGGCTTCCCACAGGCGCTCATTATCTGGCTGGGAACGAAGTGGCGGGGAACAGACGAATTTTGCTCCATCAAAGCCTGGACGGGAAAGTTCCCGGTCGGTGAGCAGCAGGTATTGGGGACAGGTCTCTCCATATGCAGCCACGCCGCGCTTTCGGGCGCCACGAATTGCTTCGACACCCAGTGCCGTCGAAGTATGCACCACATACAAACGCGCGCCTGCCACCTCGGCCAAGGCTAGGCTGCGTTGAATGGCTTCGCCTTCTGCGATGGGCGGCCTTGTATCAGCGTGGTATTTAGGGGCAGTTTTTTTCTCTTCGCGATACTGAAGTTGGAGATGACGAATGATGGCATCGTTCTCAGCATGGACCAGAACAATCCCACCGGCTTTTTTTACTTTACAGAGGACATTCAAGAAAGCAGGATCGCTAAGACAAAAACCTTCATATGTCAGGTAGGTTTTGAATGATGTGCAGCCATCCGTGCAGAGGGTGGTTATTTCTAGAAGTGTCTGCGCGTCATCCTTAATAATAGTCATATGCAGGCCAAAGTCGATGACGGCTTTTCTTTGAGCCAATCCACGACGTGCATTGAGAGCTTGCACGAGACTTTCATTCCGTCCTGGCTCTACGAAATCGATTACGGTGGTTGTGCCGCCGCAGGCTGCTGCACGCGTCCCTGTGAACCAATCATCACTTGAGCAAGTTGCCCCAACGGGCATTTCCAGGTGGACATGTGGGTCGATCCCGCCGGGAATGACATATTTCCCGGATGCATCGACATCCCGCCGGCCTGACAGGCCTTGTCCGATGGCGGTGATCTTCTCGCCATCGATAGCCAGGTCCATCTCAAGTATTTGGGTGGAACTGATCAGCTTCCCGTTGTGGATCACCAGGTCGTGGATATTAGAGCTCAAGAAAATCTCCTATTTCCTAAGCTATCTTGCTTATGCAATTCGCCCATAGCTTTTGGACGTTTAGATTTCTTACCGCTCAACGGTGTTCTGTCATCTGCTCTAATTATGATTATATGCTAGGCTAGTAATATCTAAGCAAAGAAAACCAGTGTTTGATGCCTGGCATTTTACTCATAGAAAGGAAACGAAACGACGAAGGTGATTTTTAGTACTGCACAGATATGACGTTCATCGTTGTATCCATCACTACAAAGGACTATTATAAACCTATACTTGTGCAAATGTAATGAGAATATTCTCAAATTTCCAGACATAGATCCAGTGGCAATCATAATCCGAAACTGTTCCTACCTAGTCCACAACCCCGCTCAGATCGAGCGGGACTGTGATATTTTGACCGGGGGCAGCCTTATACAAGCCATCGGGAAGGACATCCCAGCCCCTCCTGGGACGATGATCATCGATGGTCGCGGGTGTGCCATCCTGCCAGGCTTAATCAACGCCCATACTCATCTCTACCAGAATTTGCTCAAGGGTATCTCGCCTGGTTTGACCCTTGTCCCTTGGTGCAACCAGGTTCTTTTCCCTTCTTTGGGTGCCATGCGGACCATAATGGGCAGGAATGGCAAGCGCTTAGCCTACTTGTGGACTGCCATCGCATCAATCGAAATGATTCGCGGCGGCATCACCAGTTGCGTGGATATGGACAACACCTCGCCGGAGATTATGCATGCCTGGGCAGACGTCGGCTTCCGGGGTGTGCTGGCCTACACCCTGTCCAACAAATGGGTTCCGGCTGAATTACGGGCTGGCGAAGACACAATGAAACGCCAGATGCTGGATTTCATTCAAAAATATCACCGCCCGGACGGGCTGACGACGGTTAGTGTTGCTCCCTCAACACTCTTCCTGTGTACGGACGATTTTCTTATCTGGGCGGGTGAACAGGCGCAGGCCCACGACTTAGGGATGCAGATCCACATTGCCGAGACCGCAGATGAGGTCGACGATCAGGTCAAGGCGACGGGCCATACGCCCGTGGAACACCTGCAGCACCTGGGCTTGTTGAACGAGCGGCTCAGCGCAGTGCATGTAGTACATGTCAACCACCACGACGTTGATCTGCTGGCGAGATCGGGAGCCCAAATGGTGCACTGCCCCAAGAGCAACATGAAGCTGGCAGACGGGATTGCCCCTACCGCCTGGCTGCGCAAGGCTGGTGTTCCTGTAAGCCTGGGAACGGATGGTTGCGCATCGAACGACCTACTTGATATGTGGGAGGAAATGCGGACCGGGCTGCTGCTGGCGCGTGTTTCCGAGAATCAGCCGGACGGGATGACCCCCCAGGAGGCCTTTGGCATGGCGACTGTAGCAGCAGCCCATGTTGCTCGCATTGAGGCTGGGGAGCTCCAGGTCGGTAAACTGGCAGACATGGCAGTGGTCGAACTGAAAGGTGTCCACCTGCGGCCCTTCCACGGGGATGACCTGCTCAACACGCTGGTCTTCTGCGGAAAAGCCGCAGATGTGCGAGATACGATCATTCATGGCGAAGCGGTCATGCGCGATCGCTGTATTACCAGAGTCGACGAGCAGGCGCTGCTTGAAGAAACAGAAGCCATTGAAGCAGGGGTATATGCCCTGCGATTGGAACAACCCTACGGAAGATAAATTTAGGAGAAAATCGAGTGAGTTCTTTGATTGCTTACTACCCCGGTAATACATTATTCCACAAGCTCGACCCGCGCGCCAAGATCATCTTCATGGTGATCTTGAGCATGGCCATCTTTGCGGTCCAGCAGATCCCAGTGGCGCTGGTTGTCCTGGCGGTTATGCTCTGCCTGTGGTTCGTGGCCAGGCTTCCGTTCAGCGTTCTATGGAGTTTCATCAAGGTCCTGCTGCCGATCATCGGCTTCTTGTTCCTCGTACAGGCAGTCTTCTACCCCGGAAACACACCGCTGATAAAACCCCTTATCCCGATCGGCAGAGGCTATGGACAGGTCACATTGGAGGGCATCCTTTTTGCGGTGCTATTGGCCCTGCGGCTGATGGCCATGATTATTATGCTGCCGCTGGTCAATTTCACTACCCCGGTCCAGATCTTCGCCCTGGGAATGGTAAAGATGGGCCTACCTTACAGGCTGGCCTATACCATGACCACTGCCCTCAACTTGGTGCCGATCCTGCAGGGGGAGACCAGTGTGATCGTGGATGCTCAGCGGCTGCGTGCCATGCAATCCTTCGAAAAGGGAACGCTGGTCGAAAAGCTTAAGGCTTATCCGGCTCTGGTCACCCCGCTCGTGATTGGTTCGATGCGTCGGGCGCAATTGATGGCTGTCGCCATGGACTCGCGCGCCTTTGGAGCCAGCAAATCCCGTACTTATCTGGAAGACATCCGCTTGCATGTGGGGGATTGGGTCTTCATCTGCCTGACCGTCGCCTTCACGATCGGGATCATCGTCGCCTCTTATGTGATGTGAGTCGCATGGAACAGGAGCTTAGCCATAAACACGCCCGTCATTGAGTTCAAAGATGTCTCCTATCGCTACCCGCGCACCACGCGCTGGGTTGTGACTCACCTGAACCTGAAGATCAGCCAGGGAGAGTTTGTTGCCATTATGGGTGAGAACGGCGCCAGTAAAAGCACTATCTGCCAGATGTTGAATGGGATCATCCCAAACAGTATTGGCGGCCGACTGAGCGGACAGGTCCTTATCCACGGCCTGAACACCAAGGAAACCGGAATCTCCGAGCTGGCCACCAAAGTCGGGATCGTCCTGGAGGATCCCGAAACGCAGCTCTTTACCACTTCGGTCAAGGCTGAGGTGGCATTCGGGCCTGAGAATCTCAGTCTCCCACCGGACGAGATCGAGGAACGTGTCGCTTGGGCGCTAAAGACCGTTCGGTTGAACGGCTACGAGGAGCGGCTTCCGTCTTCGCTTTCGGGTGGACAGAAGCAGCGTCTGGCCATCGCCGCCAACATTGCCATGCGTCCGGATATTCTGGTTCTGGACGAGGCGACTTCACAGCTCGACCCGGTCGGGGTGGAGGAAGTCCTTTCGGTGGTGCGCGAGCTGAACCAGAAATACGGGATGACCATTCTCATGGCAACGGATGCCTCTGAGATGATCGCCCGCTTGATGGACCGGGTGGTGGTCCTGAATCAGGGACAGTTGGAAGCCGACGGTACCCCCATCCAGATCTTTGCCAATACCGCCCTTTTTAATAAACTGATGATCCGCTCCCCGCAGGTCTCTCAGTTGGCAACCTTATTAAAAAACGAAGGTCATCCGTTGCCCACTTTCCCGATTACGGTCCCGGAAGCCAGCGATGGTTTGCAGACCCTGCTCGAGGGAACCACCCCTGCCCCGATCGACCCGGTGAAACCAGCGGTATATGGATCACGGGAGTTGGCCATCCAGGTGGAACACCTCGACTACATCTACCAGCCACTGGATGTGCATGCTGTCAAGGATGTCAGCTTTGAGATCCGCCAAGGCGAGTTTGTGGCCCTGATCGGCCAAAATGGTTCGGGTAAAACTACTGTACTTAAAAACCTGCTCGGGCTTTTACGACCCACCAGTGGGAAGGTAATCGTGGCTGGGCAGGATACCAAGATCACCGCCGTGGCCGAGATGGCCCGGCATGTAGGTTTCGTACTTCAGAACCCTGACCAGCAACTCTTCGCTGAAACAGTTGAGGAAGAGGTGGCCTACGGTCCCAAGAACCTGAAGCTGGCAAAGGAGCTCATCGAGCAGCGCGTAGCGGAAGCTCTTAAATTGGTAGGACTTGAAAATAAACGTGAAGAATTCCCGCCCGCCATGCCCAAAGGCGACCGGGCAAAGGTGGTCATTGCCAGTGCCCTGGCACTCGACCCCTCTATCATCATCTTGGATGAACCCACCACAGGTCAGGATTACCGAGGCTGCCACCAAATCATGCAGATCGCCCAATCCCTCCACGAACAGGGACGCACAGTTGTGTTTGTCACCCATCACATGGCCTTGGTGGCGGAATACGCGCAGCGTGTTATCGTCCTAAGCGGTGGAAAGGTCCTATTGGACGATGTGACCGAGGGCATCTTTGCCAAACCGGATGTCGTCCGGCAAGCCTGCATCATCCCGCCCCAGATCACCGAGTTGGGGCAGGCGTTACCAGCTGGAATGGGGTTGCCGCGCAACCCACTCACCGTCCAGACCATGAGTGCGGCGATCTTGAACCGCTTCGATCAAAAATTCCTTGCGACTCCATCACATAGTACCCTAAGGGTATAGAAGGGAAGAACCCATGGACGAAATACTTACTAAATTACAGGCAATCTGCGGACCGGAACATGTCACCAACGAACGGGTTGACCTGCTCTGCTATCGGCGCGATTGCGGCCCCACCCCAGGCGGAACACCCGGCTATGTTTGTCGGCCGGAATCGACCGAGGAAGTGGTCAAGTTGGTTAAACTGGCCAATGAATTAAAGAAACCACTCTTCCTGTGGGGGCGGGCCACCACCTTTGTCGATTGTGGTGTCATCAATGATTGCATCGTGCTGGCGCTCGACCTGATGAACAAATTTGAGATCGACTTGGATAATCAGGTCGTGCACGCCGATACAGGCACCATCTGGCATGCCATCGACGGCGAACTAAAAAAATATGGTTGGGAGTTATCAGCTCCTGGTGGAGGCGGTATGTTCTCGGCGAGTGTAGGCGGGACGATCGCCTACAACGCCGTGCCACACGGTATCACTGAGTATGGAACCACCGGCGACCATGTCATCTCCCTGGAAGTGGTCCTACCTAACGGGAATGTTCTGCATACTGGCTCAGCTTCCAATGATGCCAACGGCAACATCGCCATCGAACGGGGTGCCAACGGCCCCGATCTGGCCGGGCTGTTCATTGGGTCCTGCGGGACCATGGGGATCATCACCAAGGCCACCTTGCGCATTCGCCATATCCCCGAGCAGGAGGAATTTCTTTTCTACACCTTTGAGAAACTGGAAAACGCGGTGGACGCCGCCTCAGCCATGCAGAAACAGGCTTCTGCGACCTTCATTATCGGCCTGTTTGGTGGTCCCAAGCCCTCCGGTGTCCGCGGCAACTATACCTTGCATATCATCATTCGCGACAGCAAGACTGGCGCGTACGAGCGCAAGCAGGCCAGCGAAGTCATTTGTGAGAGTTTCAACGGCATGCCCCAGGATGCCAAAGCCACCCGCTTGTATTGGACCGAACACATGTACTCCTGGTTGCGCAATGACGGCCCTAGCACCTATTATGGCAGCCGGCCTTACTATTGTCCGGAAGTGGCCGGGTTCATCCCCACCCAGTCGCTCAAGGAAGTCATCCCGGCTCTCAACCAGTATATTGCTGATACACGCACCGAATGGGACCAGAACGGGATTCTGGTCAAGGGCTTCGACGTCTACTTCTCCCGCAACAGCGCTTTCCTGTGGGTGGATACGCTATATCCCGAAAGCCGGCCGGAAGCGCACGAGTACGGTCTGAAAGTCCGCCGCGACATCGCTGAACTGCTATTCAGCAAGTGGATGTCGCCTGGCGGGATCGTGGCCGGTCTCGCCCCTTACATCATGCCTAAGCTGGGCAATGCTTACCAGCTCATGCAGACCTTGAAAGACAGCCTGGATCCCAACCACATCATGAACCCGGGTATCCTGATGCTCGCAGGCGACCCGACCTTCGGAAAGATCCCGAAGCGGGCTGAATTGAAGGGCCTGAATGTTGAGAAACATGCCGACTTGCCGTATCAATGTCTGCGCTGTGGCTTCTGTTTGGATGTCAGCTGGGTCGGCCGCAATTATCAGCTCTGCCCATCCTATGAATACGGTAGCTTCGAGTCGTATGCCGGCCGTGGGAGGGTGGCGACCGCGCGTGCCATTTTGGAAGGTGAATTGGATTACGACGAGAAGGTTGCTGAACGGATCTTCAGTTGCACCATGTGTGGTTCCTGCACCGAACACTGCTTTAAGTTCATCGACCTGCGCAAGGTATACCAGGGCATGCGCGACGACCTAGCTGCCCGCGGCCTTACTCCCAAGGGCCTCCAACAGGTGGCGCTGGACACCTACCAGCAGCGTAACCCGTATGCCAAATTGCAGGAAGACAGGTTCACCTGGCTAAAGGACAAGAGCCATATCGACCGTACCGCTCGGATCGCCTTGTTCGTCGGTTGTACTCCTTCTTATGTCCGGCGCTCGGCAGCCGGGGAGGCGGTGTCACTATTGGACAAGATGGGCTTGGACTACACGGTTGCCTCGGAAGAATGGTGCTGTGGTCACCCGCTCATGTCGGCTGGAGAGACCGGAAAAGCAGCCGAGTTCATGCGTCACAATATCGAGACTTACCAGAAACTGGGTGTTGATAAGATGTTGTTTCTCTGCCCGGGCTGTCAGATGACCTTCACCAACGAGGTGCCTGATGTCCTGAGCCAATCGGTACCCTTTGAGACCGTCAACATCCTTGAGCTGGTTGCTGATGAGCTAAAGAGCGGCCATGTGGAACTGGCCGGGATGCCGGCTGGCACCGTTATGACCTATCATGATCCATGCACACTCGGACGGCAGTTGAAGATCTATGAAGCTCCGCGCGAGATCATCAAGGCCTTTCCGGGGGTGCATTTTGTGGAGATGCCGCGAAACCGCAAGGACGCCTTCTGTTGTGGTGCCGGGTCCTATGTGCGCTATGACTTTCCCGAGCTAACTGATACCGCCGGTCTCCAGCGCTGGAACGAAGCTGTTGAGACCAAGGCCGGTATATTGTTGACGAGCTGTATCTCCTGCATGACCGAGTTCCAGCAGGTTAAAGGCCAGACCAAGGACAAGCTGGAAGTGGTCGATTTGATCTCCTTGATCAATAAGCAGGTACGCGTTATCGAGGCCGTCACCAGCTGATCAGCTGGATTTGAGAATTTAAGAGGAGGAAGGATGAAAAAGAAATCTGGTCTTATCACGGCCCACCCGGCTGTCATCGCCGTCTGGGCGGCCCTCATGGCGGTTGCTTCCCTGCTGCCTGCATTTCCGATCATCGGAACAGGAGTGACCTTTAACATCGCCAACTGCTTGACCCCGCTGGCTGGCATCTTTTTCGGCCCCTGGGTCGGAGCGATCGTCGCCGGTGTGGGCGGGTTCATCGGCCAGATGCTGGCTCCGCACACTGTCCTGTTTGGCCCATTGCAATTTACCATTGCCATAATGGGTGCCTTGGGCGCCGGCTTTGCCATGCAGCGCAAGTGGCTAGTCCCGCTTGCGATCATCCTGCTCTTCGGCGGTATCTGGTATCTGCTCCCGGGCGGTAGGGCTGCTTGGGCTACTCCCTTGCTTTACTTCCTGGGCTTTGCCTTTATCTTCATTGGCTGGATCATCGGCCGCAAGGAAGACCCCCTGCTTTCCCAAAACCGCAGGCGGATGGCTCTGGCGCTGTTGTGCTGTTCCGGAGCTGGCATCGTCGTCACCCAAGCGATGGGCAACCTGTGGGCGATGCTCTTCTTCCAGTTGCCACCCGCAATATGGTACACCGTCCTGGCCATCGCCCCGGTGGAGCGCTTCCTGTTCTCCCTTGGTGCCATGATCATAGGTACTCCGCTGATGATCGGCCTGCCTAAGATTGGCGTTCCGGTTGGGCCAATGATCTACCAGAAGGAAGACGAAAACGACGAACCCGAGCCGGCCGCGCCTGTGAAGCCAGAATAGCAGAGAAAGAAAGAGTGAAAAAGGAACTGGATAATCCAAAAATACCCGCCCGCAAAACTCCGGGGCGCCTCTCCTCCCCCGAGGTCGCGGTCTTGGGCGCAGCTGCTGTTGACTGGGTGGCCCGTGTTGAGGAGATGCCATCTCTGGATGGCATCTCCTATGCCGACCAGTACACCCCCGTCCCGGGTGGATCTGGCGGGAATGTAGCCGAAGGAGTCTCCCGCCTTGGTCACACAGTTCGCTTTCTAGGTGTATTGGGAGACGATGAAGGGGGACGCATGCTCATGCAGGCATTTGAGCGGGCGGGAGTGGATACCAGTTGCATTCGTGTGAAGGTCGGCGAGCGCTCAGCGGCCTGTTTTATCGCCGTTGACCGCCACGGGCAGCGCATGATCTTTTCGCTAGGTGGAGTGGCCGTTTACGACCAGGTCACAGACATTACCATTGCACAACTCGAGCAGGTAAGGATCCTGTACATTGCTGATGCGTACAAGGAAATTGCCCTCGCTGCCATCGCCAAGCTGGAGCCGGGCGCCCAAGTAGTTTTCAATCCTGGGGGGCTGATGGCCGCTTCCGGCAAAGAGAGCCTGCGCCCGATTTTGGAACACACAGACGTCCTGATTGTCAGCCGGGTGGAAGCCGAAGTGCTGACAGGCTGTCCTGACCCGGTACAAGCCTGCCAGGTCCTGACTTTGATCGGCCCTAAAGCGGTCCTGCTGACGCTCGGGGAACGAGGCGTTCTTGTGGTTGACAGGCAAAGCTCTGTCTTTGTACCGGTCGTAGCGGTCGAACAGGTGGTCGATACCACCGGAGCCGGGGATGCCTTCTCGGCCGGTGTCATCACCGGTTTGTTGGAAGGATTATCGTTGGAACTGGCTGCCCGCTTGGGTTGTGCGGTCGCAGGTTATAAGATCCAGCATTTTGGCAGCCGCAACGGGCTGCCGGAGCGAGCACAAATTCGTTCCTGGTTATAAAATTAGATTAGCTATAATTTCCTTGGAGAGGTGATATTTTGAAAGGTGCATCCGCAGGTCAACCCGGACAAGTCGTTCTTGTAGATTACCCTGAACCGGAGGCGCAGGAGCAGGATGTAATCCTGTCTAGCTCAGCCTGCGGGGTTTGTGCCACGGACGTAAAGATGGTCCAGAAAGGCGCGAAAGACACGCACTTTGCCCTCGGCCACGAATTGGTAGGGAAAGTGATCAAGGCCTCCAGCTCCCAAGCCTGGAAGGTTGGCCAGCGGGTGGCAGTTGCTCCTTATCTGCCGTGCGAACAGTGCTACTACTGCCAGCATGGGCAGCCAGCTCTGTGCACGCACCTCTATGATATATCGATCCTGCCGGGTGGTATGGTTGAGCGCGTGCTGGTGCCAGCCGAGTTGGCCAGGCGCGGCATGTTCGCCCTCCCGGATGAGTTGAGTGACGAGCTGGCCACCCTGGCCGAGCCGCTCGGGTGTTTGGTCAAGGGGCTGAAAGATGCTCATCTCCAGGCGGGCGATTCACTGGCTGTGATCGGTGATGGCCCGATGGGGCAACTTGCGGCCGCCGCTGGAAAAGCGCTCGGCTGCAGCGTCGTGGTCATGGCCGGAATGACCGAACACCGCCTGAAGGCTGCCCAGGGTTTGTTTGCAGACCGGACGGTTGACATCAGTAAAGAAAATTTGAAGGATGCGGTGGGGGAGTGCACCGAAAAGCGCGGTGCAGATGTCGTGCTGGTCACTGTTTCAAGCGGCGAAACCCTGCTTGATGGGATCGGTTTGGTCCGGCCGGGTGGCTGGGTCAACGCCTTTGCCGGGGTTCCGGAAGGCACTTTTATCGAATTGGATGTACGCAAGTTACATTATCAACAATTTCATTTGACCGGATCCTCCGGACTGGCCCCGGACAACATGGAAGAAGCCTTGGAACTGCTTCAATCACCCACGGTTGACTTTTCCAGGGTCATCTCCGCCCACTTCCTCTTCCCACAGGTTGCAGAGGCAGTCGCTTACATGGAAAAGCGGGTGGGCCTGAAGGCAATTGTTACCTTTTCTTAGATCAAGGAGAGCATCTTGAAAGAAATCCGTTTAAATCATATCTTTGCAAAAGATAATCGTACGGTCATTGTGGCCTGCGATCACGCCGGCTTCATGGGTCCTCTAAAGGGTCTGGAACAGCCAGGCCAGCTCATAGATCATCTGGTGGAGAGTGGCGTAGACGCTGTCCTGACTACGCGCGGTATCGCCCAGACCTTCAGCAATCGCATCGGGAAACTCGGCCTTATTCTGCGAGCAGACGGAGGTTCCAGCATGGCCTCCCCGGTGATGGGAACCTTGCGCACGCTCTTCTCGATCGAAGATGCCTGCCGGCTGGGGGCGGACGCGGTCATCTGTATGGGTATGATTGGTTTCCCGGAGGAACCCTCCTCGCTCCAGAACCTGGCCAGTTTCACGGCAGATTCCGGCAAGTGGGGCATGCCGGTCATCGCTGAGATGCTGGTCAAACCCAAGGAAGGCGAGCAGGCTACTGTCCAGGAGATCGCTTTCGCTATGCGTATAGGCGCCGAGTTGGGTGCTGACCTGATCAAGGCCTCTTATTCTGGGCCGGCAAATTCCTACCGGACGGCGTTGAGCAGTTGTTACCGCCCGGTGGTTGTTCTGGGCGGCGAAAAAGTAAAAGATGAAACAGAAATGCTGCAGAACATCGCCGATGCTCTGGAAGCTGGCGCGAGTGGCGTCGCCATTGGGCGTAACGTCTGGCAGCATGCCAATCCAGCTGCGGTTTGCCGCTCCCTGGTAGAACTTGTCCACGGCAGTGGCAGCGTGGAGAAGGCCTTGAAGGAGATAAAGGCATAATGAAAGATGTGGTCATTGGGCTCGATATCGGTACTTCCAGCGTCAAAGCAGCCTGGTTCGATCTGAACGGCCACTTGCTGAGCAAGGCCAGCGTCCCCATTGTCCTCCATTCTCCTTCACCAGGCTGGGCTGAACAGGAGCCAGGCGACTGGTGGAATGCCGTTTGTGATGTTCTCAAGCAAACCCTGAAAGGGATCCATCCCGGACGAGTGGCTGGTTTGGGCCTTTCCGGTCAATGCCCGGGCCATGTCCTGGTGGATGGCGATCAGAAATCGATCGGGCGGGCGATTATCTGGCAGGACCAGCGGGCAGTGAAAGAAGCTGCCTGGCTGGCCGAAAATATCTCCCCTGCCCAGGCGGTCCAATGGGTGGGTACGGGTTCCCTGGCAGATGCCACCTGTCCGCCAGCGCGCCTGTTGTGGCTGAAAAACCACCGGGAACAGGACTGGAACCGGGCTGTATCTGTGTTGCAGCCAAAGGACTACATTGCCCTGCAATTAACTGGTAAGATCGGTACCGATCGTCACAGCGCCTATTGCCTCGTTAACCCCGACAGTGGCTTATATGAACAGGATTATTTCTCCACCCTGGGCCTGCTGCTGGATAAAATACCCACTGCCCTGCGGGCGACCGATGTGATCGGTCAGGTTACACAACTGGCCAGCCATCAAGTTGGTCTGGATCCCGGTACACCGATTGTCATCGGGACAATCGATGCTTATTGTGACAATCTGTCCGGCGGTGTGATCTACCCCGACCGGGCTGTGGATGTAGCGGGAACTTCGGAGATTGTCTCGCTGGCCGTTAATGGAAAACTGGAGGCAGAGGGTGTTTTCCCTGCCACTCTGGAAGATGGCAGCACCTTCTTGTGCGGTCCCACCCAGGCTGGCGGTGCCACTCTGCGCTGGTTGTCCAATTGCTTTTATTCTGAATTTGCGCCAGCCATAAACTACATCAAAATGGAGGCGGAGGCCGGTTCTGCCCCAGCTGGCTGCGATGGCCTAACCTTCCTGCCTTATCTGAATGGCGAGCGGTCACCCCTGTGGGATTCGAATGCCCGCGGAGCCTTTATTGGTCTGACCTTCCGGCACGACCGCCGGCATTGCACGCGGGCAGTTTACGAAAGCGTCGGTTTCGCCATCCGGCACATTTTGGAAATCTCGGAAAAGGCTGCCGGGCGAAAGGCTGAAGAGCTGGTCATTTGCGGTGGCGGTTCACGCAGTGCCTTCTGGAACCAGGTCAAGGCAGACATCCTGCAGCGCCCCGTCCGGCCAACTGCTGTCAGTGAAACCGGTTGCCTGGGAGCGGCCATTTTGGCCTGCGTGGGAACGGGGTTCTACTCTGATCTCAAAGAAGCCTGTGATCATATGATCGTCTTCCACGACACCCTCAGCCCAGACCGGTCGCTGGATGAAGTCTACGAAGCCAGCTATCAGGCCTATCGAAATTATTATCCGGCAATCCGGTCAGTTTTACCACGAACTGTGAGCCTGGAGAGGGGCTAAGAATGTATACGCGCGATGATGTTCAGCTCATGGTTCAGGTGGCCAGGTTCTATCATGAGAACCAGCTCAACCAGGAGGAGATTGCAAAAAGGTTAAATCTCACCCGGCAGAAGGTTTCACGCCTGCTCATCGCAGCCAAGTCACAGGGGATCGTCAGGACCGTGGTTTACGATCCCACCCCCGGTGATTCCGACCTTGGCAACGACCTAAAGAAGCGTTTTCACCTGCATGACGTGGTTCTCACTCCTGGTGAGAACCTGGAAGGGACCCAGCTGCGAGCTGCAATCGGGCTGGCAGCCGCAGAATATCTGAAGCGGAACTTACAAGCTGACCAGAATGTTGGCATCGGATGGGGCCGAACACTCTACGAAACCACCAACCTGATCCGCGAGGGCGAGCAGAAACACATCAATGTCATCCCATTGATTGGCGGTATTGGTGATATCTCTCCCTTCTTCCAGGTAAATGAATTAGCCCGCCAACTTGCGAATAAGTTCGATGGGGCTTATCGTAACTTATACGCGCCAGCATTTGTTGAGGATCACACTGTCTTGGTCAACCTGCTAAAAACCCAGGAGATTGCCCAATCTTCCGAGTTTTGGGCCAGGTTGGACATAGCTGTGGTAGGCATCGGGCACGTTGAATTCCAGAAGATATCTTCAATGTTCTTTGCAGACCATATTACTCCCCAAACCCTCTCAATGTTGGAATCCAAAGGAACGATCGGGGATATATGCGCCAGGTTCTTTGACATCCACGGGGCTCAGGTCTTCCCGGAATTGGGTGTTATCGGCATCAACCTGGATCAATTGAAATCCGTACCTGAGGTGATCGCAATTGCCGGAGGAGCGGAGAAAGTTCGAGCAGTGCTGGGCGCGCTGAGGGGCGGGTATATTAAAACACTTATCACCGATTCAACGACGGCCCGGGCAGTGCTTGCCGAAAATGAGGAGAGGAGGTGACATCGGGAGCCAATCATCAAAAAGAGAAGAGATGCCTTTTGTATCAATTCGTCACTATCAACCATTGAAGAACCAATCGAATCTGTTATTACATTCAGAAGGAGCGCACGATGAAAAAGAGTATTTTGATTGTTGTATCGATGGTGCTGGCTGTAACCCTGCTTGTTGGGTGTGGCTCCAAGGCTCCGGCGTTGATCACGGTCACCGGCAAGATTGCCAACAGCACGTACGACCTCACTGAGGCTACTTTTACGGCGAATGCTACCGAGTTGCAATACCACGATCCTTGGGTGGGCGATAGCGGTTCGGATGTCATGGAAAAAGGGATCCTTTTAAAGGATCTGATCACACTGGTAAAACCCGCCGCTGATGCCACGACCGTTGCGTTGATCTGCACGGATGGCAAGGAATACGATGTTTCGATGGCAGACGCTCAGAATTACAATATCATGCTGGTCCACTGGGTTGCTGGCACTGTCTTGGATACTAAGACAGGTGGCCCTGTGAAAGTGGCTTATCCCGCCGATGCGACCTCCTACACGAACGATTCGTGGGCCTGGTGGGTTGTAAAGGTGGAATTCAAGTAAATCGGACAATTTTTCATCTCTTCGATGTAACAGGTGGAAGGACTGACGGTGAAGTTTAGCCCAGCCCTTCCACCTGAGAAGGAATCTATGCAACCTATTGTCGAATTCCGTGAAGTGACATTTTCCTACCCACGCGCGGACAAACCTGCCATTAAAAACATCGGTTTCAACCTTTACCCGGGGGAATTCTTGGCGATGATCGGTCCGACCGGAGCAGGCAAATCAACGTTGTGTTATTGTTTTAACGGTGTTGTGCCCCAACTTTTCTCCGGAACGCTGAACGGGACCATCATCGTTTCGGGATACGACACCTGTCAGGTGGATATCCCGGTGCTGGCGGAGCATGTCGGCCTGGTGGTTCAAAATGCAAGGACTCAGCTGTTCAATGTCACGGTTTTGCAGGAAGTGGGTTTCGGCTGTGAAAATTTGGGTTGGCCGCGCCATGAAATCCAGAAGCGCGTCGAAGAGGCACTGGCTTTTGTCGGCCTCTCGGGATATGAATCGCGCCAACCTTCGGCGTTGTCTGGGGGGCAGCAGCAACGTGTAGCGATCGCCTGCGTGCTGGCCATGAACCCGGAGATTCTGGTGCTGGATGAGCCCACCTCAGAACTGGATCCCGTTGGCTCTGAACAGGTCATGGAAGTGATCGCTCGCTTAAATCGGGAGTTGGGAAAGACGATCTTCATGGTCACCCACGATATGGAATTCGTGGCCAAATATGCCAGTCGAGTCCTTGTGCTGAACGATGGCTGTTTGATGGAGGATGGGACCCCGGAGAACATCTTCGCCAAAGAGGACCTGCTCAAAGGTGCGCGCATCCGCCCTCCGCAGGTTTGTGAAGTGTCCCAGCAACTGCGCCAAGATGGCTATTCGATCCCTCAAATCCCAATATCCCTGGAGGGAGGGGTGGATACCTTTAGGAGACTGCGCGATGAGTGATAATGAGATTATCCGATGCCAGGATCTTCACTTTTCCTACCCCAATGGGTTGGAGGCATTGAAGAATATCAATTTAACAATCTCGAGAGGAGAATACGTTGCTTTTGTCGGCCAGAATGGCAGTGGAAAAACCACCTTGGTCAAACACTTCAACGGATTGCTCAAACCTACCCAGGGCAGTGTCCAGGTTTTCGGCGAAGAGACCAGGGGGAAAAAGGTGTCAGCGCTGGCGCGCAAAGTAGGTTATGTATTTCAGAATCCAGATGATATGCTCTTTTGCAGCAGTGTAGAGGAAGAGGTGGCTTACGGCCCGACGATGCTTGGCTTTGAGGCTGCCGAGGTTAAGGAAAAAGTGGAAAGCATTCTCCAAGAACTCGGACTCGTTGCCCATAAAGAGACACATCCTTTCGCTCTCAGTCTGGGAGATCGCCAAAGACTGGCGGTGGCTTGTGTTCTTTCGCTTGACCCTGAAGTGTTTGCATTCGACGAGCCAACCACCGGCCAGGATTATTTTGGGGGCGAGAGCATCATGGAGTTGGTCGACCAGCTCCATGATAAAGGCAAGACAATCCTGATCATTACTCACGATATGCCGTTGGTGGCTGAACATGCCCACCGGGTCGTGGTGATAAATCAAGGCCAGATCGCACTGGATGGAACGCCGAAAGATGTATTCAGCCAGACCGAATATCTCCGCACTCTATCATTGCGTTCTCCACAGGTAACCCTTCTGGCACAGAACCTCGGTTTGAAAGACCGCACCGTGTTGAATATCGAAGAGATGGTTGCGTGGCTTGAAAAAGAATATCTTCCAGCTCCTAAGAAGGTTACAGGAGGCATCGCATGATGAACATCGATTTTGCCTCTCTTAGTTCACCGCTCCAAAAATTGGATGGCCGGACCAAATTGATCGCCTTGTTGGGCATTTTCATCCTGGCATTACTTTTTTCCCAGCCATACTATGTTCTCGGGTTACTTGTCCTGGTACTGGTCATCTGGTGGATCGGCCGGCTGCCGTGGAACTTGATCAAAACCATCCTGCAATTCCTGCTGGTCATCGCCATCATCATCCTGGTTGTGCAAATTTTCTTCTATCCTGGCAAGACCAACCTGGTGCACATATCGGCTCCGATCAAATTTATCGGCTTCAGCGGCTATATCACCTTGGAAGGGCTCATGTTCGGCATCGCGATGGTGTTACGCCTGGTCGTGATTATGATCGTGGCGCCTCTGATGGTGATGACCACTCCCTTACCCGAATTCATGGTGGCTCTGGTCAAGCTGAAGGTCCCATACCGCTTTGCATTTATCATGACTACTGCCCTTAGCCTGCTGCCTTCCATTCAAAATCATGCTGCCATTATTCAGCAGGCGCAGTTGTGCCGTGGGATTACCAATTTTGAGAACAAGAACCTAGTGACAAAATTACGGGCGATGGCCGGGCTGCTCGTCCCACTCATTCTAGGGACCTTCCGGGATTCGCAGACCCTGGACGTAGCCATGAGCTCGCGTGCTTTTGGGGCTCCGGTCAAGCGAACGTTCCTGTTGGAAAGCCGCCTCAGTGCGGTCGACTACATTATATTGGTGACGACGGTCCTGCTTCTCGTGGCAGGCATTTACCTGCGCATCCGTGGTTACGGAGCGCTCTAATTGCAAAAGGAGAAAAATGACAACCCCTAAACCTGATCTGCAACCACAACCTGTCGACCAGCCCACCAAACAACGCACATGGAAAGCGAGGGGCCGCATTCTGAGCATGCCTATTTCGGTTCTCGCGATCTGGGCAGCGCTCTATATCGCCGCCAGCGCGATCCCAGCCTTGCCCGTTCCGGGCATGGGCGGCATGATCACCCTCAATGCGATCATGACAGCAATCTCCGGAATGATTCTTGGACCAGCGGCAGCTCTCGCCAACGCAGCTGGCGGGATAGTGGGAATGCTCCTCTATCCATACGGGTTTTCAGCTGGACCGCTGGGATTTTTGACCGTTACCCTAGGCGGGCTGGTGGCCGGTTTGTTATTTGCTGATCGGTGGCTCCTGGCCGCGATTCTGGAAGTATTGGTCATCGGAGCCTGGTTCGTCAACCCTGCCGCCAGGCAAACCGGTATGTGGCTGGTGCCTTTGCCTTACTCCGCGATCGCATTGATTGTCATCCTGGTCAAGCCGATCCGGGTGTGGATTCGCAAGAGCATTCTTACCCTCCACAAGGTATATATGTGGCCGGCAGTCTTTCTGATGGTCTGTGTCGGGCACTCGGTGGAGTACTTGACCACCAATGATATGGTCAACTGGATGTATAAGTTGACCTGGCAATATTGGGTGCCCACCTTGCCGTACTGGATTGGGGTGGATACAGTGATTATCCTGGTTTCCACTGCAGTAGGCGTCGGCGTCCTGGTTGGACTGCGTAAAGCCCGCCTGCCACAATTCGCAGACACATTGGAAAAATGAATGAGTTTAAACAGCCGGATTTATGGCTGCCTTGCCGGTCTCGCCGTGGGTGATGCCCTGGGCATGCCCACGGAAATGTTGACACCCGAACAGATCAGATCTGAATTTGGGTGGGTGGATCGCCCCGTCCGTGCGCCTGACTGGCACCCTCACAAGGACTTCGCTGCCGGGCAGGTTACCGATGATACCGGGCAGGCGCTGGCAATCGTTCACGCAATGGGGAGTGACGGCAAATTGACTGCCACATCAGTCGTCTCCGAACTGCTCAAGTGGGCGGATGCAGCTGGAGAGACGCTTCCGGCCATTCTAGGTCCGAGCACGCGCCGGGCGCTGGACAAGTTGAGGGCAGGGGAGGATCCCCGGCAGAGTGGGCAGGAAGGCATAACCAACGGAGCCGCCTACCGGGCCATCCCGGTGGGGCTGGTGAACTTCGACCTGCCGGACCAGCGTTTGCAGCAGGTTGTGGAAGCCTGTCTACCGACTCACGGGACCTGCGTGGCGATCTCAGGCGCTGCGGCAGTGGCCTGGGCTGTTGCGGAAGCGATCTCAGAGCAGTCTACCTTGGAGTCAATCCTGGCAGCCGCCAAACAAGGTGCCGAACAGGGACGCCGGTACGGCACTTGGGCCTGGGGAACGTCGCTTGAAAAACGCATCGACCTGGCTGTGCGTCTGGTTAATGAGAATCCTGAGGCGGAGGCTGCGCTGGCAGCCCTTTATAATTTCGTCGGAGTGGGTATGGACACTGCCGAATCGGTCGCAGCAGTCTTTGGCGTGATCTGCCTGGCAAAAGGCGATCCCATGCGGGCGGTCACCTATGCTGCTAATATTGGCGGTGATACCGACACGATCGCCGCCCTGGCCGGGGCGGTCTGCGGGACCTGGCGCGGCATCGACGCGATCGATCAACAGATGCTGGCACAGGTTGAAAAGGTCAATCATCTTGACCTGCACGGCGAAGCGGAGCGCTTGGAACACCTGATGGAACGGAGGATTGCTTAATGGGTAGTGACATCCGGATCGGATTCAGCATGCACCCGCGCTGGGCCGGTGCGGAGGGATTGGAGGCTTTTATTGCACCCCTGCGCCGGTCCGGGTTATCTTCGCTTGAGTTTGAGCTGGATGACCAGCAGGAGAACTGGCTTGATTTCGCTCCGCTCATGGAGGCGGCCTTCCAGATGGGTCTTGGTTTGAGCTTCCACGCTCCCTACCGCTCGCCTCACAACCTGGCCGGGTTTGCAGGCCAGGAGCGCAGCCGCATCCAGGACGATTACCGTCCCGCACTTGCGATCGCTGAAACCTGGGCACTTAGATCCCCTCGGTGCCGGACCGTGGTGATCCATGCCGCAGTCGCAAAGGAACCCGCTGTCCGGAAGGCCCTGATCGAAGACACCTTGGCCTTCCTGGCCTGGATCCTGGAAGAGTTCCCCGAGCTGCAATTGGCGCTTGAGAACAATCACACGGCCCGACCAGGCGAAGTCAAGGTCGGCGTCGAGCCTGAAGATGTCCTATCCATGCTGGCCGCCCTCGATATTCCGCGCCTGGGCGCCTGCTGGGACCTGGGCCACGATTACCTCCGACAAAAAGGGACGGTCCCAACGCAAGAGTGGTTATCCAGGGTCGTCCATGTCCATGTGCACGATGTTGACGAGAACGGCGAAGACCACTTCCCGTTAATCTTTGGCAGAGTACCGTATGAACCATGGCTGGGAGCCTGGAAAGCGGTGACTAAAGGAGGCGGCGTAGTGCTTGAATTGAAAGGGAAACATCTGCAGAACTGGCCCCAAACGCAGATCGCCGAAGCTCTTGAAACAAGCATTGCGTCCTTGAACGAGGTGCTGGCATGACCAAGACGGTAGTGAAACCCGACCAACCGATCGCAAGCCCAAGGTCCAGATGGTGGCGACGTTGGGGAGAGGAGACCTTTTCCGCCTACTTGTTCCTGCTGCCCAGCCTGGCCATTTTCATTGCCTTCACATTTTTCCCGGCGATCTATTCTGTCGTAGTAAGCCTGTTCCGCTGGAACCTGCCTGCCAAGGCGGTCTTCATCGGTTTTGAGAATTACCGGTACCTGTTCACCGATCCCCTGGAAGCCCCGATCTTCTGGAATTCCATTCTTCATACCTTCTATTTCACCCTGGGCGTTCCGATCAACCTGTTCGTCTCGCTGATGATCGCCCTGCTGCTGAACCGGAAGATGCCCGGGATCGGAATATTCCGCACGGCATTCTTCCTGCCCGCCATCACTTCTGTAACAGCCATCTCGGTTGTCTGGATGTGGCTGTACAGCCCGGCGCAATACGGCTTGTTCAACAGTTTCCTGATCAAGCTGGGTCTGCCGATCCAGCTCTGGTTGCGCTCCCCGGTCTTGGCCATGCCATGCCTGATCCTGATGGGGGTCTGGTCTGGAATGGGCTATAACATCATTATCTTCCTGGCCGGGCTGCAGTCGATCCCGCGCACCTTCTATGAAGCAGCCGAGATCGATGGGGCCAACAAGGTGAAACTGTTCACGTTCATTACCTGGCCCCTGCTGGGTCCGACGCTCTTCTATGTGCTCTCGGTCGGGATGATCAATTCCTTGAAAGCGTTCACCGAGATCGATGTGATGACCCAGGGTGGGCCGCTGAACGCTACAACGACCATGGCATACTATCTCTATCAGAATGCTTTCCAGAACTTCCAACTGGGACAGGCTTCCGCCATCGCCGTGTTGCTGTTCGTCATGCTGCTGGGACTGACCTGGGTCCAGTTCCGATTCATCGATCGAGGCATCTTCTATGAATAAGGCTGTGACCGAATTCTCCCCTCAAATGTCTGGCATGGGTAGCCGCAGGCCGCGCATCATGAAGGTCCTGTCGAACATACTCTGGTACGCGGTCGTGATCATCCTGATGCTGGCGGTGATCCTGCCGTTTGTATGGATGCTGGTCACGTCCTTGAAAGGGCAGAAGGAAGTATTTGCCTATCCGCCCACCTGGATCCCGCAGGCATGGCAGTGGCAAAATTACCTGGAGGTTTGGAAGGAAGCCCCCTTCGCCCGCTATTTTTTGAACAGCACGATCGTTGCCCTGGCAGTGACCGCCGGCCAGCTGACCTCGTGCATCCTGGCGGCCTTCGCCTTCGCCCGCATGAATTTCAAGGGCAAGAATTTCATGTTCCTGCTCTTCCTGAGCACCACCATGATCTCCACCCAGGTCACGTTGATCCCATCCTACCTGATCATGACGAAACTCAACTGGATCGATCACTACCAGGCACTGATCATCCCATTCCTGGCCAACGCTTTCGGAGTCTTTATGATCCGGCAGTCCTTCCGGGCCATACCAAAAGAGTTGGAGGATGCTGCCAAGATGGACGGTTGCGGACGTTTCCGCTTCCTGATCCAGATCGTTCTGCCCCTATGTACTCCGATCCTGGCCTCCCAGGCCCTGTTCGCTTTCATGGGCAACTGGAACTCCTACCTCTGGCCGTTGATCGTCACCAACTCGGACCAGATGCGCACCCTGCAGATCGGACTGCGTTACTTTGTCAGCGGGGAGGGGGGAACGCAATGGGGCGTGTACATGGCGGCAGCCGTGCTGGTCTGCCTGCCGGTGATCGCGATCTATTTCCTGGTTCAAAAGACTTTCGTTGAGAGCATGGCCACTACTGGTCTCAAGGATATCTGAGGCCGATCAAGTACAACTTTTAGCAAAGGAGATACAATAATGAAGACAACCACATTTCGAGGCAGGGATTTCCTGGCTGAGACCGATTACAGCCGTGAGGATATCGAGCAGATCCTGGCGTTGGCAGGCGAGTTGAAGATGGACCGGGCCAAGGGCAAGCTGCATGACGACCTGCTGCGTGCCAAGACCCTCTTCATGATCTTTTACAACCAGTCTCTGCGGACGCGCAACTCGTTCGAAGCCGGGATGACTCAACTGGGTGGGCATGCCCATTACCTGGATCCGGATAAGATCTATACTCCCGCCATGGAAGGCCATGAGGTGGCGTATTCCACCGAGCGCGTCTCTGACGTGGCACGTGTCCTCGACCGCATGGGCGATGCCATCGCCATCCGTTGTTATGGCGACCCAGTCAATTGGGAATATGGCGGTGCTCATGCTATGTTGAAGGAGTTCGCCCGCTGGGCAGAAATCCCGGTTTTGAATATGGAAGACGATATTTACCACCCCTTCCAGGGTCTGGCAGATACAATGACGGTCAAGGAGAAGTTCGGCGGCTACAAAGGCATCAAGTACACCATGTCCTGGGCCTATTCGCCCAGCGTTCACAAGCCGCGTGCAGTTCCGCAGTCAGCGATCCTGTATGCTACCATGATGGGAATGGAAGTCACCCTGGCGCATCCCAATGGGATGGAGCTGGATCCCAAGATCATTGCACAGTGCCAGACCTATGCCGACGAGGCGGGCGGCTCATTCCGCATCACCAATGATTTCGAGGACGGCGTAAAAGGCGCCCACGTGGTCTATCCCAAGGCCTGGTGCGCAACACCCATCTTCCTGGCTCCGGTCGGCCAATCCGATCCCAAGAAGACCCAGGAGATCTTCGATCAACACAAGGACTGGATCTGTAACAAGGAGATCATGGACACGGCTGACAAGAGTGCCATTTATATGCATTGCCTGCCGTGCGACCGAGGGTATGAGGTCACCAACGATGTGATCGACAAGACCTCCGGCTCGGGCTGGCTGTCGGCCGCTTTCGATGAGGCGGAGAATCGCCTTCACGTACAGAAGGCCGTGATGGCGTTGTTGATGAATTAACCCGATGCTTGCGATTCCCTGCCCCTTTCCCCAGGGGGACAGAAGCTGGTTTTGATCTGTTCTGAAAGGATGGATGCAATGAAAAACAAGAATTGGCTGGTTTTGATCCTGATCGTCGTGATCGTCCTGTCTGCGTGCGGAGGAAAAACCCCTGTACCTCCTACCACCGGATCCATTTCTCCGACCACTGGTTCCGGTTCGCCCTCTGCCGCAACCCCACCTGCAGCTGACCAGATCACCCTGGATTTTTGGTACGCTTTGAGCGGAGGCAGCGGGGATGCCGTGAAGGAGCTGGTCAACCGGTTTAATGCCTCCCAGACGGGCATTAATGTCGTCGCTGTCTACCAAGGTTCCTACGCTGAAGCCATAGCCAAGATCGATGCCGCCATCGCGGGTAATACCGTCCCAAACGTGGTCCAGGTCGGCGCGGCTCCCCTGTTGGGGAGCAGCGAAGCCATTCTGCCGATCACGGATTTCACCCACGCGGACACCAGTTTTCAACTCGATCAGATCATACCGGCATTTCTTGACTACAACACCGCCGGCGGGACCCTCTGGTCCATGCCATTCAACAATTCCATGCCGGTGTTGTACTACAACAAGGATCTATTTACCGCTGCCGGGCTGGACCCCGAAGCTCCGCCCCAGAACCTGGATGAGTTGCTGGCTGATGCACAGAAATTGACCCTCGATCCGGATCACACTGGCACTCCCTCCCAGTGGGGGTTGAATTTCCGCGATGATACCCAATGGTATCTGAGCACTCTGTTCCTCGAAAACGGCGCCCAGATCGTCAGCCCGGACGAGAACCAGGTGCTGTACAACAGCCCGGAAGCGGTTGCCATGCTGCAACTGTGGGGGGACTGGATCACGAAGTACAAGGTGATGCCGGTCAACCAGCATTCTGAAGCCCAATCCGATTTCCTGGCGGGCAAGCTGGGGATGTTCATTGGCTCGAGCGCCCTGGTCACCAGCCTGAAAGCTGGCGCCTCGTTCAATCTGGGCGTAGCCATGTTCCCAGCAGTCGGCACGAGCCATGTGGACCCGGTGGGAGGCGGCAGCCTGGCGATCTTCAGTAACAAGGATACCCGGCTTGTCCAAGCCTCCTGGGAATTCGTGAAATACATGGTCTCCAAGGACAGCCAGATCTACCTTGCGACCCAGACCGGGTATCTTCCGATCTACAAGGATGCCATCAACTGGCCGGAGATCCAGTCTTTGATCACGACCGATCCAGCCCGCAAGGCCGCCATCCAGGAACTTCAATACGCTTTCGCCATCACGGAGTTCTCCGCCCTCGGCGACAGTGATGCGGCTCTGCGGAAGGCTGTCCAGCAAATTGAGCTGGGTGCCTCCACCCCGCAAAAGGCCCTCGACGACGCGGTCACAAGCGTCAATCAGGCCATCCTGAGGTATAAATAATCGCCTTCAATCGGGAAGCACAGCTTGTGATGGGAAACATCCATCCGGTCACTTGTCCATTTTGCAGCTTGTGTTGTTCCGATCTCCATCTCTCTTTCGATGGAGGTCGCTTGGTCAGTTTTACCCCTGCTTGCCCACTGGGGGAGACCAGCTTCCGGCGCGCTCAGGCCGATCTTTCTGGCGATGATCCTCCTAATTCGTTCTATGAAACCTCCTTTCGAACAGCTCAGCAATGGCTGCAGGGAGCCCGTCAGCCGCTGGTGGTTCTTTCTGGAAATCTGGATGGTGAGGCGGTCTCTGCGGCGATTCGTCTGGCCAAGCAATTCTCGGCCATCCTAACCTGCGACGAGGAAAGTACCGGTTCGATCCTTGGGTTGTCCATGCAGGCAGCCGGCTTGCTGACGAATACCTTGCACGACCTTCGCGACCTGTCCCTGGTGGTCCTATGCGGTGTTGACCCGGCTCATACCCATCCACGCCTGGGCGAGTTCCTTGGCCGGGACTTGGCGACCGATTCCCTGTTTCTTGATATGCCCGATCCCTTGGAAGCCCTGCGCTGGTTTCGCCTGGCCGGTACAGATAAAACGGTTCACATCCCGACTAAATTCGCTGAGGCCGCAACTCGCATCGGGGTAGCCTCCTCAGGCCTGGTCGTTTTCGGCCCTGAATGGCTCAAGTTCGGGAAACCTTTCACCGCCGAACTACTGCTCTGGCTCAAGAGTCTCAAGGGGGAGAAACACTGGTACGGCCTCTATATGGCTCCAGCGCCTAACAGTACCGGTGTGGTCGAGACGCTCCTTTCTGAAACAGGTTTCCCGGGCAATCTGCTTTTCTGTCAGGAGCGAGCCGAGTATTCTCCACACCTCTGGCGTGTCGAACGGATCATTCAGCAGGGTGCTTCGGACCTGTGCCTCCTGGTTGGCCAGCCCGGCTCATTCTCCGAAAAGACTCTTGCCCTTCTCTCCAAAGGCCGGACCATCCTTCTTGACCCGCACCAACCCGCCTGGAACCCGCCTATCTGGCTCCCTACCGCCCGGGTTGGGGTCGAAGGCCCAGGTCGTTTCCAGCGTCTGGATGGGGTACCGGTCGAATTTCGGCAGCTTCTTCAGGGCTCTCACCCCCTGATAAAGGATCTCCTGTTAGAATTGACCCATGAGGAATTTCAGGTATGATCCTGATCCGCGGCGCTGAATTATACGACCCGGCCCATGGCATCAATGGCCAGGTTCGGGACCTGTGGGTGAATGGTGAGCGCATTGCACCTGCCCCCTCTGAACCTGGTACGCCTGATGTCATTGACGGAAGCGGGACCATCCTTGCTCCGGCCGGGGTGGAGATCCATACCCATGTGGCCGGCTATGGGCTGAATGCTGCCCGCCGTTTCTTGGTTGGCGACCCGGCTTTGCTCGACCTTCTGACACCTTCGGCGGAAACCGCGGCACAACGTTATCTTTCCTTGGGTTATACGACCGTTTTCGACGCTGCTAGTTCACCTCTGATGGCGCGCTCAACATCCAATGACTTGCAGCGCATGGTTGGCCTCGATCGCGGTACCTTCACCCAACTTGGCGACCACCTCTTGCTGCTTCAGACCCTGGCGCGTGGCGACATGCAGGAAGTGCGCGACATTCTGGCCTGGCTTCTGCACGTCGCCGGGGGTTATGCAGTCAAGCTGGTGAACCCGGGCGGCGGGATTGCCTGGAAAGCCGGGCAGCCAGCTCCCGGTTTGGACGAACCTATCGGGCTGGGGAATCTGACCCAACGTAGGATCATTCAGACCTTGGTAAGGCTGGTCAATGAGATGGGTCTGCCCCACCCTATCCACCTGCACGCTGGCCGTCTGGGACAACCCGGTAATGCGGACGCTTTTTGTGAAACCGTCAGGGCGCTGGACGGGCAACGTGCCCACCTGTGTCATATCCAGTTCTACTCCTACGGACAGGACGAAAACGGCAGCTTTACTTCTGCTGCCGAGAAGGTTGTACAATGCCTTCAGGAATACCCGCAGATTACCTCTGACGTTGGCCAGGTGTTATTCGGGGCAGCCATGGCCATCTCCTTTGATACCAGTGGTTTGTCTGATTTGCAGAAGGCTACTGGCAAACCCTGGATCAGCCGGCAGTTGGAAGGCGAAGGCGGGACAAATGTCCTACCGCTTTCTTACCAGGCCAGGGATGCCTCCAGCGCTATCCAGTGGGCGGTTGGCTTGGAGTTGATTTTGCGCTTCCCGGATCCGTCCCATCTGTTCCTGACCACCGACCATCCAAATGGGGCGCCCTTCACTGCTTACCCGCAGGTCATCGAGTGGTTGATGAGCCGGCCAGCTCGCCAGGAAATGCTCAAGCGCATTCATCCGGCGGGAACCCGCAAGACCGGCCTGGCCGGTATTGAACGCGAGTTCACCCTGGATGAGATCTTTGCCATGACCTCCTGGGGCCCGGCCAAAGCGCTTGGTTTGGCTGACCGTGGCCACCTGGGAACCGGGGCGCTCGCTGACCTGCGGTGCTATCGCAAGCAGACAAACCTGTGCAATATGTTTACCCGGCCGGAATGGGTGATGCGCCGCGGCAAGGTTGTTGTCCAGGGTGGGCAACTCGCTGCCCCAGACAGGGGTGGGCTGGTTGTGGTGCGCCCGACCTGGGATGAGGATCGCTTGCCGCTCATCCAGGCCGCCCTAGCGGATCTTGTATCTGTTCCGGTGGGGGACTACGGCCTCGGGGCAGCTGGTCAAATCGGGGCGGAGGAGGTAGTATGCGCGTCCAGGATGTATTGATCGACGATACTTTTGCCGAGGCCTTTCCGATGGCTGTCAGCCGTCTGGTCATTACGGCCGACAGCCCGCGCCTGGCATTCCAGGCTGCTCAGGCAGCAACCGGCCTGGCTTTCTCGATCATCGGCTGCGCCTGTGAGGCTGGCTTGGGCGCGGCCCTTTCCTCCGATCAAACCCCCGACGGTCGTCCCGGACAGGCTGTGCTGCTGTTCAGCTATTCCGCGGAGAAGCTGGAGGAGCACCTGTTCCTGCGCATCGGGCAGGCTATCCTTCCCTCAGCCACCTCGGCCTGTTTCAACGGGCTGCAGGCTGAGAAGACCGCCAAAGTGGGCAGCCGCCTGCGCTATTTCGGTAACGGTTTCCAGTCCAGTAAGTTACTGGACGGGCGCCGCTATTGGCGCATTCCGGTGGCGGATGGCGAGTTCGTCCTGGATGAAATGTATGGTTTGGGGCAGGGGGTGGGCGGTGGCAACCTGATTTTGCTGGGAAGCGACCGGGCCGCGGCCTTGGAGGCCGCTGAGGCTGCCGTAGCAGCTGTCTGTGGTATCCCCGGCGTGATCGCACCCTTCCCGGGCGGGGTTTGCCGCAGCCCGAGCAAACCTGGCTCGCGATACAAGAATGTACGCGCCTCCACCAATGACGCCTTCTGCCCTACTCTGCGCAGCCGGACTGCCACGCAACTATCCCCGGAGGTCAAGGCGGTTTACGAGCTGGTCATCGATGGGCTGAGCGAGGAGGCTGTCGGGCAGGCCATGGCGGCCGGGATCCGGGCAGCTTGCCGTCCAGGCATGTTGCGCATAACCGCTGGAAATTATGGCGGCAAGCTGGGCCCTTATCACCTTCACTTGCACAAGCTGCTCGAGACCTATCCCGGATGAGAATCGAACTTGAACTCGCGTCCCCCAGTGACCTGCAGGTTGACATGGGGATGCTCTCTCCTTCAAAAGTGCTCTCTCTTCCTCCCGGGGAGATCGAAAAGCTGACAGTGCTCGTCGCTGGTCGCCCGTACCCACTGGGTGAACATTTCAAGCTGACACGATCCGAGGCCGGGGTGGATGAGTTGGTTTTATTTGGCCAGACACGGCGGATCGTTTCTGCCGGTCGCGGGATGGACGCCGGTAGACTTGTGATCAATGGGGAAGCCGGACCCTTCACCGGCTTAGAAATGAAGGGCGGGGAGCTTGAGGTATCCGGGAATGCTGGCGACTGTCTGGGAGTAGCCATGTGCGGCGGCCTGCTTCGTGTCCGTGGCAGTGCCGGGGACTGGTGCGGTGCCTCACTGCCTGGTCAGGCCAGAGGAATGACCGGAGGAACTATTTTTGTGGATGGTAATGTTGGCCTAGAAGCGGGCGCTGGCATGCGCCGTGGTTTGATGGTCGTTGGCGGGAACAGCGGGGAATCCATGGGTGCGGGTATGCTAGCCGGAACCATCTTTTGTCTGGGTCGTCTCGGACCAGGCGCCGGGTTGGAATTGAAACGCGGCAGCCTGGTAGCCGGGAGTTCTTTAATGCTCCTACCAGGTTTCCGCCCGGCAGGCGAAGCGGATCCTGAATGGCTGCATATCTACCTTACATCGTTTCGCCGGCTTGGACTGACCTACCCGCATGTATGGGATAGACAGCCGCCCCAACGCTTTACCGGGGATCACCTCGTATTGGGAAAAGGAGAAGTGTTGGTCTATGACATCCTTGAATGAGCGCGCTTGGCAGCGCCTGGGAAAGGCCATCGCAGAAAAGGACCGGTTGAATATTTTGATTCGGGTGTTGGATTGTGGGACCAGGCTGGTCGATGCCGGGATAAATTCTGCCAGCGGTCTGGATGCCGGCTTGGCCATGGCTGAGATTGGGATGGCAGACTTGGGCGTGGCCCAACTCGAGTTTGCCACTCTGAATGGGATTCCCTGGCCATACGTCGTGGTTCGTTCCGATCATCCACTGAAGGCATGCTTCCTGAGCCAGGCAGCCCATTGGCCGGTTCAGGTTGATGGTTTCCATGCCATGGGTTCGGGTCCTGCCTGCCTGCTGAACAAAGCGCTGGATCCCGGTAAACCCTTTGGATTCGAGGAGAAGTCGGACTGCGCTGTGATGGTGCTCGAGGCTCGTCAACTCCCGGATGAGGCGGCTTGCTGTTCGCTGGCTGAGACTTGCGGGGTCAGACCAGATAAGCTGGCCCTGGTGGTGGCTCCCACCTCCAGTCTGGCAGGTTCTACCCAGATAGCAGGCCGGTCGGTCGAGACTGGGCTGCATAAGCTGCATGCACTCGGTTTCGATTTGCGCATGGCAACCGCCGGGATGGGTCGGTGTCCGATCGCAGCTCCTACCGGGGATGACTTCGCCTCGTTGGGTCTGACAAACGACCTGGTCATGTATGCCAGCCAGGTCTGGTTGTCGGTCCGATGTGCATCCGATACCGCCCTGACAGACTTCGCGGCGAAGCTACCGGCTGCCACCAGCCCCAGCTACGGTCCGCCCTTTATCGAAGCTCTCAAGAAGGCTGGCGGGTTTTACGATCTCGACCCGGGCTTGTTCGCTCCGGCTGAGGCAACCCTGATCAACCTGGATAGCGGAAAGACATTTCATGCAGGTGGAGTGGATATCGACCGGTTGATTGGGGTCCTGAAAGGATTATCCAATCATTAAACCTCTTGTCGCAATTCTTGGAAATCCAGGCGCCTGGCACACCCATGTTTTGCAGGCTGCCTTGGAGAAAAACGGTGCCCGTGTGGCCTTTGTTGATGCCATCCAACTGACAGCCAAACTGGGGTCTGGAGCAGGGGTCAGCGGGAGCGGAATGTCGCTCGCAGAGTGTGACCTGCTTCTGGCGCGTGAAATCCCCGGTGGGTCTCTTGAGCAGGTCATCTTTCGCATGGATGCCCTCCACCAGCTAGAGAATGCTGGCCTGCGGGTGGTCAACTCTCCCTATGCTATCGAAAAGATGGTTGACAAGTACTATACTCTTTCACTTCTTCAGCAGGCTGGTATACGCGTCCCTGAGACACGTGTCACCGAGGATTTTACTCAGGCCATGGATGCCTTTCAGGCCTTGGGACGGGACGTGGTAGTTAAACCACTGTTTGGCAGCCGTGGGGTCGGGATGGTGCGCGTTACCGATTCCGACACGGCCGGACGGGTCTTCCGTGCCTTGCAGTTAGGCGGCTATGTTTATTACCTGCAACAGTACCTTCCTCATAACAACCGTGACCTGCGCGTCATGGTGGTGGGCGATGCATGCGTTGCTGCCATGGAACGGGTGGCTGACTCCTGGAAGACCAATATAGCTGCCGGTGCACTGCCCATCAGCACTGAGTTGTCCTCTATAGTTGGAGATATCTGCCTGAAGGCCTCCCGGACCCTGGGAGCGGACTACTGTGGCGTGGACCTGCTTCGCAGCGAGAGCGGCGAGATATTCGTGCTGGAAGTTAACAGTATGCCGGCTTGGCAGGGCTTACAGGAGGTTACCCCCTTTAACATCGCGGACCAGATTGTGGAATATTCCTTTGGTTTTATACGGGGAAAGAAAAGTTAATTTAATGGAAAGTTGGGGGCTTGAAGGGTAAGTAATCTCCTCGCTAACCAAAACGAAAAGGATCAAGGCACTGCTACCTGAAGCCAACCAACATGGATACCGAGGAAGCCCATCGGAGAGCTGGTCATCGAGGGCTGATTGCTGTTGCCGAGGTATGGCGGACAGGCGGACGCGATTCTCATCTTCAGTTGGGTAGGTAACCCTCCCGTGAAATAGAACCAGCAGAAAGTGGGTACTTCTGGCAAAATTAGACCCAGGAGCAACCACATGAAGCAGTCGAAGTTCAGT
>Ga0209777_10000746_pt1 | contig 50738 bp, 46 predicted proteins | sample FrelakmetHBP12HB_FD_187147 | JGI IMG/M metagenome (GOLD analysis project Ga0209777, IMG submission 187147) | Freshwater lake sediment microbial communities from the University of Notre Dame, USA, for methane emissions studies -HBP12 HB (SPAdes)... | ecosystem: Environmental > Aquatic >... | reverse complement strand
AAATGTCAACCAAGCGCAACTCGCCATTTTTTTGAAAAGTTTTTATCCACGATTTAATCATCTAAGGCTGATGTCGGGCAAAGAATTTTTCACAAGCCGCTACGAACAATTAGGCTGGCAGTACCATGAGGTTACGTTAAAGCAAGCCATCCGAGTCAACAACACCAACGCAAAAGGAAAAAAACTAATCGCGCGGCTTGCAGACTTAGGTGTCCATCTGCAAAAAATCCCCTTCCTCGACTCGGGTTATTGGGTGCTTGACTCGAAGGTTTCCGCTGGCGCAACCGCCGAGTACTTGTTGGGTATGTACTCTATTCAGGAAGCCGCCGCGCAGATCCCCGTCTCCGTCTTCACGCATCTAAAAGGCAAGAAAGTGCTCGAAGTTGCAGCGGCTCCGGGCGGCAAAACTGTGCATTTGGCGGATTTGATGGAGAACTTGGGGGGGATTGTGGCTTTGGATGTTGATAAGTGGCGGTTGAATGCTCTGGTTAACCATTTGGAACGTTGCCGCGTCAGCAACACGGTGGTTTACATGTTGGATGCACGGCAAGCCTCGACATTAAACTTAAAGTTCGACAGGATTCTGGTTGATGCTCCATGCTCGGGCAATTTCGCCGGCGACAAAAACTGGTTCGCCAATCGGACTCTAAAAGACGTGGAGCGCAACGCTGGTTTGCAGCGGGAAATTCTAACCGACGCTGCTGAATGCCTCAGTGATAAGGGAGAACTGGTTTACTCCACATGTTCGCTTGAACCTGAAGAGAACGAGTTGAAAATGGATTGGGCAGTAAAAAACCTCAACTTGCAAATCGAAGAGATATACTGCGAAGGCGAAAAAGGCTTAACCAGCGTTTTCGGCAAACAATTAGACCCTTCGATTAAAAACTGCAGACGGCTCTGGCCAGGTGAAACCCAAGGCTTCTTTGTGTGCAAACTTAAAAAACGGAGCCCAAAACCATGAACACACGCGCTATAACGGACTTTGCCGCCCAATTCGGGGTTCAAATCGCGTTAAACGTGGATTTAATGGTTGAGAACACTGGACGCTTTTACCTGGTTAATCCCGCTTTGAAACCCTTGATTCGGGAAGACTTCTTTTCCGCTGGTGTTTTTTTGGGGAAAGCGAAGGAGGGAAAGTTCTTTCCCAGCTTTAACCTGCTTGGGATGCTTGCGAAAAAGGAAGCTAACCGAATTATCCTTGACAAGAAGGCAACTTGGCTTTTTATCTGCGGCAGGGACGTTTTGAGGAAGAGCATCGTGCGTGTTACGGGTCCAGGCAGGAAGGATACGAATACTTTGGTGTTCAACGAGTTTGGCGAATGTTTGGGATTTGGCAGAATTGTTGAAAACCTGCGCGGTTCCACAGTGGATAATGGGCTTGTGGTTAGAAACGTTTTGGATGTTGGGGATTTTCTGCGAAGGGAACGTTGATTTTTTTAGGCTAGTTTTAGAGTTTGGCTTTGTTTTTTGTTTGCTGTTTGCGCCTTTTTTTTAGTTGTTTATGGTGGACTACAGTTTAACGTTTCTTTCTTCTAATGAACGTTTATCGAATCATTTCAGAGATAAACTTATATACGTTTATGTTTTAAGTGATTTCCATTACATATGAATTTAAAATGGTGAAACTCATGGACGAACAAATGACGAAAGCCATTGAAACTTTAAAAACAAATAACATTCGATGGGTGCACTCAGCATTCATTGATGTCCGAGGAATACTCCAAGACATGGTTCTGCCCGCAAGAGAATACCTTAACGGCGCAGCTTTCACGGAAGGCATAGGCTTCGACGGATCCTCTGTTAGAGGCTTCAAATCCATCGAAGAATCCGACATGATATTCATGCCCGACGCAAAAACTTTGTCGATTATGCCCTGGGTTACAGAAGAAGGGCAAAAAAGCGCCATAATCCTTGGCGATTCACTGGAAGCTTTCGGCGGAAAAGAACCCTCAGTCACCTGTCCAAGAGGCTACGTAGCAAAAAGAGCCATAAAAGCAGCTAAAGACATGGGTTACACCGGAATATTCGCTCCTGAACTGGAACATTTCGTATTCACCTCGATTGACCCCACCAAACTAACCTGGGACCTATGGGCTGCTCCAAAGAGCGGTGAAGGAGACGCATGGGGCGCACCGCGCGTTGTTCCTGAATCCCCAGAAATCAAACCAGGCGGATTCATCCTAAGACCCAAAGAAGGCTACTACCGAACCCCGCCAGAAGACACCACCGTCGCATACAGAAACGAAGTCTCACAAATCCTTGAAGACTACTTCGGATTAACCATCGAGAAACACCACCATGAAGTCGCCACTGTGGGGCAAGTGGAAATCGATTACAAGTACGGTGAGCTCTTGGAAACAGCCGACCGGGCATTGTACTTCAAGTTCGTAGCTAAGAACATCGCTAAAAAACACGGCTTAATCGCTACCTTCATGCCTAAACCGATCTACCTGGATAACGCCAGCGGAATGCACGTTCACTCATCACTTTGGACTGCTGGAAAGAACGTAATGTACGACGGAAGCGACGAGTACGCTGAACTCAGCCAAATCGGACGGTACTACGTTGGAGGCATCTTGAAACACGCAAAAGCCTTGACCGCTGTCTGCTGTCCAACGGTTAATAGCTACAAACGGTTAGTGCCGGGCTTTGAAGCGCCAATCTACGTTATGTGGAGCCGCAGAAACCGCTCTTCACTCGCAAGAATACCTCTCTACTACAAGGGCGCGGGCTTTGCAGCGCAGAAACGTGTGGAATACCGAGGCGTTGACCCATCATGCAACCCGTACCTTGCATTCAGCTGCATCTTGATGGCCGGGCTTGACGGAATAAAGCGTAAGATTGAGCCGGGCGACCCAGTTGACCAAGACGTCTATAAACTCAGCAAGGCAAAACGCAAGGAACTCGGCATAAAAGAACTGCCGACAACACTAAAAGACGCACTTGACGAGATGGAGAGCGACGAAGTTATAAAGGAAACATTGGGCAGCCACGTATTCAACGCATTCATAGAACTGAAAACCAACGACTGGAACCAGTACTGCCTCTACATTTCGCCATGGGAAATAATGAAGTACCTTGACTACTAAGTCGAGAAATATCAACAATTTTTTTTCTTTCTTCTTTTTGATACTTCACATAGTTCACCAATAACTCTTCTGGTCCATAAGAATTTAACACTTACGCAGTTTTATCTTGCTGTTAGCGACTTTTACTTTCATCCACGTCTCCACTGTTGTGAAGTGTAGTTTCAACACTTTCTTATGAATCGCATGTGTTCTTTACACTTTCACTCACCCCTCTACTGTCAAAACATGTCGTTACAGCGTGTGTTTAAAAAGCCATGAAGTGGCTTTCGTATTTCCTTCTAAATTGGGGAGAATAAGAGCATGAGTACAAATCAATTAGTTGAGTTGACAACCTCAAAGACACTGCTTTCTCTAAACATCAGAAACGTAGACCAACTATTCTCTGGATTCAATGAAGGTGACTTTGCAATCATTCAAGGCTCATCAGCATCAGCATTAACCTCTCTGCTATGTGTTAGGGGACAATTACCCAATCAACTAGGTGGATTAAACAGCAAAGTCCTCTTCATTGACGGTGGAAACACCTTTGACCTCTACCAAATATCACAACTCGCAAGAGCACACCACTTAAACCCTAAACAGGTACTCGATAACATCTACATATCAAGAGCATTCACAGCTTACCAAGTAACAGCACTTATAATGCAGAAACTCAAACTAACAATAAAAAAAGTAGACGCTAAACTAGTAATCATCTCCGACCTTGCTGGATTCTTCTTAGACACGGATTTACCTGATTATGAAGCTCAAAGAGTCTTCAGTCAAGTCCTAACATATCTCTCGAACTTCGCAAAAGAAAACAAAATTGTATTAGTAACCACTTATCCACCCCACAGAAGCGACACAAGGAACACCTATCTACACAATTTAGCTGTAGCAAAAGCAAACGTAATCTTATCGCTAACCCGAACAAAGTACGATAGAGTCATCAACTTAGAAAAACATCCCTATCTCAAATTAGGGTCGGTAGAACTCCCATCCAATCATATTACACTGACAGACTTCATTGGAGAGAGAGCATAATGGGAAAAACTGTTGCATCCTACCGCATGGCAATCGAAGACGAAATCACCCGATGGAACGGATTCGCAAAAGCTCTACGCATAGAAGACAAAGTAGCTTTTGACGCATTAATGGATGCTGTTAGAAGCTATGCATCTGCTGGAAGTAATGCAACCATGCCAATCCTATTCGAACCTATGGTGATGTCCATTTTAGTCTCTCAACAAAAGAAGATAATGGCTTTAGAGAAGAAGCTTGATGCAACCGAACAGTAAAAAAACTGTTAAAGGGTGGCTATTTGACATCTATCCCACTGTCTTTGGAGAAATGACAGTCTGGATAATAAGCGAAAACGGTGAAAGAGTACGGCTAACTGACCGATTCCAACCAAAAGTCTACGTTACAGGAAACAAAGAAGACTTAGAGCGTCTCATTGGCAAGTTGTACTCGAACCGTGACATTGCTCACTGGGACTTCATCTACAAGTACGCCAATCCAACAGATAGCGAGAAATCTAAAGTTTTAGAAGTTACTCTCAAGGATTGCAGAAGAATCAACGCATTTACAAATGAAGTCCTAAAACTCGGAGACTATCTCCGTTATGAAGTTCATAACTGTGACTTGCGTGGTGACAGAGCTTACCTTTTTGAAAAAGGCTTGTTTCCTCTTGCTTTTTTAGAAGTTGAAAGCGACAAACAATGCTTAAAGTATGAGCTTCTCGACAAAGTTGAAAGTATAGACTACGTAATTCCCTCATTTAGATTCATGAGGTTAAGCTTGGAAGTCGCTAAAGAAGGTAAACTTTCTAATCTTGAAGACCCAATAGGAAGCTTCCAAGTAGAACAAGACAACCAAACCATATCAATTGACAAAGGAACAGAAGAAGACAAACTTCTTGAATTAGTCAAAGTAGTAAAAGAGCTTGACCCCGACATTGTAATCACAAATGGAGGCGATTCCTACCTATTCTCCTATCTGATTCAAAGAGCTAACTTCAACAAAGTCCTTGATAAATTCCTTCTAAGTAGAGACAACACACCATTCATCCCCAAACCGTCAACAGGTAGGTCTTTCTTCTCATATGGAAGAGTGTTCTATAAAGCTCCAACAATGCGGTTGTTTGGAAGAATACACATAGACCAAACCAATACTTTCATCCTCAAAGAAAGTAGCTTTCAAGGAATGTTTGAAATCGCAAGAACATGCAGAGTACCCTTGCACACAGCTTCTCGCTCATCAATCGGTTCAAGCATGTCCTCATTGCAATTTTATCAAGCATTCAAAGATGATATTCTTCTACCTAGAAACAAGAGCATCCCAGAAAATTTCAAGACAGCTTATGAATTATTGGTTGCTGATAGAGGTGGATTTGTATATGAACCCAGAGTTGGCATCCATGATGACATAGGAGAAGTAGATTTCTCCTCAATGTATCCAGCGCTAATGGTCAACAACAACATTTCAGGTGAAACAGTACTTTGTGAGTGCTGTCCAGATTCTAAACTTCGCATACCAGAGCTAAACTACAACATCTGTGAAAAAAGAGAAGGAGTCGTTCCTAAATCTCTAAGATTAATTCTCACAAAGAGGTTAACATACAAGCAATTAAAAGAGGAAACCAAAGACCCTGTACTCAAAGAGATTTACGATAATAGGCAAATAGCGTTAAAGTGGATTTTAGTCACCTGTTTCGGTTATCTCGGTTATAAAAACGCTAAATTCGGAACAGTAGATGGACACATAGGTGTCTGTGCTTTTGGAAGAGATGCTCTCCTCAAATCTTCAAGGACAGCAGAAAGTCAAGGCTTCGAAGTCATACACGGAATCGTAGACTCCCTTTGGTTAAAGAAAAAAGGTGCAACCATAGAAGAATACCAAGCATTCTGCAAAAAAATCAGCGATGATGTGGATGTTTCTCTGAATTTTGAAGGAAAATACAAGTGGATTGTCTTCTTGCCATCGAGAATGCACCCAAACATAGGAGTGCTGAATCGTTATTATGGGGTTATGGAGAGTGGCAAGTTAAAGGTCAGAGGTTTAGAAGTGCGTAAGCGAGACACACCCAAATTTGTCTTCGATGCACAGACTGAGATGATTGATGTTTTAGCGAAAGCTGATAATGCAATCGAGTTTTTGAATAGGATACCTGACGTTTTCGATGTTGTGAGGAAGTATCGTAAACGACTTCTTGATGATGACATCTCTGTTTGGGATTTAATGGTGACTAAGCACCTTTCGAAGAACCCAAAGCATTACAGACAGCAAGTTAGTCAAGTTATTGCGGCTCAACAGCTAATTAAAGAAGGAGCAGATATTCATGCTGGAAACAGTGTGACTTTTTTATTTACAGATGCGGAGAATAAGCGGTACAACCGTAGAGTTTTAGCTAAACAGCTAGTCGAGAAGGATGTTAACGCTGATAAGATGAAGTACTTGCTTTTACTCTACACTTCAGCTTCGAACCTGTTGAGTTTCAAGGGATATACTGCCGAAACTGAAAGCGATGCAGTTAATGGGCTATCATCAAACACTTTGGCAAGGTACTTACAATAGGTAATTGTTGAATGACGAATGCGAAAGAATACCTGAGGGTAGGTGGAATGCACTGTCTAAAATGCAACATCTACTTCTGCTTCACATGATGGTGGAACAAAAATCTATCTGCAAAAGAAGCTACCTTTGAAGTGTCCAATGTGCGGTAGAGAGTTTAGTTAGCAATTCATTTCTTTAGTTATCAATTATAGCACTTTGGACAAAATATCGATTATAGTGAGAACAGCTAAGACTGCTGTAAACCCAATCAGCACTTTTGTCAGGGTATTCAAGCGTTTAGATTCATCATAGAGTCGTTCTGAAAGACCAATGTTATACCATTCACGTACTTGATTAGTCTGTTGCTCAAGAGTTTCAAGTTCAGCATACAATTTTTTGTATTCGGTAGATTCAGTTCCCATTAGATTCTTAATCCGAGCATCACTGAGTTTTTTAGAAACTTCTTCTATTCGTTTTGTTAATGTGATTAGTTCCTGTTTTGCTTCTCGCAGTCCAAGTCCAATTTTATGTTCTTCTTCAGGCATTTAGAATTCGACCTTTTCTTGCTATAATGACTTCTTTGTAGAGTAGTCGCATAGAAACCAGTTAGATAGCAACTACTATTTCTTCTTTTCAGAAACCCAAACAGCGAAGTGTTTGGTCTTTTGTGGGTAGGGTAGTTTGCTTTTCTCTGCATGATGTTGTGTACACTCTACACATTTACAGCGTCGAGTACACTTTTGTTTGGGACAAAGACAATTTTCAACTGTCGTCATCTTATCAAACCAAATTTGTTTTTCCTTTCTCAACCATTTGAACATTGTTGAAGTAGTTCATGAATAACGTGAGCGTTACTTCTGACGTTGTGCATTAAGTTGATAATAAATCGATTCCAACTGTTTCTTTAGGGAATCATCGTGAACATAGCTAAGTATCCTTCCGCAACCCAAGCAGACTTTATCTATTTTGCCTCCCATTACTGGGTTAGATATCCAAACTGTATGGGTATGCTCACAGACACTTCGGAGGTTACTCATTTCATAAATGAATTGTTCGAGTGCCTCTTTGTAGTTACATTTGTGCTCTTGATTACTCTTATATGTTTGAAGTAATAGGAATCTCTGTTCATACTTTTTCTGTAGTTTTTTGTATCCACAATTACTTACGTACATACCATTTGCCTTCCTTCACTATTACCGAGTTAAGACTTTGAATCTCACCTTCATTTCACTTGATTGCGTTGATAAGTTTTTTCCAATTGGGTTATTACTGCACAAATGTAATATGCAATTGATAACTACATTATCGCTTACACGTGACTTTGGATGGCTATTCCTTCAGAATACCGCACTCGCAAAGATAAAATCGATAAGATGCTTGAGAAGTCAGGTTGGCTTGTTAGAGACAGAACCAAGGTCTACGAAGAAGTAGATACTAAACAGTCAGACTTCAACTCAGGTAAGTACAAAACTGTAACTGAGACGTTGAAGAATCCTGACGAAAGTGCATATGCTGATTACTTGCTTCTTGACTCGAAAGGTATGCCTATAGCAGTCATAGAAGCTAAAAGAACCTCAAAAGACTCACTTCTTGGTCAAAGACAAGCAGAAGGATATGTTGAAGACATCAGGAAGCAAACAGGAAAAGACACCTTCATCTTTCTCACAAACGGTTATGATATCTGGTTTTGGAACAAGCCATATGAAAACCCACGTATGGTCAAAGGATTCCATGATAGAAACTCATTGGAACGCATCAGATTCCAAAACATCTCTAAAAAAGATTTTCAAGATGTACCCATCAAAAAAGAAATCATTGATAGACCCTACCAAGTAGAATCTGTAAAAAGAGTCCTTGAAGGGATTGAGAAAGGCAAACGAAAGTTCCTTCTTGTTCAAGCAACAGGAACAGGGAAAACCAGAGTTGCAATGGCACTCATCGATGTTTTACTTAGGTCTAATAGAGCACAGCGCATCCTCTTTCTAGCAGACCGCAAAGCTTTGAGAGACCAAGCCTATGGTGATTTAGGATTCAAAACCTTCTTCCCTAATGAGTCAAAAGTGAAGGTCTTCTCTGGAACAGTAGATAAGACATCGAGATTGTACGCTTCTACAATACAGACCTTCATGGAAATTTATCAACAGTTCTCATGCGGAGACTTTGATGTTATCATTTCAGATGAATCACACAGGTCAATCTACAACAAGTGGAAAGAAGTCTTCACGTATTTTGATGCGATAGAAGTAGGCTTGACTGCAACTCCTTCTGACCTAATTGAAAGAGACACGTTAAGGTTCTTTGAATGTGAAGGTGGAAAACCCACGTTCCTTTATACCTACGACCAAGCTGTTGCAGAAAAATACCTTGTTGACTTCCAAGTCTATTATGCACAGACACATTTCCAAATTGAAGGAATAAAACCCGAAGACATCCCTGATGCAGTCAAAAAGAAAGTGCTAGAAGAAACAGGAATAGATGCAGAAGAACTCGACTTTGAAGGAACAGACATAGAAAAGAAAGTTGTAGTTGTTGGAACAAACGAAGCTATAGTAAAAGAATTCATGGATAACTGCATCGTGGATGAAACTGGAACTCTCCCAGCTAAATCTATAATCTTTGCAGTGTCAAAGAAACATGCACATAGGCTTTGGGAAGCATTCGAAAAGCTATACCCACATTACAAAGGAAGACTTGCAAGAATCATAGTTTCCGAAGACAGCAGAGCACAACAATTAATCAGTGAATTCAAAAACGATGATTTTCCAAAAATAGCCATCTCTGTAGACATGCTAGATACTGGTGTTGACATCCCTGAAGTATGTAATCTTGCATTCGCCAAACCTGTCTTCTCAAAAATAAAGTTTTGGCAAATGATTGGAAGAGGAACAAGAAGTGATGCAACCTGTAAGGATGTACATAGACATTGGTTACCTAACAAGAAAAAAGAGTACTTCTTAATCATGGATTTCTGGAAGAACTTTGAATGGTTCAAGATGAATCCTGAAGGGAAAGAAGCTAAACCAGCAGAAGCACTTCCCACCAAAATATTTGTAACAAGATTGTACCAGCTAGACTTTTTGCTGAAGAGCAAAGATAAACGCGCAGAAGTGGTAAAGACCAAACTAACAAATGACATTAACTCATTGCCTTTAGAATCAGTGTCAATTCAAGAACATATTAGAGAAGTTGAGAAGGCTTTATCGCCTAACTTCTGGAACACAGTCGGATTAAACCCCATTGACCACCTGAAAACTAAGATAGCTCCAATAATGAAGTACAAGCAAGACGTGAATCCAGATGAAGCATACTTCACTTTGAGAACTGAACAACTAAGTTTGGCGATACTTCATAGAAATGGTCCTGAAATTGAAAGACTCCGAGATGCTATTGGCGAAGACCTGAATTGTCTACCTTTAACCATTAATCAGGTTAAGGCAAAACAGCAATTGCTCACAGAGGTTCTCCGACCCGAATACTGGGAACACATTACCTTTGAAAATGCACAAACAATGGGTCAAGAGTTCGCGCCTTTGATGAAATTTAAGCTTCCTGAACCCAGACCTACGATAACTCTCGATATTGACGATGTAATTCAAGAAACAGGCGTCATCGAGTTTGGACCTCTACCATCACAAGAGTACGTGAAGACCTATCTTGAGAAGGTTGAACAAAAAATAAAACTATTAGCAGAGAAGCATCCGACAATTCTGAAGATAAAGAAAGATGAAGTCCTTACCGAAGATGACCTCAAGAACTTAGAGACCACACTCAATGGTCCTGACCTCTACATCACAGAAGAAGTCTTACAGAAAGCCTTCAAACAGGGTGAGGGAACTTTAGTTCAATTCATCAAGACTGTCTTAGGAATGTACAAGTTCCCAGACCCGAAGACGAAGATAGAAGATGCATTCAAGACATTCATGGTAGAGAAGAACTATCTCAACGCTGACCAAGTAAACTTCCTAAGAACAATACAGACAGTCTTCCTTAAGAAACATCATATAGAATATAGTGACTTGTTTGAGCCACCCTTCACAAACTTTGGAACAACAGCACCTATACCGTTATTCCAAGATGAAGACTTAAAGGAAGTCATACAGTTATGTACAAACTTAGAGAGGGAAATACCACTTGTTAGCGCCTGAACTGAAAGCACAAATCAACAAACTCTGGAATAGATTCTGGTCGGGTGGAATCGCTAATCCACTTACCGCAATAGAACAGATGTCTTATTTAATCTTCATGAAAAGGCTTGAAGACTTGGACACTATACATGAAAAACGTGCAAATGCAAGAAAAGAACAATACAAGTCAATCTTTGAAGGACATGAAAACTGTCGATGGTCACAATGGAAGCACCTCAATGCAGTAGACATGCTCAATCACGTACAAGTTACTGTTTTTCCCTTCATAAAGGAACTTCACAATGGCGATGATACACTTTATTCGCAATACATGAAGGATGCAGTTTTCGTTATACCTAAAGCATCGCTTCTTCAAGAAGCTGTAGCAATAATCGATGAAATGAACATAACAGAAAGAAATCAAGATACTCAAGGTGATATCTATGAGTACCTTCTAAACCAACTCAGCACTTCAGGACTAAATGGTCAGTTCAGAACACCAAGACATATTATTCGTATGATGATTGAGCTTGTAGCTCCTGACATTGGACAAACAATATGTGACCCAGCTTGTGGTACTGCTGGTTTCCTCATTTGTGCATATGAGCACATTTTGAGAAAGTACACAACTGATGATATTATTCAATTAGATGAAGATGGTATTGCGCACAATCTTGTGGGCGACAAAATAGTTGAGAAATCACATTGGAACTTGCTTAAACGCGAAACCTTTTTTGGCTATGATTTTGATGCAACAATGATTCGAATTGGACTCATGAACCTGATTCTCCACGGAATCGAAAGACCAAACATCAATTATGCTGATACACTCTCAAAAAAGTTCGAACAAAAACCACAATATGATGTAGTATTCGCAAATCCACCATTCGCTGGTTCAATCGACAAAAGCGATATCAGTGATTCTTTCAAGATAGATACAACCAAAACCGAACTTCTTTTCTTGGAACTTTTCTATAACTTGCTCAGGGTAGGTGGAAAAGCATCAGTTATTGTTCCAAATGGTGTACTATTCGGTTCTTCCAATGCACACATACAAGCAAGGAAGATGCTACTTGAGAAGTGCCAACTTGAAGCTGTAGTATCTATGCCATCAGGAGTGTTTCAACCATATGCTGGAGTAAGTACTGCTGTCCTTGTCTTCACTAAAGGTGGAAAAACTGAGAATGTTTGGTTCTATGAAATGTTGAAAGACGGTTATAGCTTGGACCAAAAAAGAGATAGGGTAGATGGGAAAGGCGATATTCCCGATATCATTAGTAAATTCAAGAAACGGTTAATTTCTGAACAAAGCATTATAATCTGCTATGATGTGATAAAAGAAAATGACTATAGTCTCTCAATATCAAGGTACAAAGACTATCTACAAGAAGAAAAAAAGGTTGATAACCCTAATGACATAATTGAAGGTGTTCAGAAAATTGAGAGTCAAATTCTTGTTGACTTGGACGAATTGAAAAGGATGCTAAAATGACACTTGAGAATTGGAAAACGGTATTCTTACCTGAAGTAACCTTTTTTCAAGAAGGACCTGGTGTTCGGAAAAGTCAATTTCGAAAGGAAGGGGTAAAACTACTAAATGTTCGAAACCTGGTAAACAACAAACTGGAAACAAGCAATACTGAAACTTGCATTTCTGAAGAAGAAGCTACTACTAAATACAAACACTTCTTGATAGACGAAGATGACCTTATAATAGCAAGTTCTGGAATCTCTCCAGACACATTCTATAAGAAAGTTGCTTTTGCTGAGAAAGAGAATCTCCCTCTGTGTATGAACACCTCCACAATTCGGTTCAAGAGTGTTAGCTCAGATTTATTGGATATTAAATTCTTCAGATATTTTTTGATGACTGATGTTTTTGCCAATCAAGTTAGGAAGTTCATAACTGGTTCCGCGCAACTGAATTTTGGGCCGTCTCATCTTAAAAAAATGAAAATGCCTTTACCGCCAATTGAGACTCAAAGAGAAATTACAAAAATTTTAGAGAAAGCAGAAGGAATTAGAAAAAGTCGAGAGCAAGCAAATCAAATGGCAAACAAATTTCTCCAAGCTGAATTTCTACATATATTCAGCTTAGAGCGGGCAAATCGAGAGAATTGGCAATTCGAATTCCTGCAAGAATTAGCTTTACCTGTAAAAGGAGCAATCCAAAGTGGTCCTTTCGGCAGTGACCTTCATAATAGCGATTTTGTCAACGAAGGAATTCTTGCAATTGGAGTTGACAATGTTTATGCCAACAAGTTTGTAATTGGAAGAGGACGTCATATCACACAAAAGAAATATCAAGAACTGGTGAAATTTACTGCAAGACCGAAAGATGTTCTTGTAACAGTTATGGGAACAGTAGGTCGTTCTTGCGTTTTTCCTATATCAGTTGGACCAGCAATTATTACCAAGCATATCTATCGGATTTCCCTTGACCAAGAAAAGTGTATTCCTGAGTTTTTATCATCTGCATTAAATTGGGATACAGAAATACGTAAGCAACTAGGAGCCTCAATTACTGGAGCTATCGTGGACGGATTAACCTCAAAAACCATCAAGTCTATCAAAGTTCGAATTCCGCCAATACAATTGCAAATTCACTTTGTCGAATTATTGAGCAAATATAATGTGCTTCAACGAAATCAATTGGTGTCATCTCATGAAATTGGGCATTTGTTTGATTCCTTGATGTCCAAAGCATTCAATGGTGAACTTGTTAGCTAACCTCTTTAGAACGTTAACGTTAGCTACCTCTTACGTCCTTTGTTATTGTTATGCTTCTCTTCTTCTGCTATGTCTGGGTGGTGGAAGCCACAGTTCCAGCTACATTCCCAGTCACCTTCAAGCGTTTTCCTGTAGACCATACTGAGATTTCACCGTTCTATTGCTTAGTTCATCGTTCAGTTAGGCATTGTTGACATGTTTTGTGTAGCTTCCATCGTTTTAAGACACAAAGTACACATTTCATTGTAAAGTCAACAGAAAACTAAACTTTTAGTAAAGAATTGTTCGCTTCAAAGAGAAGCCAATAAAACAATGAACTCTTCGCTGGAGAGAGAAAACGTGGTTTCCCATGCTAGTGTACCAATCCTTTGAAGGTCTGGGGTATTGTTTTTTCCCTTTCTTCACTCGGAAAAGAGTGAACAAAGGCGAACCATGAGCTACCCACAAAGCACTTAAGCGCAAGGTCCACAAACAGACCCAAAGGGACAAGGCTATGGTTGAAGATAACAAGGACTTAAAAGCTCTGCAAGAAGCCACTGAAGGTCTGGGCTTCGAAGACTTCTACAACATTATGGTAACAGTGAAGAAGATAACGGAATCTTACCGCAAGCTCAACCCTAATGCGAAGAATGATAGTTACGCTGAAATGTGGCTTCAAATCGTAAAATTTACAAACAGACCCGAACAGAGTGAACAAGCAGTCATTGAAGCCTACCAGAAATTGTTCATAAACCCATCAGAACTTACCTTTAAAGCTGTAAAAGCTTTCACTAAAATTGATGCGGAAGAGTAAACAAAGCTAAAAAAGACAACTACCCTTATTGTTAGATGCAAGAGAGGAGTAACTAATCTCAACGAAACCTAAGAGAATCACATCAGTAACGGAAGAAGAATACCTTAGTCTACTGAAGAAAAACCAAACCCTATCGTTAATCAAAAACATGATTGAACAAAGCTTAAACAAGAAGAATCATGGCAAAATGTTCAGTATAGTCACGGCAACATGGAATCCCATCTCAGGATGCTTATACAACTGTAACTATTGTTGGGCTAAAGACTTAGCATTAACTAAGCTGAAGAATGCTAAGAGGTATTCGAAAGGTTTCAAACCCAGCTTAAACGAATCAGAATTCCGTGTTAGATTCGGTAAAGGAGACCTCATTTTTGTGTGTGATATGGGCGACATGTTTGCTGATTTCATACCCTCTGAATGGATTGTTAAAGTCTTCGAGCACATAAGGAAGTTCCCAGAAGCAGACTTCCTCTTCATGACAAAGAACCCCAAAAGATACCTTGAACTCTTACCCCAGATTCCAGAGAACGCTATTCTAGGAGCAACTATTGAAACAACAAAAGACGAAATCATTCAAACAGACAAGGTATCTAATGCTCCTATTCCTACTCAACGTTATGAAGCTATGAAAGCGTTAGACTGGAAGCGCAAGATAGTTTCTATTGAACCAATCATGGATTTTGACCTCAAAACCTTCTCCAAGTGGATAGAAGAAATCAATCCCTTCATTGTCTACGTGGGATATGACAATTATTGTCATAAACTCCGAGAACCCACATTGAAATTAACTATGGAACTAATGGAAAAGCTGTCGGATACTTCACTGGTGATTAAGAAAACTCTCAGACCAGCATGGTTTGAAGATAATCAACTCATCAATGGAAAGAAGAACAATGACCACCAAACATGAACTTGAACTGAAAGAAAAGAATGTTAAACATCTCTTAATTGAAAATGAAAAAGTCCTACGCAATGAACATTATGAAGGTCATCCGTGGTCACTGGTCAAACTTGTTCTATTGGGTCAATGGAGCTACGTGTACACCGCAATTCTAAAGAACTGGAAAGGTGGAATCCGATATGTTGACCTACTTGCTGGTTCAGGGACAACATTAGTTCAAGAAACTAACGATGTAATCAAAGGCTCTCCATTCGTTGTTAAGGAGTTCGCATTCAAACCATTCGATGACTACATTCTGGTCGAGAGAGATGCTGAAAGATACAATGCTCTCTGTCAGAACGCTCAACTCATAGGAAACATCTCAAAGCCAATACGTGGAGACTGCAACAGATTCGTAAAAGACATATTCAGCAACCAGCAATGCCACAACTTAGTCTTCATTGACATGGAAGGATTCGATGTCAACTGGGATAGCATGACTCACATTATTCAGTCACAATCAGACATCATTATCAATTTCCCTACGTCAAGCTATGAAAGAACAAAGGCATTGGAGACCCAGCAAGTCTTAGACAAGTTCTGTGGAGACCACTCATGGTTTGATAAAGCAAATGACAGGGAAGAATTCCTCAACTTGTACAAGAACAAACTTGCTCAAACCTTCAGCAACTTACGGAGAAAGCAACCGTATGTGGAGTCAATCAGAGTAGGGAACAACTCTTACTTCTACGACATGATACTTCTCTGCAAGTATGGAGAATATGTGAATGTTTGGGGAGACTACATGAAGAGTAAGTGGAACTGGGAGAACCCAAAAGAAATGACTAATCTCCTCAATTATCTGAAGGGAAGAACCAGTAGACTCGACTCATTTCTGCAACAGTAAAGAAACAAGAAAATAGAGAGAGAAAAAGTGCCAAAGCTAACCCTTAAAGGTAAAATATCAAAAGAGAAAGCCGACAAACTCTACAAATACTATTCAATATTGTTAGCAATTGTAACTGGACTATACTTCATTCTCTACCTAGGACTAGTGGGTATATGGATATCACCGTGGTCTTGGGTAGCTGGAACTGCACTTGCAGTAGCATGGTTTCTTTTTAGTTATCGTTCAGTTAGCCGAACTACGCTAAAGAGGTCACTTGCGTTCATTCTGCTTTGCGTAATGGTAGTGATACCACTGTTTTTAGTTGTCAACGTATCATCAACACAAAGCACAGCACAGAACCTCTCAACAACAAAAGAAGTCAACTACTTCAAGAACTTGCTAGGCAAAAGTTACAACTACACTGAACTAATAATCTGGGAAAATCAACACCTAAACTTCACTTATGGAAACATCGACAGAAACGATGACCCAATCAAAATCTATGAATATGGCAAAGGAAGATGTCAAGAGTTCGCTACTTTGTACGCTACTCTCTGCATTTCGGAAGGCTACAGATGCAGAGTAGTCGATAACATCCTTAGCGACCATGTATTCAATGAAGTTCTACTTGCAAATGGCACATGGACAAGAGTAGATTCATCGTTGAATCCTACAGGGTCGGGAGCAGTGGGTAATCCAATGTTCTTTGAAGAGAATTGGGGAGCGCCAATACTCTCACTATCTTTTGAAAACTCAACAATTACAGAGGTAACAAGTACCTATAGAAGTGATGGATTTAGCTTATTTTCTCTACCATCAGTTGCCATACTGATTGCCATGTTTGTATTTTTTATGATAGCAATTGCAAAGATGCTCATATTTCCAAAAACGTCAGAAATAGGAAAACCATCGAGCAAGCATATATAATTAGTTGCTTAAACTGCAAAATCGTTCAGGACAAGTTTTATACAGAGATGCTGATAGAATGCTAACTTGATGTCAACTCTAGAACGCGACAAACAAATACTCGATATAGTCGCTAAGACTTATAATTTTCAATTTGAACTCGGAGAAAGATTAGACAACAAGTTGAACAACTACAATGTTATTAATGGAACTATTACAACAATTAGTATTGCAATAGCTCTTTTCTTCTTCCAACAAATCTCCCAAAAAAACCCATTCTATGTTACAGCACTTGCAACATTCTTCTTCTTCTTCGCCTTCTTCATAGGCGCATTATTGCTGGGACTAAGCGCATATAAACCAACCAAATTTGAATGGTATCCATATGACCCCGAAAAACTCATTACTGATTACTCATCCTACCCTAATGAGTTAGAAGTCATACACACTATCGCTGCCTCTCTTGCCAAAGCAACTAAACCAAACATAGAAAGAAATACTCAGAAAGCAAAAAACTGCAATAAGGTATTCATTCTTGTTATAATTGGGATAGGAGCAATGATTGTTTTCACTATAATTATGCTATTTGCATTAACTTATTCAACGAAATCTCCGAATCAAATAATACCGTTAACTTAAATAATTCTTGTAGACAATGGATACATGTTGATTAGATGTCTGATAAAAAGGATAACAAGTCTTCAACTCAACAACCAGCACAAGCAGGCGCTTGGAAAGCTGATATCCTTCAAATCAGACAAGTTCAATTAAGCAAGTCCAAAGAAGACAAGAGTGAAAAATAGGTCTTCTAAAGGTTGAATAGTCAAATGAAAGATGACAAAGAATGCGCTCAAAAAGTTCAGGTTAAACCTGATGTGTGGAAAGCTGACACGTCTCAAGTGAAAAGCATAGAAGAGACTTATAACATAATTGAAGCAATTAAAAAGTCGAAGAGAAAATAGTTTTTTTCTCTAATTTTCCATAATAGTGCAAAGTTGACTATTAGGGTGTGTTATCATTTTATGGAACGATTCCAGTAAGTCACTTTTCAGCAATAAATTGTGATTTTAGTAAACTAATAAAAGAGGATTAAAACTTCAAGCACTTTACTTAGTTTGGGGAGAGACTATGTTGAGCTAATAGTAGCTTCCTCTGTTCGTTTTGCTAACAAGCTAATTAAGGAAAGATACTCTAGAGTTTTGTTTGGGTCATTCTGTATTACTTCGTCATGGGCTTTTGGGTTTCTTACCCCAACAACTAGACCTACAAATAGGTGGCAAAAACCTTCTTGTTCATCAATTTCTGAAAGGCTTGAAAGTTTGTTTAGAGAGAGTACTGGTTTTTTTGTAATCCTAATCGGGTTATCTGAATGTTTAATATCAAAAGCTTGGTACATAAGGTCTCGGTCATTTGCTATACTCAAATTAGATTTCTTTCGCACATAGTTAACCAAAGCTTTTGATGCTTCAAAAATAGCTTGGGCATAATGGTCATGCTTGAACAATTGCTCACTTGCTTTCTGGACAATAGGGTGAAAATGCATGTTGTTAAAGGTTTGAGATTTACTGTCTATTGATTTATCGTTTTTATGTATGATGCGCTGAGTTTGCAACGTAACAAGTGTGTTTTTAAAATTGGTTATGCAAGTGCTCTCGATTCCCATCATGATTTGCAGTTTATGTATTCTATAGAAAATTTTTGCTTGGTTTTCCAACTTAATTTTTGTCTTCAGGTCGTTTACTATATCTTGAATAATTTCAAGCCACTTTAGAACTGCCTTTTCTTCCTCTTCAACTTTTGTTATCGGCAAGAACAATTTGGAGTCGGTTTCGTAAAGTCGTATCACTGATTCACACATGTACATTTCAATACTTCTTCGATAGTAACTGATGACATTGTCGATTAGAATTGAATTGCTAAGTGCTTTTTCAAAATCATTAAAACTAAGCGGTTCAAGTATTTTTGATAACGCATCAAGTAGGTCTTTGGTAACGTTTCCTACATTACAGTTTATTAGCTCTTGTTGATTTTTTAATTCTTTTTGGTATTTCGGTTGATTTATCAATTTAATTAGGTCTGTGATACCTTCTAAGCTGTCTTCAAGCATACGATGATGCACCTAATGTTTACTTTTTGGTTAGTTACTTGTGTTTAGTACTGTTATCGTTCAATATAGCTATTGCAAAGCGGATAAACAAAGATTGAGATTTTCAAATATCCTTAGAACTCAGACCTTGTAAGATACAATTTTATGTGGAACAAAAGATACTGAAAAGTGGAAATTAAGCTAAGTGAGAAGACTTTGAAAAAACAAAGTAGCGAAGAGCAGACACTCAATCTTTCCTTAACTGAGTCAACTCAATCAAAACAAAGCAATAAGTCATGAGAACTCCACTTCTGATTTTTTCCGATAATCCTACCCCTGATTATTTCTAATCAACATGCCACCAGCTACCATGCTTCCATAACAGAAAATCCATTCAATCATGGGTTTGTCGGTCTAATTCCACTATGGACTGCTCGACTGGATAGGCTTCTATGGAAAACGCTCTCCTAGTGTCGGAAAAACACCGATGTACTTAAATTTTGATGGATAAACTCTTGGTCGGAGATTGGAGATGACACAGAAGAAGGAAGACTCATTCAAAATAACGATAGACTCACGGATAGTCAGAGCTTTCGAGGAGTTACCTGAAACATTCTCGATTAAGCAACTTATTGAAGTGGCAAAGATACCACCAGACCAGCAAAAAAGCATCTATGACCAGCTTGAAAGAATGGTAGAGTATGAACTAATCCATAAATCAAAAGAGAAGTCTCAATGGTACAAAGATTACGAATATAGAAAAAAGAAGATTAAACAACAGGTCGAGTTAGATGGTTTTGAACTGTGGCTACTTGATTACTACAGGAAAACAGTCAAGTCACCTAACACATCAACAGAAAAACAGGATTAAAGGGTGTAGACTGGAACACATTCTACACATACCTAACTCTGAAGTAGTGTGTCCAGTTGACGTATTGCTCTGTAAACAGACGTTTTAGTTTTTGTTCCTGAGCAAATAAGTCTCCCATCCCCAAAAATGTCTATCTCTACCTTCGCCACGTGAGTTATTAAGATTGATGGGTTCTCAAACTTGCCATTGAGAGTAACTAATGCTTTCGCTAGGTTAATTCTTCTCCCTAAACATGATGTAGCTACAATAAATCCACCGTATGATTCGTAGAAAACGGTACGGTGCTCTACTGTTTCGTTATAGCCACATTGTGAAGAGAAATCTTCATGACTAATTCCACATTGTTTGCATCTTCCTTTTTGGTCGATGTGTTTACTGGTTGTTCTGGTTTGTTCTAATTGATTATTTTGTTTCATAGTGTGTTCATCTCTGCAATAAGTACAGTCAGAAAAACGCTTAATTCCTTGCGAACTGGAAATTGTTGAAATCGAACCACCCAAAATCAGAAATCAGACCTTATCACAAGTTGTAAAGCTCATTCACATGTTTCTTAAGATACACTACCTAACCAGATACTCCTACACAGAAGGTGCAATAGTCAAACTAAGAGTTAGGATTCTAACACATGTCAAGCTGGACTAACACAATAGTGCCTTAACAGTCGTTATGAAGTTAGATTCTTACAAAATTAGACACATTTTTGATAAACACAAAATCACTTAATCAACAAAGCATGTTAAATTGGGTAGGTTTGATATATTAAGGAACATAAAAGTCAGAGGTCTAAGGTCAACCCACATATAACATCAAAAGAACCAAAATAAGTGTTAATCATTCGTTGATTTCTCACCTTATCTTTTCACATAAACTTATCAAAAATGTAAAAGGCACTCATAACTTCACAAACACTTTTGAGTTTTTTTCGGTCTTCTACGTCAAATTTTATATCAGTTTCGAAGTGTGGCGAAGCAGAAAAATTTTATTAAAAACTTTTCAGGAAGTGTTAGAAACCTAAAACTCTTATACACTTTCGATGATTCACATGAAAATGGTGGAGATACCTGAACAGAATTCAAACCTCATAATCAAACCTGAAAAACACAGTTACATCGATGTCGATATCACTGATATGACCCCAGAGGAACGCCATAAAGTCAAATTCGATTACAAAGGTAGACAAGGTTTCATCGACTTCTCAACTGGATATGAAAACCAACATACAACGCAAGAAAAGATGGTCTACACGTTCTGGTTTGAAAATAAAGAAGATACTGTTACAGACCATCCTATTTCAGAAGACAAAACTCTTGAGGTCTTAGAACAACTCTTCTTCATAGAGTATGATGAACTAATCAAAGTTAGAGGCAACATTCAGGGAAACGGTGAACTAAGTGGCAAAATTTTCAAGGAAGAATAGAGAATTAAAAAGTTGGCTACGTAAGATGCTGTCTGAAGCAGAGTACAAGTGGCTTATTACATCTGTTGCTGAAACTCTCAGAAAAGAATGCTCTGAAGATAACATGGTATACGACCAAGTTCCAGCATACATTGAAACATTAGTCAATAGATGCGATGACTTACAGAAAGATGATATGCGTAAGGTTATCTGTGTCAAACTCGGATTGACTTAACTATGCAGTCAATGACATTTGGCTTTAGTTAGCCAATTACTAACTGTATTTCACGCAGACCCTTAGCGATTAGAGTTCCTTTCTTTGTTAAGCTATAGAGGCTTTGAATAGGTTTTGTATCCAAGACCTTCCGTTGTACAAGTTCTTCTTCTTGTAAGTCTTTCAGGCTAAGGCTTAGTGTTCCCCGACTCTTCATAATGTCTGATAATTCTGAATGCCTAACTTCTCCTTTCTCTAGCATGTATAGTAAAATCTGAACGCTTGCAACTTGAAGTATCTGTGCTATCTTCAATGACTTTTAGCCCAGTTTATCATGAAGGTTAGCTCTTTCATAACATCATAACTCTATATACTGTGCTAAGCACAGGTAATTGTTAAATAGTTAAGGACCACAACTACAACTTACGGCTAACTAAAGGCGATTACAATGAAACTCCACAATGGGAAGCATATGAATAAAAGAAACCTCTCTTTTGTTTCATTTGTAGCTTTGTTCTTTTTGCTATCAACCTCATATTCTACGGTTGTAGCTCAAGTAGACCTTAACCCTCATGGTGGAACAGGTGGCACTTCCAGTGCTTTGCCTACTTCAGACCCTCTTCTTTGGGTCGTTGTATCAGTTATCGCTATTGTTGCGATAGTTTGTGTGGCGTGGGTTATCCATTCCAGAAGACGCAATGTTCCAACAAGAGCAATAGGAAATCTAAACTATTGTCCTTCATGCGGTGTTAAAGTAAATAAGAGTACACATTTTTGTCCAAACTGTGGCTTAAGCACAGGAGCGAAAATAGAATGATGCATGTCAGCAAAAGTTTGGCAACAGTCCTTTCAATCCTGATGTTATTGAGTTTTACAGCAATTGCTTACCTAATTCCAGAGGGTCAGGCACAATCTTCCACCTCACAAGGATACGACCTAACCACTGGAAACGGTATAGACTTTCACCTAAACGTAGTTGTCCACACAGAACCTGACGGAAGATGGATACTAAACCATGAATATCAAATAGATTACCAAATAACAATCACTTACCTTGACCAAAGTCGATTAAACACAAACGAATATGCGCTTAAAGTCTATAATCCAGCACTCTGGGTCAATGATTGGAGTGTGCCAACTGATGCTGTATCTAACTCAGCAGTTGTTTGGTTCGGAAACACTGGTACAATTGCCATGAAGTATACGCCTAGTTATGCCACTGCTACTCCTGGTTCTCTGCATAATGGAGCAAACAACATAAAGTTTCATTTGGAATATGAAATTTTGAAGAACAATGAAGTATGGACTATTACTAATGCTCCAAGCTCATCTTGGCTATCACCTACACCTATCACAATTAATATTCAAGACTCAAGTTCTCAATCTGATTCGAATAACCCTTCAAACAACCTCACAAACTACGCAAGTTTCATAATCATAGCGATTGTTGTTGTGATAGTCGCCATCGCTGTATTGTTACTAAGAAAACAAAAGGGGAATGCATTCAACAATCAACAGCTTCCACCGCCACCACCCCTTACATAATCAACTAATTAAGCAGAGGGTTGGAAATAAAGCAAAAAGTAGATTAAGCGATTTATCACCATCCTCAGTGTCACATAGTTTAAGATGGGATAAATCTCCATTACGATGTTAGTGCCTGTATAGTACATTATAACGATTTATCTCACTTTAAAAATTGCACTCAGGTGTATTTTCTACACCTTATTTCACCATGTGAAGGAAAATCCGCCGTTGTGAAATTCATCAACCCTTAACCCCATAGTTTCAAGATTTGCTTTGGTGCAACCAACCATCTTTCTGTTCTCTTCTTTCTCAACTCTATCTTTAGTTGGCAATAGCTTAGTTAAGGGATACTGGATAACGACCTGTTCGTTCTGTTTGAGGACACGCATTTTATGAAGAATAGTCGCGTCAGTTCCAATGCCTTTTGAAGCATTCTTATTCCAAATGCATTTTGGGTCAAACCATAGCTGTCCAGCTTCTATACAAAGTTCAGGTGTTACAGGTGTACTGAATCCTGTAATGTGTGGTGGTTCTACACATTTTCCGTAAATAAAGTCAATCATTTCGTCTTTTGTAATGCCGAGAGCAATAACTAAGCTCTTTTTCTTCCCGAGAGGGTCTTTCACTCGACCCATCATATTAATCATAGCACCCTGTTGGTGAACTATTCTACACAGTTCACTTACTTTTCTGTTGACTGTCTCTTGATTGAATTCTTCGTTTAGCGTTTCTGGTTTGTATGAGTTTTTTGGGATGTAAGCTCCACCTACAAACACCAAAATGTCTCTATCTGAATACGGTGTGATTCCTCTACTGATGTCGCTTCCAAAATAGGTAAGTTCTAACTCTTTATCTAATAGACCCAGAGCTTTCTTCTTCTTTATCCACTTGTAGATGTCAGAGTTTGAAGTGGAAACAAGTATCCGTTTTGAGCCAAAAGCGCCACAAAACGCTTTCAGTGATTCTATCACATATGTCTTAATTCTAACTTCAACGATTTTATCCTCAACTTGCCGATTATATAGGACATCGTTATCGAAAAATTTGTGATTCCCAAACTTTCTTGAATCACAAATGACTAATTGAGTATTGTTTGTATGCAGTGGGTCACCCCAGATAAATGAGTTGACACTTTTCAAGAAAAATGAGCCTAAGCCACCCCACTTGTAGAACTCAATCGGAAGTTGACATGCATCAACAAAGAAGACTCTTTTGTTAGGAAGCACACACCTGTCTACTTCATGAAATACTGGTTTGCTGAAATGCTGAAGTAAATGTGCGATATGATTATTGGTTGATAGCATCCGTGGAAAGATTGCATTCCAGATTGGTTTGATGATATGGTACTTTTTTGTCTCTTCACCTGTTGGCTTCTCAACGTAGCTTATATGTAGAGTTTGGCTTGTCAGCATCACTGGGAGTATATCCCAGAGAAGCTTTGCTTGCATTCCCAGCTTCAGGTCTTTCAAACTTTTCCAGACCGCATGAAACTTCCTATTGAGCTTTTTTCTTTCGTGACTTAGGACTGGGTTGATGAATGTGGGATAATTCTTCGTTTTATCTCTACAAGTAGCTCTTTGATTATCAATTGCTTTGGCGAAGTCTCTAATCGCTAACCATAGGTGCAGTGCTACGCCTTTAGATTCTGTGATTTTTTTGCTTAGCTGGAATTTTGTCTCAAGGTGCTTTGAGAAACTATCAAATTCATTTGTAGAGTCCATTGTCAATTTAATGGGTATCTTTAGCTCAGGTAGTGTACTCAACATAGTAGAAGATGCTTCGTCAATGATGAGGTTATCACAACTGAAGATGAGATTTAGAAGTTGCTTCGCAATCAAACTCTTACTTAATTGCAGTGCTCGGAGCTTTTGAGGAGTGAGAACAATGACATCCCATTCACCACGTAATATCCATTGCAAATAACATTTCTCTTGAATTTCTTGTGGACATTTATCGCAGTCTCCTAACAGGTAGAATGGCGACCAATCGTCATCTTTTTTGTTGTATTGTTCATTTTCGAGTTGTTTGCACATCTTTTGGTTTCTTGTTAATTTGGCAACTACTCCACCAGCTTCACGTGCAGCACTTATGACTGTCTCAAAACAGTTTAGGTAAGGTTCAATGATTGCAGTCTTATGTCCTCTTTTAACACCATTTTTGATTAGACTGTGGGTGCATCCAGCACGTGTATCTTTATAGGTAATTGTTATTTTTCCTAAATATTCTGGTTGAATTAATAGTTTGTTCGAATTTTCTTCTTGCAAGGCGTAGGCTTGATTGAAGTGAATTTGATTAGCGACAACTAAACCCAAGTTTAAGTTTAAGTCTAATATACCATCGCTCATGTTTGTCTACACCCTTCAAGCTTCTTTGTTGCTTACAGCACAGTTGCACCTTAGTTAATTACCAAGAAAAGTTGTGTAATGATGTTAGGAGTTACACATTTTTGTTAAGTGATGTTGAACTTTTTCCACTTTTTCGTTGTTCTTCCACAAGACCTTCAAACCACTCGAAACCCTTACTGTTTTTCTTCATGAATTGGTCTGTGCCATTGTTGACTTCAACGATAATTTTGGTTAACTTCTCTGTAGTATACTTTTTTGTTAAGTAGCTAATGCACTCTATGGTTTCGTATGCTTCGTCATCTTTGACTAACTTCTTTCTGCAAAGCCTACCGCAAAGTGTCTCCATTAGGTCCTTAGTTACCTCACTATAAAACGTGTCAATGTCATCTTGTGTGATTATTTTTTCTTCTTCAGCTCTTTCTCTGAATAATCCGAGTTCGATGCAGATTTTCCGCTCTATTTTTTCTGCAACATCGGAATAGCATCTTCCAACCATGCGGCTTGTTAGCATGATTACATTTTCTAACAAATACTGTTCTGGGGTTTCATCCTTTGATTCTTCTTTGTTTTCTTTCGTAGGTCTGTTGTTCATGTAGTGTCGTGCATATTTGAGAAGCCATTGGTGCTCTTCTTCGGTTAAGCCTTTTATTAGTTCACTTAGTCTTAGTTCCTCTTTTTCTCTTCTCAGTTCTTCTATCCTTTCAACTACATAATTTGGCATTTATTTCACCTCACTTGATAAACTTGTGTTAATGATTCTCCTACCGCATCCGCTACAAGTAACGATTTGGCGAATACTTCGAGTTTTCATTGTCCACAAACAACGTGGACATGTAATTTCCCTTGCTATGTCTTGTTTTTTCCTAACCATTTTTATCACCGATACCACCGTTACCTTTGTTAAGGATGAAAGAATTGAGAAAACGATTCAGTTATTCCATTCATAATTTTTTTAATCTTGTCCATAAAAATTTTAACTGAATGTGTCAATTTTTTAATGGGCTAAAAAACCATCAAAGTTACACTATAGTACAAGTCTTTGAAAGGTATCAAAGAAAACAGCAAAGATGCGAACAGAAAGGCGAAAAGTCGCAATCAAGTGTAACAAGGTAGAGTAGACGTGCGGAAATCTCAACAAGAGATGCTCTGCAAGTCGATATGTAGGTTGTGCGCAAAATAGACATTTTTATCTCAAAATTATTGACCACTAGCTTGCTAGGGTGCTTAAGCATAGCATAGGGTCAACCACATGCTATGCTTGAGTGTAGACAATTCTGTTACAATTTAGCGATAATATATTCTTTATCTTCAATATTGCGCACTAGAGGTTTTGCGATTCTAGTATTGCTAATTCAGCGGATATTTTAAAAAACACCGACAGAAGAATTGAGTAATTGCTAAAGCAGTAGGTTTTTTGCGTGTTTTAGCTGGTAGCCACGCCTTAGCATAGAGAAAAATGGAGTGGGGATTTTTCCCACTCTTCTAATTTTAGTTATGCCACAACCTAAAAAAATCATCTAGTAAATTGAACAAAGTAGTTCATTTATCGTCTAGTCATTGTTCTTTTGTTCGTAATCTAGAACACTTTTTGAACAGTTATACCTAAATACTCAATTTATCAACAAAATCAATCAAGCACCCAGAAGGGTGTAAAAGAATAAGAGGAATTTGAGGAAGCTCGAAGGAAGTCTGGGAGTGTTCTTTTCCCCAGCTTCCAAAGAAGGAGATAACAAAACGTGCCGATAGATAATCAAACTGCTCAACTATGCTTGGAGTCATTCGCTCAAGTAGTTAATATCGAACCGTCAAACTTGCGCTTTTCGTCCTCAGAAGTAGACAACAAAACAACAGTCACGTTATTTGCTCAAAAAACAGACCCAGAAGGAGCAACCACTGAAACCCAACTTCAAATAAGTAACACAGACAAGCCAATGCACTATTTACTGGTTGGAAAAATTACAAGTCCAAGTCCTTACAGAAACATTGAATTCACAAAAATAGTTGCTGGTAGTCCTTCTCAACTGCCGAGCTTCATCAAGAATGTAATATTAGTGCAAAAAGTGTGTAGGAAAAATCCCCACATTGTTAGAAGAATAGGAAGCAAGATTGGGAGTTACATCTAGATGTTCAGACTTTTCAAAGTTGATTGTCCAATTTTTTGTAAACATCGAGAACCTCTCGGTTGTACTGCAAGTCCAGAGTACAAAGCGCAGTGTCCTAAAACTCAAAGAAAAACAAGAGAAAAGTGGGAATCAAGAATTCAAAGTGACCGTACCTCTCACACCAAAAAAACACAACAGGTAGGTGAATGAAAATGACAGGAAAATGTTCAGGAATTTTGCGGAAATCACATAAATGGGCAAACAAAGGTGGCAAAGAAGGCTCTTTCTTCTGCCAAACTAATCCACGCTGTTCATCATGTGATGGACAAGATTTGGACGAATGCATGAAAGCCACATTTAAAGAAGCATTTCCAAGCCAAGATTACAATGCAGTCAACGTATACATCAACTTGAAACCCAAAGCTGAAGTCATCGACCAAACTCCGAAACCAGAACAAGAAAACGCTCAAGAAATCAATAAAGAAGAAACTGAAGCACCAGCAATCTCAGAAGCATAACAAATTCTACCTTTTCTTTTTTTGAAGGTGACAATAAGAATGGAACTCAAACAAACTTTGGGACAAATCCGAATCACAGAAGAAAACACAACGCATATCAGGATTTTTAGAGCAGATAAAGCTCGACTTGAACAACTAGTCAAAAAGCTATCCGTTACGATTCCCGAAGCTCTATCATTGATTATAGGCGACATCACCGATGATGCTATCTTATCAGAAGGACTTGCAAAACTGTGTGCTATTCAACGTGCGCAAGGCTTTGCATCTCTGGGGTACACAATAAAATACCTTTTATCACAATCCGAAAGTGTTGAAGAACACAAAATAGCTGACATCAACACAATTGCATCCTCAGATGTTCCCTACATAATAACTTCACCGCCACGCGGATTTAAAACGACTTTTGCAAAACGCCTAATCCAAAGCAAAGCATACGAACAAAGAGCAATCTTAGTCGTTGATGTCAACAACGAATACACTGAACTCAAAGACGTAGGCTACAACTTTTACAATATTGACTTCCAAAATTTCAAAGAACACGTAAGGTTCGTTCCTAACCCCTTTTCTGCACAAAAAAGCATAGCCGACCTCTATGAACACTTAGACCGAGTAAAACACACTACAAAGTCGCTAACAGTCATACAAGACGAAGCGCAAAGCATAGCAGATTTAGCAATTTTTTGCAAAGTTTTGGGGTCAACAAGACATTTTCTGTCTGGATTTCTAGCACTAACACCACTCTCTAAGATATCATCATTCGCTGGTATAGAAATCCTAACCATAAGGAAAGAAACTTTTTCGGAAGAAGAAGTCCTCACTGTTAACAGAACGTTACCAGTCGAGACTTCAACAAAGTAAGGAGAAACAAATAATGGAGATTTTAGACAACACATCAACACCCCAACAACAGCAAGAGTGCGTAACTACAACAGGAAAATGTACACTAGTTCTTTGCTCCACGCTGAACATGAACAAATTAGGGTTCGGAGCACTCTTAAACGTAAATCATTGTAAGTCTTGCGAACACTATCTCGGTGTAGTATCATCGCCTAAAATACTTCAAAGAATCGCTTGTAACGCTTCAAGTCAAGTAAAGCTTTTGGAACTCTATACATCTTGTGCTGGAAGCATAAAATCTAATACCTGTCAAAAATGTGTACTGTTCAATGGGATAGACTCAAACACTGGATACTTAGACTGTAATGGCGTAAAGCGAAAAAAGACAAAATTAGTCAAACTTTTCCCACAGAAGAAGTTAACTGTAAATTTTCCGTTTTCAATCAAATGTGCAAAAACACGTAACTCATGCACGATAGAACAATGCATTAAACAACTCGATAATGGAAGCATAGAAGCGTGTCAATTCTTCAAAGGAATCTACACTCACGCAACTATAACTAAGGTGTGCTGTACTCATTCAAAAGCTGTATCTTCTGAATATATTCAACGTAAATTTAACAAGCCTAAATCACCTAAACAAAAGACTTTACACACTCCATGTCTGAGTTGGCTTTTTGAAGATTCAGTCAAAACAAGAAGACTGAGCTTGAAAGTCGATTGCATTGGTGCAGACAGAAGACATTACTCTCAAAACTTAAGCGTGAACTGTCTAAACAATGGCATAGAAATCGCTGAATGTCGCCAATGTCCACAACACTTGGGTGTAAAAGGATTCAAGATTAACTGTAAACTCTATCCAACTGCGATATTCATTCCTCATTGTCCTCATGGAAAAGGAGCTACACACAAAAAAGGTTGCCAAGTGAGTCTACAAACTTGCATTAAATGTCCTCAATTCCTTGAAATTGTTGATGACAAGGTTCGCTGTCGCTACACTAAACTTCAGGGATATGTCAATAATCCACCGAGTAGAACTAGTAGAATTAGCAAACTGACAAGGAAACCTAAATTCTATTATGATTTTCCAGATTGAGGTGCTAAGACATGAGTGATTTCTCTAAAGAATTTGAAGCTCAAGCTTATTCTTGTTGGTTAGTCGCTTCAGGGAGACAAAGACCTGAGCATTTAGCTTCACAACTACACAAAAGGTCTCATTGCTACGGATTTATACATATTACAGTTCAAAAATGGGACACAATCCCTACAGGATGCTCAGCATTCTATGAAATCTATGAAGCAATCAAAAGATTCGAGCATAGGTTTCCTGACTATAGCGAAAAGTACACAATAATCGCACATGGAAAATCTAATTGTCCTTCAAAATCACAGATACGGTATATGAAAGGTGCAACAATCCATTACACAAAATTTACAGGTGAATTAAAGATTAGTCATATCAACAGAAGTATTCGACCACTTGTTGACTTAATCAAAACTGCACCCTTCGTATGTTCAGGAGCACGTTTTGAAGTTGACAAAGTATCAAAAGAAGAAGCATTCGCTAACGCAAGAAAAAGAATGCTTCAGAAACGTGTATTATCTTCTGACAGGTACTAATCAAAAACTGCTTTTTCTATCAAAGACCATAAAAATTGAGTAAACAGGGTCTTTAAAGGTGTTTAGGCATGGTGGCAAGGGTACAAAAAACTTTTACACTGTAGAATGTGTACCTTTAAACTGTTGAAAATGTGTTGCACGTACAGATAAAATGTGTTGTGAGCGCATGGTGAAAAATTAAAGGTACAAAAAATGTGGTTAATGATGCATACTTTTAGCGTTTGATGTGTTAGTTTTCTTTACCTAACGCTTTGTCTCTTTGTTTTTCGGTGTATTCTTCGGCGTCAGCATCATCTTCTTTTTGCCATTCATTTTCGAGTTCACGGATTTTCTGTACTCTTTCAGGTTTTCCTGAGGCTCTGCTAATGAAATAGATTTTATTAACCAAGTTCTTTAAGTCTTGAAATTCTTTGGAATCGTGTTCTTGCTGACTGCTTAACGTGTTGACGGTCTTTTTGAGGTTAATGTTATCATATTGTAAAGTTGTAACCCTTTCTTCGTCTTCCTTCTGTTTCTTCTTAGTTTCTGCTTCTAAACGCGCCACAGTCTTTGGTACAAGCCACGGCAATGCGGTTCTGAATTTTTCCAGTAGCTCTGTTATTTCGTGGCTTGAATAATGGAATTCTACACCTCTTACTTTATGACTTAGCATGGGTGCAATCATGTTGCTATGGATTCCAGCACTTTCTAATGCGCTCTGTAAGAAGTCTCTGACATCTTGAGGAGAAAATCGTTTCTTTTCTAAGTCTTCCCATGCTCTTAGGGATGCTTCCACGAATATGGGGTTAACTGAACCTATCTTCTCGATTTCTTCACTTCTGGTTGAAAGCAGAAGAGGAGTTTTTGGAGTTAATGTTTCCTTTCGGTCTTTGAGAAATCTTTCAACCCACGTCTTGTACTTGTCTAATCTTTCCCCAGCATACCAGTGGATAAATGCGACATGTTTGAGTTTTTTATATCTGCCTTTACCTTTGCCTTTGAGACGTGAACCCTCAATAACAAGGTAGTATGGAACTTCTTTGGCTATCTGCTCGATTTCTTGCTGGGATAACGATTTGTCATCTTCGAATAATTGTTTGGTGTCTTTGATGTCATTCCAAACGATATTTGTTAACTCATCGTCTCTGAATGCTCCACTTGCAATGAACCACACAAGTGCTCGGTCACGCACATTGAGCATGTTTTCTTCGAGCGTTACAAGGTCATCGAGTTTTGGTGTTCTCTGCTTAGGTTCTGGTGCTGAAATGTTTTTGCCTACGCTTGGTTCAAGACTTCTTCTGTTTGTAGCGTAGAAGCTCTTTACTGCTGTCTTGACTCCTACTGCCATAGACTCTGTGAGTCCACCATTGTAGAGGTAATTGTCCAAAAGGTCTTCTGCTTGAAATTCCTTATCGGTCGTGATGTTTCTTAGACCTTCTATTTTCAATGCGATGAGTTCATCGGGGTTTTTTTTAACTGCGTCACAGTACTGCTTGAACCGACGAATATAGACACTTTTTGTTTCTTCAGATTGTATGGTGTCAATCCATTTTTTGCTACTTTGAAAGCTCAGTATCCAAGGTAAGACTTCTTCTGACATGCGACTCATAGAAATCTCACCTCTGAGGCGTTTAAGCTTACTGTTTTTGGATTATTTAGGTGGCTTAATACCTCAACCAATATTTCGGTAAAATGTGAGGTTATTTCTTGATTTCTAATATGGGAGTTTAGTTGGTATTCTTCAACCGATACTTCGCCAATTAATGAAGTACCTGGACTACTAAACAAAGATTAAGCGCGGCAAGAATTCGAGGATAAACCTCACTCTTGCGCCTCTTTTTCATTTTTATTTTTTTTCGTGCTTGCAGAAAAATGCATATTTGTTCCATAAACAGTTAATTTCGCATTCAAATTTCCAAAGCTGAAAGCTCACCTAGTCGATAATTGTACATTTGCACTAAAAGTTTGCATTAAAACTTATATGTGTTAAGTTTAAATGCTAATTCAATAACAATATATCACAGTGCTGATAAGCGAGGATAAAAAATGAAAAACTTCAAAAACCCAGCGTGGAAAGAACAAGTTACCAAAGTTATCAAGCAAATCCAGGAACAAGACATAAAATTCGTTAGACTGCAGTTCACCGACATAAATGGCATGCTGAAGAACATAGCTGTTAGCTCAAAAAACATGGAAAGCATCTTTGAAAACGGCCAATCCTTCGACGGTTCATCAATCACCGGTTACAGACCCATTGAAGAATCCGATATGGTATTATTCCCAGATCCAACCACTTTCGCTGTTTTACCTTGGAGGCCAAAGGAGAAATCATCCTGCAGACTGCTCTGCGACATCTACACTCCGCAAAACAAACGGTTCGAAGGCGACCCACGGTACGTCCTTGAGCGAACAGTAGAAAAAGCTGCCAAAGCAGGTTATACTTTCATCTGTGCTCCTGAGCTAGAGTTCTTCATAGTGAAAGAAAGCGAAACAGGCGGTTTACCTACCCCAATCGACTTAGCCGGCTACTTCGATTTCCACCCAAGCGACTTAACAGATGATTTACGACGTGAAATAGCTGACACAGCTGAAGCATTCGGCATAGAAATTGAACTCAGCCACCACGAAGTTGCGTTGGGACAGAACGAAATTGACTTCAAGTACGGTGAAGCCTTAGAAACAGCCGACCGCGCCATAACCATGAAGATGTGCGGTAAAGTTGTTGCTGCACGCGCAGGCTACGTAACCACTTACATGCCTAAACCCTTCCAAGGCATCAACGGCAGCGGCATGCACGTTCACCAAAGCCTCTGGAACAAGGACATAACCCAAAACATGTTCTACTCAGACGACGCCAAAAACGGTTACCTCTCAGACTTAGCCCGAAACTTCATTGGCGGACAACTCGCCCACGGACGAAAGATGGCGGCGGTCCTTGACTCATGGCCAAACAGCTACAAACGCTTGGTCCCAGGCTACGAAGCCCCAGTCTACCTTGCATGGGCACACAAAAACCGTTCACCCCTCATACGCGTACCCAACTTCGGCGGAAGAAAAGGCGCAGCTAGATGCGAAATACGATGCCCAGACGGCTCAGGTAACCCATACCTGCAGTTCGCGGTACTCTTAGCAACAGGCTTAGACGGAATCAAGAACAAGATCGACCCTGGCGACCCCGTAGAGCTAAACGTTTACCACATGACCTACGACGAACGCAAAGCACGCGGCATAGTGTCACTACCTGAATCACTAAAAGAAGCACTCGACGAACTGGAAACCAGCGAATTAATGCGTGAAACCCTTGGGCAAACTGCATTCGAGAACTTCCTCAAAGAGAAACGTAACGAATGGGACCTTTACCGCACGCAAGTTACCGAGTGGGAAGTCAACCGCTACATCAAACGCCTCTAAAACAAAAATCAGCCTCTTTTTAGGCTCCAAAATTTTATTTTTTTTAGCTTTTTATTTTTTCAACCAGTTTTTCGATTAAGACAGTGTATTGTTGGCGGTTTGCTAATTCCTTGAGGACAACAGCGCCTTCTTTGAGTTCACGATCTCCAACGATAACGGCAAAATCGACTCTGCGTTTGTCTGCGTCTTCGAGGGCTTTCGCCATTTTTCTGCCCATAACCTCAAACTCCACGGTAACTCCCTCAGCGCGTAGTTTCTGGGCAATCTTGAGGGCTTCCGACTTCAACGCTTCAGTGATGGGGACGACCACGACTTTCTTCGCTGTTTTTGTGTTTGTGACTGTTTTCTGTGTCTGCAGGGCAATGGCTACTCTGTCGATTCCATGTGCGCAACCGACCCCTGGTGTTGGTTCGCCGCCGAAGACTTCAATTAGTTTGTCGTATCGTCCACCCCCGCCCAAGGCGATATCCAATCCCGGGATGTAGATTTCAAAAATCATGCCTGTGTAGTATTCTAAGCCTCTTGCGAAAGCTGGCTCAACGGTGATCGATAAGTCTGCGCTTTCAGTCACGAGCCTGAGCACTTCAGCAAGGTTTTCTACGGCAGCCTTCGCCTTCTCGTAGCTTGCAACATAACTTTGGATTTGCTCAACTGTATCGAGCCAATCGTTGCCCCTGATTCCGATTAATCCCTCCAGCATCGTTCGGCATTTCTCGGATTCTACGAGTTTGAGTGCTGCATCGTACTCTTTCTTGTCCATGCGCTGCAAAACGGCATTCTGGGTTTTCTCGTCAACGTCATCTTGGCTGAGAATGCCTCGTATGATGCCGATGTGGCCGATTTTGAATGCGTAGCCATGCAACCCCAGTGACTTCATCAAATTATTCGTCAACAAAACAATTTCAGCGTCACCTTCAGGCTTGGTTGAACCCATCAACTCAAAGTTTGACTGCCAAAACTCGCGGTAGCGCCCACGCTGTGGTTCATCATAGCGGTAGACAGTGCCCACTGAGAAAAGCCTTAGTGGTTTCGGCTCGTTCTTGAGTGAAGTCGTTGCTAACCGTGCGATTGAAGCGGTAAATTCTGGGCGCAGGGCAACCAGACGCTCGCCAAGGTCCTTGAAAATGAACATGCGTTGCCGAATTTCCTCGCCGGATTTGGCGCTGAGCAGTTCAAGCGGCTCAACATGGGGAGTTATTACTTCTTTGTAGCCGTAGAGCGATGAGGTTTCTCTGGCTTTGCCGATGATGTATGTGAATGCTTGTGCTTCTTCACCGATTAAATCTCTCATTCCGCGGACAGTTTGGAACGCTGGCATGCATTTGGCTCCTGTGATAGCTTAAGATGGTGCAGTTGTTCTTTTAAACTCTCGCTCACGGCTTAAATGCTTCAACTTCAAGTCGCATCATGCCCAAACGGACAGTTCCATCGTTGTCGGCTGGGTGGTTTTTGAGGTGGCGGTCAATGATTTCTTTCACGAATAAATCCCGTTTTTCAATTGGGAGCCGCTCGGAGTAGGGAAGCCACGTTGTCCGAATCCATCCAGCTAACCCTTCTGCGCCGACAAGTTTCATTTCTTTGGGGAAAAGCTCCACACGCAACGGTTTCAGCCCTGCTTCAACCAGAAGTGAGTGGTATTCTTCTGGACCCAGAAATGCATAGGGAAATTTGAAGCCGTCAAAGAACGGTTTCCAAGGTGCCTCAATCAGCATGTCATCGAGGATGCCGAGTACTGCTTGGGCGTTACCTTTCCCAGCCATCTGAAACAGCAGTCTGCCCGAAGTTTTTAGGCTTCTTTGAACGCTTGATAGCACGGTTTTTTGGTCAACTATCCAATGTAGAGTTGCATTGGAGAAAATCATGTCAAATTCAGAATCAAAAACGAGTTTTCGAGCGTCCATTACTTGGAAAGTAAGGTTTGGATAGTCACTCATGGGGAAAGAGGTCTTTGCAAGTTTTATCATTTGTGCAGAAGAATCTATGCCAACTGCTTTGCCATTTGGCAGGCACATTGACAACTCGGCGGTGATTTTGCCGTCACCGCAGCCAATGTCCAGCAGGGCTTCATTTCCATTGAGCGTCAATTTTGGAATCAGTTCTTTTGCCCATTGATACTGGTTCTGAGAATTTTTAGCGTAATCAATAGCATTCCAAACGTAACTTTTAGGTGTAGCCATTCTTGTTTATTCCCCTAACTTTTCAATTGCAGAATTCGGTTAATTAAGAAGCGTTGGGCTAAATTTAAGAAGTCTTGCTGTTTGCTGTGCGCTTTTTGTTCGTTTTTAATCTTCTTTTCATTTAGGTGTATGCTGTGTCAATTGCGAAATTTTGTGAGCGGTTAAACGGCTGGGAAGTGGAGTTCTCCGACGGAGTAGTAGACGATTTCTCCCCGCCGATTCATAACGGCTAATGTCAGCTCTTTCTTTTGGCTCTGGCATTGCTGCAATGCGCCTGCCAAGTCGTTTACTGGGAGCGGTTTGCCTTCTTGTGTGCTTAAAACTAAGTAGGGTGCGGTGTTTTTGCCGTATGTTCCGCGTTCGTATATGCGGAAGTCGATTCCGCCGCCGAACCCTTCCCTGACGACGTAGCCGCGGCTGCGCAGGTCACGGTAAACAAGGTAGTTGCCCCATGCGTTTTCGTTTTGGGCTTCATAGCAGTGAAGCAGGCTCTGGAAATCTGCGGCTTTGCCCTTTTCAGCTTTGATTTCAAGCATGCCCTTGTCCAAAAGGTACAGAGCCTCGTAAAAAGTCAAGGTGAAAACTTTGTTTTCCAGTGTGCCGTAGCCGCGGGAAGAGAGCGCGTCAATGTTGCTCTGCTCAGTCACTATGACACCTTTCTCGGCGAGGACACCGCTGGTTCGAAATTCAACAGGAGCCTTTTTGGTTTCACTCATCACTTAACCGCATCTCTACTCTCTTATGCTATACTTTTCCTTTTCTGAATTCCCCAAAATCTTTGTTGTAGATAACGCGGTCCTCGGTTATGATGGCCGTGACGTATTTGAGGGGTGTGGGGTCAAAAGAGGGGTTCATGACGTTAACGCCGTCGGGAGCGATTTGTACGCCTCCGATGCGGGTGACTTCTTCGGGCTTTCGTTCCTCGATTTCGACGTCGGCGGCTTTGCGGGTTAAATCGAAGGTTGATTTGGGTGCGGCGACGTAGAAGGGAATTTTGTGTTCATGCGCCAACACAGCGACGCCGTAGGTGCCTATCTTGTTGAAAACCGCGTCCTGCACGATGCGGTCGGCGCCCACAATAACCAAGTCCACGAGGCCTTTGCTCATTACATACCCAGCCATGTTGTCCGTTATCAAGGTGACTGGAATGCCGTCGCGTTTAAGCTCGTACGCCGTGAGTCTCGCGCCCTGCAGGAGCGGCCTTGTTTCGTCGGCGATGACTTTGATTTTTTTGCCCTCTTCCCAAGCTGCGCGCACCACGCCCAGTGCGGTTCCGTACTCTACGGTTGCGAGTTCGCCTGCGTTGCAGTGAGTGAGGATGTTGTCGCCATCTTTGATGAGAACTGAGCCGTTCTTGCCGATTGCGCGGTTCTGCGCGGCATCTTCATCCGCGATTTTATGTGCTTCCTCGACGACTGCCCACTTCATTTCTTCAACGGTGCCTGAAACGCTTTTTGCCTTGTTTAGAACGCGGTCAACGCCCCAAAACAGGTTCACCGCGGTTGGTCTTTGGCGCTTAATGACTGTGCCCGCGGTTTCCAGTTCCGCCAGCAGTTTCTCTTTGGTTTTCGCGTTTGAATGAAAAGCTGCCAATGCCACGCCGAACCCTGCGGCTGCACCCAAAAGTGGGGCGCCTCGGACGCGCAGCACTTTTATGGCTTCAGCCATCTGGTCAACGGTTTTAATTTCCAGCGTTACCTCTTGGAGGGGAAGTTTGGTCTGGTCTGGTGTAATTACTGTGCCGTTTTGCCACTTAATCATCCGCATGTCGCATGTACCTCAAAGGTGAATGTGATACCGCATAGTTGTGGGCGGCTGTGTTAAAGATTTTCTGTCCCTAACGCTTGAAGCGTTGCACCAAATCGAACAGGTTGCCGTAGAGGTCCTCAAAAACCACGTCGACTCCCCATGCCTGCACCTCGGGTTTTCCGTAGAATTTTATGCCTTTCGCCTTCAACGCCTTGTACTCTTTTCGGCAGTCATCGCTCTCTAAAGTCAGGAAAACATGGTCTCCCGCCTGCTTACCCACCGCCCTGCGTTTCTCTTCGCTGTCCGCCACCACAAACGTCAACTCAAGGTCTGACTGCCCCTTGGGCGAAACTGTGACCCACCGCATGTTCTCCGAGATATCGAGGTCCTGGCGTTTTTGGAATCCGAGTTTTTCAGTGTAGAATTTCAAGGCTTCATCTTGGTCTTTCACTAGCAAGGTTATGTGGCCGATTTTGTTCATTCTGTTTTCACTCAGCTAATTTATAGAAATAGAAAGGGGCTTAAGTTTTGGCTTAAGTAGACGTATCAAACGGTGATTTTAGGTGTGTGACGACTTCGATGGGTGAGTCTTCGCCTGACTTCAGTCGCTTTTTCCATTCTTCACCGACGGCGATGAGTGAGAAGATGCCTGAAACCTCAGCCTTCGATTTCTTTACGAGGTTCACAAGGGCTTCTTGGGTTTCGCCGCTCTTAATCATGTCATCTACCACGAGCACCGAGTCGCGTTTCTTGATGGATTCTTTGGGAATATACAGGGTTACGGTTACGCCTGAGTCGCGGCCTAAAATGTAGGTTTCTTCGAGGAAGGCTTTTACGCCGACTTCTTTGTTGCGTTTGGCAACGATGAGGTTTACGCCCAGAGAGTTAGCGACCATAGTGGCTAGCGGGATACCGTCTACCGCTGCGGTTAAGATTTTGGTTACGCGTTTGCCCGCGAAGTTTGCGAGCGCATGATTTGCGGCCTGCTGGAGGATGTTGTAGTCTCCGACGATTTCGGTGTTGTCAAAGTAGCCTGTTTCGTCGAATTTTATTCTGCTACGCAGCTCCGCTTCCAAGCCCACGAGTTTGGTTAGGACGCGCCAGAGCTGTTTTGCTCTCACGGTGTTTGGTAGGACGTGGCCTTTTGCGTAGCGGCTAAGCACGGTGACTGGCAGGCCTGTTTTTGAGGCGAGCTCCCGGTAAGTGATGTTTCGCTTGTATTTTGCTGTTCGTAGGAGTTCGATTGTCATTAATCGAAGTTTCAGATCTTCCGCGTGAGTGCTCATTTTTCCTTATCCCCAATTTTACATCTATCAGTTAATTATTATATAGTATTCAGTATTGTATCTTGCCAATTTATAACTTTCCGTTAAAATTAAAAAAGTTACATTGAACAGCGCAATCGAGACATCAGAATTTCATGAAATAAACAGTTTTTCCTATTTAAAACCACGTTGCAGCTCGCAGTGCCGCAGAACCGCATTCATGAATCCGCAACGTTCACAACGCATGCAAACCCCTCAACCCGCATCATTTATTTTTTTTTCCCACCTCTCAAAAAACCAAAGCGTTTTGCTTTGCTAAAAATTAAGGTTTTTTAAATGGAACCGAGACTCCTATACCAAAGGGGGTACATGACTGCAGAAGATACAGCGGCTATTCATAATTGCGCTCTTCGGCTCCATAATCTTCGTCACCAACGTGTTCCTCCCGCCTCCGCTCAACTACATGATAATCGTCGTTCAAGCTGTCCTGCTCGCGATAAGCGGATTATTCATCCCGAAAGTAGGCGCAATGTACGTGGGCGCAGTCGGAGGGCTCCTAACCGCACTGGTCAGCCCGGCGCTGGGACCCTTCACGTTCTTCTTCGCCTTCCTCTTCGGCGTCTTCGTCGATGCCTTTCTGTTCATCTTTAAAATCAACGCCTCAGCCCAGGGCGTAAACCGCAACCGACTGATAGCCGCCATGGCGCTCAGTACGCTCCTCATTGCGGTGTCAAGCTACTCCGCCTTCGCCATATTCCCACAGTACATCAACGCGCAAGGTTTCTCGATTGTCAGTTTGTTTGTTCAAAGAAGCACGATGCTCGATGCCCTCGTGTTGTTTATGGGTCCAGCGACGGGTGCAGTGGCGGGCTACGCATCTGCATACCTTTGGAACAAGTACCTGCGCCACATCAACGTCTAATGCGGCAATTCCCTTATTTTCTGGTCAACCAACTTGGCAACCATCAAACTGGAAATAAACACGCACCGAACAACCAGCAGCTCAGCGAGTTCAGCAGGCTTCTGGTCCTGCGTCACCAAAACCAAGTTTTTTTTCCTGCATACTCCACCATTTCCCGGTCCTTGGCGCTCTTGAGTCCCGCTTCCTGAGCCATCAGAACCTCGTAGCCTAAAATCTCCAAGTACTCCTTCAAGCCAGGGTACATTTCGTCAAGCAGAATCTTCATATGCCTTCGCACTTCTTGCGTCGCTAAATTATTTAGGCATTTTCAAGAAAAATTTTACTTAGTCTCCACTATTTTACTTAGTCGTCAGAGGCTTGCCACAGTTTGGGCAGAAATTTGTGCTCTAAGCCAGAACTCCCTGCTCGTAAAATGGGCAAAATCTGGAAGGCTTTTTCGATAAAGCTTGCAAAACACCTAGTAATTTTTCAGTTGCTATCTAGCCCTCGATTCTTGGGATTCCCTCCATGGTATACCAAGGGCTAGTTGAAAGCTCTTGTTCTCCCATCTCAAAAGGAGATATTTAGCCTTCGACTTGAGCGATTAAGCCCCTTCTAGTGGGCGAAAAAACACCTGAAAATATTTGGATATAGCGATGTACCCGTTATCCCAGCGACCCTTTATTGAGTCAGGTTTACTCTCGACTAATTTGATATGGTGCTCGCTGAACCACTTCTAACGGCAGTTTTTGTTTCTTCCGCAGTGGGGCCAGCAACTGGTATGTCCCACTTAGATCTACTCATTCAATCACTAACTTACGGAGCTACTTTCAAAGTGAGAGCTTATAGATTTTTTCAATAGTAAACGTCGCAAGGTATAGCAAGGTAAAATAGAACTAGAAAAAACTGCCTCAGTCTATGAGCAGTATTGCGAAGGATTCTGGGTTCTTGGCGAATGGGAAGGTCACGGTGATTCCTGCATTTGCCGCGGTTTTCTTCACGTTTACCCCGACTGCGTCTTCGGACCAGCGTGCTAAGTTGGGGTGGGCGCAAATCTTGGATTCGATGTTGCATTTCTCGCAGAGTTGGCAATGACCCGAAACAAACGATATGGCTAAACTGTAGCCCTTGTTCATGGCTGCTTTTTCCAAGTCAACGACGCTCTGGAGCATTTTTCGCTTGTCTTCTTTCCAGTCCTGCCAGAACTTCGCTGCTTTCTCCTTGATTTCTTTGGAGACGGTTGGGTCGGTTTCGGCAACCATGAGTTTTGCCAGCACTTCTGGTTCAGCCTGCGCGTTCGAGGTGAACTTCATGAACATGGCGTAGCTGTATTCAGACACGATTTTGCGGAATTCTTCGGCTGAGGGTGTGTAGGGCGGGCAGGCGAGGGTTTTGCCATAGTGGTTGCAACCGACTTTGCATTTGAGTACCACGCGGTTTTCGACGACGACTTTGGTTGTGGGGATGATTTTTGCGTCTGCTGCCCCGTTTTCGAGGGCTAATTTAACGAGAAAGTGGAATTTTTCAGCGCCGTTTTGAGCTGGCATATTGTTCACTAAGTTCTGGTTTGATGTTTTCTTTTGATATAAAGGTTCGTTGGCTAGAAGCGGCGTTTATCGTTGGTTCTTTATGTAGGGGGTCACTTAAGAGGAAGCTGTCTTTTTCAACATGGTTTTTTTCTGTGAATACATAGAGGAGGGTAGGTCGCTGAGAGCAACGGCTCTTCTAAACATTGACTTTGTCGAGCATTCGATGGGCGAGCCGATGCAAACCCTTGTTGGTGAGCGCAAGAATAATATAGCTAATCTTTGAATCATGTTTGAACTGAGGGTGCGGTTGGTATCAAAAGCAAAATCAGTTCTATAGGGTACGTTAACAGAATCCAAGAAAACATAATGAGCATCAAAAAAAGAGAACTTGCACCTTTATACGAAGACCTCAACGCTGCAGACTGCGTTATCTGTGGAGGTTCAGGTCGCTCGCTCTATTCGCTTAACGCGGCTATGAGCCAAATCGCGCTTAGCCAAGCGGGCTGGCGAAACAAAGTTGTTTTAACCCCCGACGACCCAGGGTTCCCGGGCAAAAGCATGTACGACGCTGCACCCGACTTGGAACGCCGCTACAAAAAAACATTGTTGCTCATGAACTCGGGAAGCGGCTACTCCGACGATCCCTTGGTTATGGCGCAGGACTTAGCCAAGTACATCGAAGAAAAAAAATCCACACATTTCTCCATGGGACTTTTAACATCCGTTACGGAGTCGCCGTTAGCCGACATCACCAGCAAGTACGGCCAAGTTGTCCAACTCAAAGGACGGGGCAAATTAAAACCCGTCACAGAATACGCCGAAACAGGCATGATGGGCGACATCTTTGAACTCGGAACACTCGAACTCCTCAACAGCATGATAGAAGCCATATTCCGCAACCTCCCAGTCGGCGACGTCTTCCGATTGTGTGAAGAAGAATTTGAGAGAGTCGGCGACATGATAGACGCAAACGTAAACTCAGAAACCTACACCAAACTTGTCGATATCATGGAAAAACGAACAAACGTGTTCCTTGGCGGAAAAGGTACAGCGAACGAAATCGCCAAAATGACGGGCGTGCGGCTTTTCCACATCAAGAGTTTTCTGGGCGACAACGTTTACATTACAAGAGGCGTCAACACACCGCATCCAAGAGCGGGCGACCTCGAAATCCTGCTGTCGTTCTCGGGCGAAACGCGGCCAGTCATCATCTGGGCAGATGTGCTCAAGAAATTCGGCGGAACAGTCTTCGCTATAACGGGCAACGCAGAATCGACACTGGCTAAGAAAGCAGACTTGAAAATTGTTTTGCCCGAAGAAGTTAAGCCGTCTACGCCAAGACGATTCTACACTCGTGCAGCATACGTTCTCAGTCCACTGCCTGTTAGGCTTGCGGAACGGCTCGGCGAGCGAGGACTCAACTTGCCCGAATACATAATCAGCTGGTATCACTCCGTTACGCAGTAGAACATAGGTATAACATCAAAAACAGGTATAAACCGCAGCAACCCAAATATAATCAAACCCCTAAACAGTCAGCTATGGAAGCGTACCTGCAGAGTTACCCAAAAAAAGAGACCATGCGTTTGTATAAGCGTGGCTTAAACCTTTTTTGTGAGTGGTATGGCAAATCGATAGATGCTATTTTATCAGAACGCAAAGAGGATTTAACGCCAAGACCCAAAGAATCATTGATTGATGCAAAGCAGCGGGCGGGTAACTATGAGAAACTTTTGGAGCAGTTTTATGTTTGGCTTATAGGTGAAGGCTACGATAAGGCTAATACTCGTTATAATTATTGTAAAGGGTTACTGCAGCTTTTCAGATACTATAACATGAACCTGACGCTTAGGAATCAATCGCCTATAAACCAAACTAATGTCAAAATTGATGATTTTCCCCTTAAACCTGAACATGTAAAAAAGATGTTTCACGCCGCTTATGACCTGCGCACTAAACTTTGGATTAGTTTAGGCAATGATTTAGGCTGGCGAATAAGCGATGTGTTGAGCATAAGTAGAAATGAACTGCCAAACCTAAACCAAGAAACGCCCATAGAATGGTTAAGGTTTACTGCAAAAGAAAATCAAGCATCCAAAACCTGCCTATCCAAAACAACTGTATTGTTGCTTAAAGAATACCTTGAAACTTTTCCTAACCCAAATAACGATTTATTATTTTTCAACGACAATTATAATCCAGTCAACCCTGAAACAGTAAACATGAGGTTGCATGATTTAGAACAAGACGCTAAAATTGAAACTGGAAACCTATCTTTAACATGGCATTGTTTCCGCAAAATGATTATATCAACAGCCAAAAACTTGCAAATAGACCCAGATATTATTTTATTAATGACTGGCAAAGCAGTAGAAAAAAGCATGTTACCCTATCTAAATGGGATAGACATTAAAACCTCGTTCATTAAGCTTCAAACAAACTTAGGATTAAACGCATTAACAGAATCAGGTGAAGATGTTTCTAAAGCAATGGTTAAAGAAGTCGAGAAACTTGGCAGAGTACTTTCTTATGTTGAAAATGAAAATGCAATATCGAAGATCAGAATTGAGAACTTGCAGAAAACCCAAATTGACGAACATAAACAGGTTGAAGAAATGCAGAGTGAATTTCAATTAACCAAAAGCCAACTTGCTGATATAATAGCTAAACAGCAAAAGAAGAATGAAGAATTGGAGCATGATTTGGAAACGGTAACTGATGTGCTCAAGGGTTTGAAGCCAATTATTGATAACGTGGATGAGGTTGTTGAGTTTTTAGAAAAGAGGCGGGAAGAAAAAGAGCTCCAATCAAGAGCTGAAGCTGACCAAGATGAACAGGCTTTCAGAGAAAAAGTTCTAAAAGAGGCCAAAGCAAGAAATAAGGAAACAACGCACTCAATTACTAAATAGCAGCAATCATAAAATAGCCAATATTTAAGCTCCATTTGTAAAAAGGAGCGTGGCTATGTGATGTGGGAATTGGACTCCTTATTTTTCCGCGGGTTATTGCATTTTACCCTGGTCGGTTATTATTTGATCTGTGTGGTAGCCCGGGGGTTACCGTTCCCAGACTATAATTTCTACCGAAATTCCCATTTTTCTTAAGTGGGCGTTCGCTTGAACTTCGATTTCTTTTTCCAAGGAGTTGGATCCACGATAGGGGGGTCCAAGAACTGAAAAGAATCGCCAAGCGCCTCAGCCCCAGAAAAAACACTTCACAGAAAACATTTCTGTGTCTTACGTGAGTCGGACCGGGTTATCCCCTATTGGAGCCGGGTCTCTTAGCACATAACTCTTAATTTTTGTTAACCGGTTATTTTTTCACTCAAATGCACGCTTGATAGAATTTGAACCCCGCACCCACCATGGAGCTGCCTCATCATAATCCATCTTTCTCACCATTATGGCTGGCTCCAAGTTATTAATAACATTTTATCAGTAGCCCAAAATTGTCAGTTAAGCGAACTAGGATTTTCAGGGATGCGAAGCATCATTGTTCTTTCTCAAGCCATCCACAACAACTATAGTTCGAACCATCATTTTTCCTAAATGCCTCGCAGAATTCATTCCTTCTTGGTCTTTAGCAACTTCCCCTTTCTCTCGCCCAATGGCGAATACTCTTCCGCCGCTCGGAATAATCATTCCAACAGCAGTCATGAACGTGATCATCTGATTACAAGTACTCGAAACTCCCGACCGGCGAGCAACACCGATAACGCCGCCAACCTTCTCCGCGAAATCTTTCCTTCCCCTTGCCAACGCCAGAAAACCTACACGGTCAATAAAAATCTTCATTTGAGCAGTGACCCCTTGAAAATAGGAAGGACTACCCATTATGACCCCGTCAGCCTTCACAATCTCCTGGTAAAGGTTCTCGCCATCATCTTCATTAACGCATTTCTTAGTGCTGAAGCATGTCATACACCCGTTGCACGGCAAAAGATGATAATCAGAAACTCGGATCAAATTCACATCTGCACCTTCCGCTTTTGCAGCCTCCAACGACTCTTGGAGGATCAAGTCTGTGTTGCCGCCAGCCCTCGGGCTTCCACTTATTCCAACGATACGCACGTTTCCAGTCTCAAAAGCCCATTCTCCAAATCTATCTAATTAACTGTTTGGTCTGAGCATCTCATTCCTGACTGCAGAGCGCGCACTGATGTTTGTGCAAAGCAGTTCTACGCCGGAAGTGGGTTCTGTTAACTCTTCGTCTTAGAGAATCTGTTGTTAACTGTCGTCAGATATTTTTTCAGGTGTTAAGTTTTGTGGGATACGGATTTCTGAGAGAATGCAACTGTCGACTTTCGTGGAATCAGGCAGAAGCGGATTTTGAACCTTTTAGTGTTGAAACAATTATTAAGTCATTCAGAGTTACCTGTCTCGGAGACCATGAAACATGCAAACACAAAGCAAGGGTAAACCTGTAAACGTAGCTTATATTTTGTCCATAGTCTCTGGTATATTGATAGTTTCGCAGGGAACTTTGAGGTTCATACGTAATCAGTGGGGTCTTGAATTGGGACTCGGCGAATTTCGCAGGTCAGTGGTTCACGGAAGCGGTTTCAGAATAATAAGCCTCGTTACCGTACTTTTGGGAATAGTTGTTCTTTTTGGTGCACTTCTCATGAGGAAGGGAAGAACAAGAGACGGGGGAATAACCGTGATCGCTTTTTCTGTGTTATCGATTATGAGTGGTGGAGGTTATTTGGCAGGTTTGATTCTTGGAGTGATTGGCGGAGCTTTGGCAATCAGTGAACAACTACCGAGCAACTCCACCAAGGAACCGCTTCCTGAAGGTTAAAACTTCGTTTTTTAGGGCACAGTTACTTTAACGGGTGATTGAATAGTTTTCTTTTTCTGTTTCTTTTCGGGTGATAATCAAATATTTTTCTATTGAGGCATGGTGGTTTGAGTTATAGAGGTAACAGAAAAGGCCTTCAGTGAACTTTGCGTATGCATTCGTTGTATCAAGAAATTTTAGAGACATCTACCTTAACGATGCTTCAGATTAACGGATATGCTGAAAAAAACTGTACCGTTCTCATTAACCAAGATAAAATGCTGTCGCTCATCAATAAGTCTTAGATTCTGATGAAAGGAAGGGCTGAAAGAAAAATCATCAATGAATTATCTGACGACAGTTACCATGGACCCCAAAACAGACGAAAAGTTAACAGACCCCGGAAGTGAGTCGGACCGGGCTTACCCAGAAAGGTGTGAATCCCTTTGCCTAAAATTTGAAAATTTTAGTCTTCGACTAAGTCTAAGACTATGGAAGTCCGCTGGGATTCGCTTAAACTATTAGGCGAATCCTCACAAAGCGCACAAAAGTGGGCAAACTGCAGGTTAGAGAATATTGAAACAAAATAAATCCGCGTTGGGCGCGATTGGTTAAACTAAAATTTCGCCGTTTAAATTGCGGCTTTCGTCTTCTTGGTTCAACTTCCAAGATAGATATAATTACGTAGTTGCTTAAAAAAAGTTGTAGAAGATTGTTTTATAGGTTTTCGATTGATTTCTAAATAAAAATAAAGAAAGGAGGTTCGCTTCCTTTCGTTTGACTTGTCTATTTCGCCTCAAGAGCCTTCTTCATGTTTTCCAGCAAGCTGATATTGGTTGTTTCTATGTCCTTTTTGATCTTTAACTTGTCAATTAACTTGCCTAAGATAGAGTATGGAACTTCATATTCCGTGTCATTAGTCACTTTGGTTCCCTTGGCTGTGGGTTCGAAAGTATATGTGAGTGCCATCCTTGTTTTGCTTGCACCTATGGTATGCATTACCCACTTCTTGTTTTTCACAAATTCGGTTATTTCCAAGTCCATTTCTGCATTTGACCCACCAGCTGCCCCAACAAAGTGCATTGTTGTACCAACTCCAATAGGTCCCTTAGAGGTAATTTCGGCCTCTGACCTACCCTTGCTTGCCTCATTCATATTTTTCACGTCGCATGTCCAAGCGAAGACCTTTTCAGGAGACGCTTCAATTTCAACGCTATTTGTTAATTTAGTCACACAAATCACCTCCTAACTGCACTTTTTTAATTATCTCGTACGCTTCCATAGTTATTTTCTCCAACCTTGAAGTATGTATGAAAAATACAAAACTATTTTTGTCGGGCTTTTTCCTAAGAAAAATAAAAGTAAAAAAGGAGCAAAATCAAAAATAGCGTTCAATAAAGCCGCTTCAATAGTAAAAAATAAATATTAGAGGTGAAAAATTAAAAAGAAAGGCAAATGCGAACTAATATACAATTTAAAGCGTAAAATCGTCTCATCTATTTTTCCTAAAATGCAGCACTTTGCTGTCGATCACCTGTCTGACGGATTCTTTTTCGTACATAACTCTGAGCTTCAGTACTCTTCCTCCACGCCCTCTTTCACCTGAAAAAACTCTTGAATCGACTATACATTGGCGTTCAAGCTCAGATATTACCTGACCACCACGACCGTTAGAACCATACGTACTGTACTTAGATAATTTTGTGCTCTTAATCATATCCATTAAGGTTCTCCAACCAGATTTCTCCACAGGCAGTTTTCGCCGCATATAATCCTCCAAGAAAGCCGCAGTCAAGAAATCAAAGGCTCTTCGTGCGTCATCAGTGGCAAACTCAAATTCAATCACTGGTTGCTCAACAGCCCTTTCTTGCGGGCGCTCTGAAATTTTGCCAGCGGCTTGAGGCTCCTTTTGCGTGGATTGAACGGTTATGGTAAACGGTCGGGTGCTGCTCGTTCTGGTTTCTCCCAAATTATCAACATATGTCACTGTGGGATTCAGATGAAACTCTTGAGGTTTTGCGGCTTTCACAGTTAACCTGATAACCTTAACCTCGAAAGGCCCAATCGTTTTATCCTTAACCTCAACTTTGCCTTCGCTCAAAAGGCAATTAGGCGATACATCGATAATATTAAGCCCTGGATCCACCAGGTTTTCAACCTTAACTATCGAGCCTTGACTCTTTGAAACGTTAACTAAATCCAGCCGAATAGGAAACTCCTGATTAACCTTCGGTCTTGAAAATGTCATAATACTCGGTTGAATATTGACTCGGGTAAACCGTTTTTGGGCAGCATCAATTATTGCCTGGGCTTGTTCAAGCTGGGATTTAGCCTCCTCCATTTTGCCCTGTTTGCTTAAAGACCACGCATAGAGTTTCCTTGTACTTGCCTCCAAAAGAGGGTTTGGAAAGTAAGATTTGGTTGCAGTAAGACCGTCGCTAAAGTACTTATTTGATTTTTCAAAATCCTTTTTCGCAGCGTGATATGTCGCAATTATAGATGGGAAATTAAGTTGCGTAGGTGCATTTGATAAGATGTGTTTTGGCAAGTTCATGAGTTTTGCGTAATACTCATCCACATGAGCAGTGTCTTCAGCGAAAGCGTACGCCGTAATTAGCACGCTATAAATAGAGCCGGCGTATAGTTTCGAGTCAGTCATCTCATTACATTCAAGAGCCTTCAAAACTTTTGAGATAGAGTTGGCGATATCTCCTCCAAAAAGACACAGGATTGACCACCATATATAAGCAGGAGTCATCCGGACATAAGCCCAAATCTTATTTTGTTCATTGATTTCAACTGCTTTTGCTAAATTATAGCTTGAAGCCTCAACAAGCATACAAGCTAGAAAAGTTCCGCCTGCATAGGCGTAGGCTTCTATTTGAGAACGAAAATCTCCAAGTTCCTCAAATAAAGAAATTGATCTTAACGCGTACTCAACGCCCGTTTCCAATTTACCCAGCATTGTCTGTCCGTAACCAAGCCAAATCGAAATCTGAGCAGCATCCCACAGTGCGTATTCTTCCCCGAAAACGCGCAATGCTTCTTCACCTGTATTCTTCACCCAGCCTTCGAAGCTCGCTGCGAAGTCATTCTCTGTGGCAGTGGCAGCTTCTGCTTTGAGATAAAGAACCCGCGCTGCTTCCAAACGGTCCGCAGTCATAATCTCTTCCGCCTTCTGGATAAGCGCTTTTTGCCCAGGAATGTCACCAGAATAGAAAGCAGCTTGTGCTGCTTTTCTTAGTGCACGTAGTTTAGTGGCTCCTGTTTGGGTGGCGGCCAACTGCTTGAATATGGTTGTTGCTTGTTCAAAATTGTCGCTAGCGCAATACGCTTCTCCCAGCCCCTCTAAAGCAACAGTTTTTTCATGAATCTGCTCAGGGTTTTCTCCGACTGCTTGGACTACAAAAGTAAAGTTTTTGATTGCTTCTTCGTTGCTAAATTTTGAAAGCGCAGCCTTGCCTGCCTCCAGAGAGTATTTGGAGGCTTTAGTTTTGCATCCACTTTGAACATAATGATATGCCAGTTCGCTTAGGGAAAATCCGTCAGTTTCATGGTTTTCAGCCTCAATTTTCTGTGCAATCCTCAAATGGTACTCTTTCTTTAGAAGCGGCGGAATTTCCTCATAGAGCATTTCTTGAAATTTCGCGTGAACAAAGCGGCAGCATTCTGTGTCACAATGCATCAGGAGTGTGGTTTTTTCGATCTCATGTAGCGCTCGAAGAACGTCTACTTTGTCTTGAGAAAATGCAGCTGCGACCAGTTCAGGATCAAATTTTAACCCAGCTACAGAAGCAAAATCCAAAATTTTTCTGTGATCGGATTTCAATGCCGCTAATCGCCGCAGGATTACATCTTTTACTTTACGTGGAATATCAAATCTGTCAACACGCAGGCTCCATTTACCATTATGCTTTGAAAGATTTCCTTGTTGATACAGCAGCCTCAAAGATTCGACTACAAACAACGGATTGCCACCGCTGTCGGTTGCAATCTTTTCAACAAGCTCAGGCTGAGCAACATCGCCTAACATGCTCTCAGCGATTCTACCAACATCGGTGATGCCAAGGTTAGACAGTTCAACTTTTTTGTAAAGGTCCTCACGTCCCATTAGCAGCAAAACATTGGATAGAGGATTACGGTAGCCTTCCCCTTCGGCATTAAGTTCCTCGCTTCTGAAAGAGGCTATAATAAGGATTCTCTCTGAACTCACTTGACGAGCAAGATAATGAAGCAACGAAAGCGAAGCTGAATCAGCCCAATGAATATCCTCCAATGCCAAAATCAAGGGTTTTTTTGCTGACAAGTACAGCAGTTCTTTGGTGACGGCTGCAAAAGCTTGGTCCTTCCAAACTTGAGGCGTTGACGATGCAAGTCTCAGGTTTGTTTCAGATTGATTTGTTTCCACAAGCCAAGACTTTAAACCCATTCTCTGATTAACTGCCGCGCCTCCATCCTCGTCAGATGGAGAGTAAGAATCAAATGCT
>Ga0209777_10000745_pt1 | contig 50775 bp, 47 predicted proteins | sample FrelakmetHBP12HB_FD_187147 | JGI IMG/M metagenome (GOLD analysis project Ga0209777, IMG submission 187147) | Freshwater lake sediment microbial communities from the University of Notre Dame, USA, for methane emissions studies -HBP12 HB (SPAdes)... | ecosystem: Environmental > Aquatic >... | reverse complement strand
GCTGCGCCCAGCCGTTGTCATCAGTGCTCGTGATATTCCACTGGCCGTCGATAAAGTTTATCGCATTGGCAACAGGTGTCGAGTCTGTTGTATACCCGAGGAACGCGTACGATCCGATGCCCGCGGCTGTCTTTGTAATATTATCCCAGTAATTTGGACCAGTGTATCCAAAGCCACCGGTTCCATCCTGGCTGTACTGCAGCCAGTATATTAGCTCGTTCTTGACGAACTGTGGAATGGCGATACCCCAGGAATTCTGGGCCGCTTCTAAATTGAGCGTTGCCCACTGAGTTGTCGAGTTGTCAGCATCGCCGGAGTTTGGAGTCGAAACACCATATCGCCATCCGCCTCTTCCGGACCAGCCGGAGTCGGTCTGGCTGTATGCCCATTCGTCCATCCCGTCGACAATGAAGTCGTAAAAATTCGTACCGGTATACGGGCCTACCGGAATCGTGTCCAGCTTCGCGCTGTCCGGGTTTGAGTATGCGCCGATGACGGCCAGCATCCCGAGTCCGTTGGGATAGCTCTCGTCGTAAAAATATGCTCCGTAGCCGTTCCCGTTTGCATCGGGATTTCCGGCAGGCTGAGCAGAGATACTATGTTTGGTTGCCCCCGAAAAGAGGTAGTTCAGACCTAACCGGACGTACTCTGCGTAAATGTCAGTGGTAATGTTGTTTGACGGCTTGTGGCCGTTTTCTTCGAAGGAGAGTAAAGCCCCTCCCGTTGAAGCAACAGCGATCGAATTATCGTACCAATGGCCATCGGGATATTGATTGAGATAGAGGTAGAGAAGCCCCTTTTCAATCGCCATGTTCGTGCGTATTTGTTGGGATGGGGCGGCATAGACCTTTATGACGGATTGGTTCGTACCGACATTGTCATTAGCATCAACGACAGTAAGCGACATCGTCTTGGGACCGGCCGTCGAGTATGTGTGCATCGACCCGATGAACCGGCGATTCGTCACGATGCCGGAATCGATGGTCCCGTCTCCATAATCAAGCGTGTAGTGCAGAGGTACGAGCCCGCCGTGAACATTTCCCCAGACTGCAAGCGGTAAACCCGCAAGAGCATTCGCGTACGTGGAGCTGACGCTGCTGCTGGGCATCGCGTCAACCCGCAGTGAGCCCGGGGGCGGCAAGTAGTTTCCAAAATTTATGCTCTCGACCGTGTCGCCGGCGACGTATGGCTGCCAGTAGCTCCCACCGGGAGTCGTTTTTATCCAATCTAATTGTTGATCCTCATAGACCTGGTAATAATGCACCCAGGAGAGATTGTAGAATGCATAGTTGCCAAGAGAGTCCGCGACTGTTGTAAGTGTATCTTGCGTATCCTGATTGATCGCATGAATTGTCCAGCCAGCGAGTCCGGGTTCGCTGTCGTCCGAGCCGTTGTCGTTAAGGTCGTTGAACACCGTACCTCGAATAGCCCCGGCAGAAACAAACCAATCGCCGAAGTCCCAGCCTGCCGCCGTGTCTCCCGCGAGATATTGGTAGTGATAGGCGCTCTGCGATCGCCATGGAGAAGTTTCCAACCAACCGGTCTGGTTCTGTTCAACTGCCTCATAATATGTAGCGTATCCGCTATCGACGAAAGTGTACGCGCCGGTAGAATCCGTGAGCACAGGGAACCAGGAGTTCGTCGCTTGGCGTAGAATGTTTATCGTCCATCCGGGAAGTCCGGGTTCCCCTACGTCTCTCATGCCGTTGTTGTTAAGGTCGTTGAATTTCGTGCCGGTGATCATGACCGGGGGCATGCGCCAGTTGCCAAAATAGATATGGGAATACGACGTATCTTGAAGGTTGATCTGATAGTAGTTTCCATTCCCGGCGGGTTGCGTCTGGAGCCAGTCGAATGGAGTAGTCCCCTGAGTGATATTGTAATACCCAACCTGCATGAGGCTGTCAAAGTGAAAGCGACCGAGTGAGTCGGTAGTGTCGGTGTAGGTGATTTGTGTAGGATACTCGTAAAGATTCACAACCCATCCTGCAAGACCGCGATCCGACGTATCGAGAGCCGCGTTGTGATTTTGATCGTTGTAAACAACTCCGGAAATTGATCGTGGGGCAATTTTCCAATCCCCGAAATCAAGATTGGCGATCGAATCATACGTGAGGGTCGGATAGTAATCTGCCACTGTTGCAAACCATCCGGAAGACACCGTCTGATAGACACGGTACTCCGAAACCTGCATCAAGCTGTCGAAACGATAATGCCCGAGAGAATCGGTCGTCGTAGTATATGTCTTATATGTGCTGTATTCGTAGAGATTGACTGTCCACCCGCCGATACCCTTTTCCAATGAATCTCGCACACCATTGTGGTTGGAATCGCTGAAGACCGTTCCGGAAATCGACCGGGGGATCATTTGCCATTTCCCGAAATTGAGCCCCGATATGGTATCGTTGCCGGACGTGTAGTAATAATAGTCGGGTGGGGCGTACGTCGAATACCAGCCAACACTATCAGCGTAGACATGGTAATAGTCATCGTAATCTGACGGAAGTCCTGTCACCTGGTAATTGCCGGCTGAATCAGCTACGGTCGAAAGCGTTATGCCATGGTAGTAGATATAGACATAGACATGCCAGCCGCCCAGTCCTTGCTCTGATGAGTCTTGAACGGCATCATGATTAGCGTCGTTCCAAACCACTCCTTGAAGAACTCCGGTTCCCAATACGCCCGAGGTTCTTCGAGGACCGAATGGACCCCTCTTGTTCAACTGGTCCTGGGCTACAAGTTTTTCCCCCTCTTTCTTGAAGTCCTCTACCGTCGGTATATGATGACGTAATTGTTCTTGCTGAGCAATCTCCTCATCCCGCTTTTTAGCATCATCGTTTTTCAGCTTCAGCGCGGCTTCGTACTTCTGCATCTCCTGGGGAGCGGTTTTGGGGGCGGAGGGGATTCCCCTATGTTTCAGTTGCCACGTTTCACCTTTTCCCGAGCGTTCTGCATCCTGGGCGGCATTGTCCACGCGCTGTTTCATGTCGGCGCGTGAGAGAGGCTTCGAAGCTTCAGCAAGTTGCTTGCGGATCTGTTCACCGAGTCCCTTCTTGTGGTATTGGTTTACTGCGGGCACGGCGGGCTGGGAACTGGATCCGGCCAGGCGCTTCGCTTTCGACTGATGCTGCTTTGTGTAGGCGCTTTTCCAGGCCTGCGCGGGCGTTTCTGTCTCAGGCGGGTTCGACAGCTTCGGGGGCTGGTATCCCTGGAGCATCTTTTGCGCCTTCGTCATTATTTTATCTTGTTTCTTCTGTCCGAGAGAGCTGCCGGCAGTCAAGAAGCAAAGTCCAATCAAGACAAATAAAGAGGTGCGTAAAAATGTATTCATAAGAGTCCCTTCGTACTATGAGATGTTTGTTGAAATTCGTTGTTCATGAGAATTATTTCAAAACATTTTCCACGGCGAGAATGGTGTACGCGGTCACCAGCTCCTTCTTGTTCTCCCACCATCGATTGTTCTTATTCACCCAGAAGCCTTCCCCATCCTGGATACTGACGAGCTTCTCCAGCATTTCCTTCCGCCAGTTATGTTTCGTTCCCGATGAGTCGGTGACAAAATTCTCTCCATAGGCGTCCAGTGCTTTTGCCATCGTTTGGTAGTAATAGAACAATCCCTGCTCGCCCATTTCGGGATTATTTCCCACTGTGAAATGGCTTCGTATCCAGTTGTAGGCGGCTTGCACGCGCTTGTCGTTCTTGTCGACTCCCGCATACAGGAAGCTCTTCATTCCGGCATAGGTCATGCTTCCGTAGGAGGTTCGGGCGCCGGCCTTGCTTTGAGTAGGACTGTAGATGAAGCCGCCGTCGTTTTCCGTTGAGTCCTGGTCGTTGATGCCTTTGAGGTTCTGGCAACGCTGGAGGAAGACGATGGCTCTCTCCCAAAAGAGATCCTTGCTCATCGCGGCTGTATGTCCCGCCGCCGTTCCCGAATATTCATGCGCCGTGCCGCTCGCCTCGCTGAGTTTCCGTTGGTCCTCCGATTCTTTGAGCGCCTCGATTGCCCACTGGAGATTCGACAGGTCGGGTCGTTCCTTCTCCTTGTAGCCGATCCCTCCGTAGCGAACGTCCGATTTTTCAACTCCGGTGTTTTCATCGAACTGCAGTGAAAGCAGAAAGTCGCGCGCACGCCTGATGGGGTCGGTGTAATTCGGATTCTTCGTGGCGACGAGCGCCATGAGGCAGATCGCCGTATTGTAGCCGGCGAGGTCGTCGATGTAGATTCCGCCATCTTTCTGCTGACAGCTGAGGATGAATTCAATGGCATGAGCGAGCGGGTAAGTATTCTGTTCCGTATACCCCTTCGGACTTTTCAAGAAAGCGGTCGCCGCCAGCGCGGTGATGGCGGGATAATTAGCCCAGGAACCGTTGGGTTGCTGGTTCTGCTCGAGCCATTTCAGTCCGAAGTCGACGGAGTGTTCGGATTCTTTTCGCAACGAGAGGTCGATGACCTCCTGAGAAAAAACATTACTGATTATAAGAGAAAGCATGAAAAAAAATAGTATTCCGACAATCTTCTTCACGTAAAATTATTCCTTTTGCTGTTGTTCAGGGAAGAGAGGTGTGCTGCAAAAACCGAAAATACACTTAAATGTCTGAAATTAATTCTTTAAAGTCAAGTGACCGAGAAACACATACCAAATACACACCAAATGACCCCCAGAAATCAAAAAAACCGCACTCTTGCCGGCGTAATGGGGGTGACAACTACCGGGCGCAAACCCTTAAATTTTACAAATATTCTGCGCAAGGAGTTGTGACTTGCCGCACAATAATCAGAGATCCCAGCCAAAAACGACAAACATCTTGAGTTGTTTTGATTCGTCTGTTAGTCCGAAGAGCGGCTCAATGTCCAGATGGGCCTTTTTTGATGGACGCCATTGAAGCGATGGACCTGCCAGTATTTCATCCACCGTGGTCGCGATTCCCCCGGTCCTGTCTATTTCGTGAGTGTAGCTGAAGGAAGGTCCGATCGAGAGGCTCTGGTCCGCGAGCGAGTAGGAGATGACGCCGGTGGCGTTGTATTCCTCGTCTCGATCCTCGGGCGGCGCAAGTCCGCGCTCGGTCACAAGGTTCAAACCCCAATGCCACCGGGCTGCCAGCTCGCCTCCAAGAAGCAGTTTCGGCTCGATCTTGTCGTAACCTTTTCCCTCGTCGCCGTTTGCTGAATCGAAGACTGAGTATTCCAAATAGATGGTGGGATTCCCGGGCAGTGCACCCCAGTCGGCAAAAGCCCATCGCATTTCAACCGACCAGCCGCGCAAGCCAAACGAAGAGCCGGCGCCATTCCATTGCCGGAGGGTATTGAGATAGATATCCAGTTGAGTGCGCTTCCCCAACCCGAATTCAAGTTCCTCACTGAACCTTGCCAGACTCTTCTCACCCGAGTTCCTCGGAGGAACGCGGGTTTCAACCCATTGCTCGAATTCCACCTCTCCAGGCATCGTCTGAATATAGACGCGGGTCGAGGGGAATCTCCTGTGGAGTGTCCACTCCGGTTGTTTGTAGGGTCCGACAGTCTGTTCCTCCTTTGGGCGTTCGCCGGTGATGACGATTTCCTTCTGAGGGTACACCGCACTGGTGTCGGCTTTGGTGGTATCCACCTGCGATCGCGCGGTGAATGCGATCGTCGAGAGCAGTAGGACTGGAAGAAGATGATGACGTATGACGTTCATAAGAGTCCTCGTTTTGACTAAGAAGTAACCCGCGACAATCAAAAATCAACGGTCAGTCCGCCTCGAAAGGATCTTTCCGAAGCGGGGTAAAGGAAAGTCTTGTCGTAGAGAAGGTAACCGGTAGAGCTGAACCGGCTGTCGAGCACATTATCGACAGCGAGAGAAAAGGTAAAGGGAGAAACGAAGTAGGAAATCTTTACCTTGCCGAAGTTGTAATTTGGAAGCGTGGCAGTGTTTCCATCGTCGAGGAACATGTCGCTAACGAAATTCCATGTCATGCTGGCCCCGAGCCCGCTCCGGTGCTCATAGGAAGCGCCGACAACGAAGACATTTCGCGGAATCGCCTTCAGGTAATTTCCGTCGTTGGGGCCCGAAGTAAATTTCACGCTCGACCAGGTGTAATTCGCGAATCCTGTGAGGCCCGGAGTCGAATAGACTCTCAGTCCAATTTCCGCGCCTTGATGTCGGCTCTGTTGAATATTGAGATACTTAAATGTGTTCAGGTCAAAATCGATCTCGTCCGTCATATCCATCTGGTATAACGAAATCATCAGCTCACTGAAAAGATTGTCGTTCAGTTTCAGACGCTGATAGGATCCGATTTCGTAGCTTGCTCCTTTCTGCGGCCGCAATAATGAATTTGAGAATGGGGGAAAGTCCGAGCGCTGGAAGCCGAAAGGTGTAAAAAGTCCGGCGGTAATGGGACGTTGGTCTGAGAGCTGGTCGAGTGTCGGTGCCTTGAACGACCGGTTGTATGCCGCATACACGCTGCCCGAGAAGTTTTGATTTTCGGCGACTTGAAGGTTCAAACCGGCTTTGGGACTGAAGGCGGTGTGGTTTGCCGCAATGCTTGTGTCGTTAGGGAAGGTACCGTCGTACCTGTCTTCAATTCCATCGAATCGCGCACCGACATTCAGCGAAAGTGGATCTATCAAACGAACCTCGTCGTTAACGTAAAAGGCGTATTTGGCTCTCTTTGCAATTCCATCGGCAGCCATCGCGCCGCGCGTGGAACCCTGAAGCACATAATCTTCTTCAAATCCAGTGAATTGATTGTAGTATGTCGATTGCAGACGGCCGGAAGTGCCGTCAAAACCGAGGACAAGGCGATTCTTCATGGTCGAGATGAAACTTGAGTAGTCATACTTGATATTGACTCCCCCATCATTGCTGCGCAGTTCCCGCTCCTTCGTATCCCCGTAGAAGCTGGTATCGTAGAGTCCGATGACCGCGAAAGCGGGGAAGAACGTCACAATTTCCGCAGGTGTGATATACGTCCCGATATCGTTGGCGTCCTTTCTATTATAGTAGAGCTTGCCCGTCAATTCAGCTCCATTGGAGAAGGTGGTGGAGTAATCGGCCTGGATCTGGTATCGCTTGTCGTCTTTCCCGTCGGCTTTGTAGTAGGGGCTCGACGCCGTGCGACTGGCGTTAAGTTCCTCTTGCGTTAGCGGACCGGGATCGTCGGATTTGGTCCATTGATCCAGCGTGGAGAGACGCAACTTCGAAAATTCGCTCAATTGAAACGAGATGTCGCCGTTGGCGCTTCCGCCCTGCCAACTGCCGTGAGAACGATAACCCGTCGTGCGTTCATCCGATACAAAGAGCTGATAAGTATTGCTTCCCCACAACCCCCGGGTACCCAGGCCGGCATTGAACAGCCCGTAAGTTCCACCCTCGACCGAGGCATGCGTGCGCGTTGAGTCTCCTGTTCGCGTGATCACGTTAACCACCCCGCCGAGCGCGGCATCTCCGTACAACGGCGACGACGCTCCCCGGGAAACCTCGACCGTACCGATGCTGTTGAGCGGGACGAGATTCCAGTTCGCCAGTCCGGTCTCCAGATCGTTGACTTGCTTTCCGTCGACCTGGAGGAGGATGTAGTCCGCTTCGCCGCCGCCGTAGAATCCGCGCGTGCTGACGATGGGATTTCTTCCCATGCCGTCCGTATTGAAAATGAAGAATCCGGGAACATCCTGAAGGACATCGGACAATGTCGCGACGGGCAGGCGCTGAATTTCCTTCGAATCCACGACCGAGGCAGAAGATGTTGTTTGAGCGATTTTGTTCTGAAACCTGTCGGCGGTGATAACAACCGTCTCCATGATGAAATGAGGAAGGGTGTCCGGTGCAGCAGACGGCTGCTGGCAGAATACTCCGGGATGCAGTAAGCAGGTCAGAAAAGTTCCCGCGAAGAAATAGGCTGCGATGCGGGTGTGTGAAAGTCGGCCTATGCTCATTTCTCGCGCGACAGGGCCTTGATCGTAACTTCTACAGGTGTTCCCTTCGCCGGGACGAGGTCCTCGTTGACGCGGTAGAGCGTGTCGTCGCCACCGGTCGTCAGGGGATTATCCAGAATCGTCAATGGGTCATGGTAGGTTGTGATGAGTGATTTTTCGACGTCGGCCATGAATTTGCCGTCGCTCATCATTGAACCCACGAACACCCACGGCGTGTGCTCCATGTGCTGGTTCCTGGGAATGTCCCATACAAGGTCTTCACCGCGAACGCTGGTATCCCTGTCGCCATTTTTCCACTTCACCCACACCTCGACGGAGTCTCCTTTGGGCGTGTGAGGATCACCCTGATAGGCAAGACCGCCGACGTATTGCAAACCCACCAACAGGAGCGCGACTTGCAAATGGTACGGCGCAACGTCGAGAACCAGCACGCTTTCGTGGGTCTTGCCGCCCGGACCGCAGGCAAGGAGTTCGATCATGCCGCGGTGCATGTTGACCTTCCCCGGAACCGTTATCTCTCGCAGTTCACTATCGATGGTGAGAGTGCCCAGCTTGTAGGTGTGATCGCCGACCTTGGCAATCTGGCTCTGAGACGTGTCGTTCGCCGCAGCACCGAGTGTGTCGGACCCGGCTGGCAAGAGCTTCTGCTGTCCACGTGCCGGCATTATGGAGACAGCTACTAAGCTTACCGTGAGAATTATGAGTTTTCCAACCATTACTTCACGTCCCTGAATAATTCTTGAACCAAGGTGAACAGTTTTCGGCGAGAATCCCTGTGCTTCTCGTAGACAAAATACGTATTTTTTCTTCGCATGTCAAGGAAATAAAAAGGAGGATCGATTCCTGTTGACCTGCCCCCCGTTTTCCATGCCAACTGTTATGTCGGTTTTTCCCTTACTTGGACTGCTCCCCATCTTTGATCCAAATTCAATCAGAAATATTCTGTGATTGGATTGCACATTGTTTTTCACGGTTGTATATACTATTATATAATAGTCTTTGTCGCGGTGCCGCTTCCCATCCCGATTATCAGGCCATTTTGAAAGTATGCTGACAGAGGCAAAACTATTTCACCCCAACAGGACGAAAGGAGAAAAGAATATTATGAAGAACGAGAAAAAACAAAATCGCAAACTCACGACGGCTTCAGGAAAGCCGTATGTGGAACACGAGAACACGATGAGTGTGGGGCCGCGCGGTCCACTACTCTTGCAGGATTACATTTACCACGAAAAGATGGCACATTTCAACAGGGAACGCATCCCTGAGAGGATCGTCCATGCCAAGGGGAGTGGGGCGTTTGGGACCTTCACCGTGACGAACGACATTTCGAAATATACTCGCGCCAAGCTGTTTAACAAGATCGGCAAACAGACGAAGGTGTTTGTGCGTTTCAGCACGGTTGGGGGCGAGAAGGGAAGCGCTGACACGGAGAGAGACCCCCGGGGTTTTGCTGTGAAGTTCTACACCGAGGACGGTAACTGGGATCTGGTCGGCAACAACACCCCAGTGTTTTTCATCAAAGACCCGAAGAAATTCGACGATTTCATTCACACGCAGAAACGTGATCCTCACACAAATTGCAAGAGCCCGACGATGATGTGGGACTACTGGAGTCTGAATCCGGAAAGCCTTCATCAGGTGATCATTCTGATGAGTGACAGAGGTACGCCGCACGGCTATCGCCACATGCACGGGTTCGGAAGTCATACCTTTTCGTTGATCAATGCAAAGAATGAAAAGGTGTGGGTGAAGTTCCATTTCAAGACACAGCAGGGCATCAAGAACTTCACTGACAGGGAAGCCGGCGAAATGAAAGGCAAAGACCCCGATTTTGCACAACGGGATCTCGTGGAGTCGATCGAGAAGAAGGACTTCCCCAAATGGACGCTGAAGATCCAGGTGATGACGGATGAACAGGCAAAACAATTTCCGTTCAACCCGTTCGACCTCACCAAAATCTGGCCGCACAAAGACTTTCTGCTGACCGACGTGGGCGTGATGGAGCTTAATGAAATTCCGAAGAACTATTTCGCCGACGTAGAACAATCTGCATTCGCACCGGCCCACGTAGTCGACGGTATCAGCTATTCTCCTGACAAGATGCTGCAGGGTCGTTTGCTTTCATATCCGGACGCGCATCGTTATCGCCTCGGCGCGAACTATGAGCAGATACCCGTCAACAAGTGTCCGTATATTGTCGCAAACTACCAGCGTGACGGTTCTATGCGCGTGGATGGGAACGGCGGAAGCGACCCAAACTATTACCCCAACAGCTTTGACGATATCTCCACGGACGAGCAGTACAGAGAGCCGCCGATGCAGTTGGATAGCACGGTTGCCGATTGGTACGACCGCAACGGCGCAAATGACGGCGACCATTACACCCAGCCGGGTTGGTTGTTCAATAAAGCGATGAACGACTATGACAGGCACAACCTGGTGTCCAATATCGTTGGTGCGATGAGCGGGATCACAGGCCCGAACAAAGAGCTTATCGTTAACCGCCAACTTTGCCATTTCTTCCGTGTCGACGTGAAGCTCGGAACGGCGGTGGCAAAGGGGCTGGGTGTGAATGTGGATGCCATCTTAAGTGAATTGAAGCACGAGACCGCAAAAACTCATTAGGTGAACGAAACTTGACCGCCATGTGTGATGGTTCTCTTCTGGTGGCCAGACGGATGTAGGCGGAGGAAGCCACATCGTCTCCGAACACGAGCCTACTGGCTGGTAACAGCCATTGGGCTTTGTTGTTACGGAGATTTGGGGACTGGTTCGATTCCTTGCGGCTGTCTCCATAGTCACGGTATTTGTCACGATTGAGCGGGTCACTTCTAAAACTACAAATCCCTGCCACCCTGTCCGCCTTCTTTTTGGCGGACTTTCGGTGATGGAGATTCTTCTGAGGTTAGCGGGGGCCGGAGAGTTATGTTCCGGCGATGTTGCATATTCAGAGAATTATCTGTAAAATTGTGAGAATCCTCCTCCCGGCGATTCTATGAATATAAGGATAGAACGAAAGGTCTGCCATGGAACAGAATATTGAATTCAAACTCAACGGCAAGCCTCAAAGGCTGAATGTGAGCGGCGAGCGTGTACTTCTCTGGGTACTGCGTGTCGACCTCGGATTGACGGGTGCGAAATACGGCTGCGGCGAAGGTTTTTGCGGCGCCTGCACGGTTCTTGTCAATAATAAGGCGGTTCGATCCTGCAGTACCGCTGTGAAAGATATTCAGGGGAAGGAAGTTCTCACCATCGAAGGCCTCGCGGAGAATGGCAATCTGCATCCTTTGCAAAAAGCGTTTATGGAAAACGATGCGCTTCAATGCGGGTACTGCACTCCCGGGATGATTCTCAACGCCTACTCGTTGTTGAAAGAGAACCCTCACCCAACTTCTTCGGAAATTGTCTCAGGCATGGAGGATAACTTGTGCCGTTGCGGTGCGCATAACCGGATCATTCGGGCGATTCAATCCGCATCCAAAGAAATGGAAGGAGGACACTGAGATGAAGGATCACCCAGATGTGGAGCTTGCGGAGATTTCCACGGTCAGCGAATCCGGTATGAACCGGCGGCAGTTCCTGAAATTGACCGGCGGAGGAATTTTCCTTTTCTTCACCATAGGGGATCTGGAGGCGCTCGCTCAGCGGAGGCAGGGAAGGAGCCTCCCGTCGGATTTCAACGCGTTTCTCAAGATCGGCGAAGACGGCCGCGTCTCCTGCTACACGGGCAAAATCGAGATGGGGCAGGGCGTTTCCACATCGCTGGCACAAATGCTGGCTGACGAACTCGACGTTTCCATCGATTCCGTCGATATGGTCATGGGTGATACCGACCTCTGCCCGTGGGATATGGGAACATTCGGTTCCATGACGACGCGATTCTTCGGGCCGGCGCTGAGGTCTGCCGGAGCCGAAGCCAGGAGCGTCTTGATCCAGCTCGCCTCCGAGCATCTCGGAATTCCGGAGAAGAATCTCGCGACCGAGAACGGTGTCGTGTTTGATACGAAGAACGTGCAGAAGAAGGTAACCTACGCCGAGCTTGCCAGAGGGAAAAGAATCGAGCGGCATCTTTCCGAAAAACCGCCGGTGAAAAAGCTGTCACAGTTCAAGCTTATGACGAAGCCCCTTGTGCGCACGGACGGCAGGGACAAGGTTACCGGGAAAGCGAGATATGCCGGCGACGTTCAGCTCCCGGGGATGCTTTACGCAAGGATTTTACGGCCTCCTGCGCACGGTTCCAGCCTCATCGATGTCGATCTTTCTGAGGCAAAGGCGATGGAGGGTCTGCAGGTTATCCGGGACGGTGATTTTGTTGCCGTTCTGCACAAGTATCCCGATCTCGCCGAGCTCGGTCTGTCGAAGATCAAAGCGAAATATGACAAACCACAATCCGACCTTGATGACAAGAACATCTTCGACCACCTGCTCAAGGTCGCCCCGGAAGGCAACGTCGTGGCGAAGGAAGGGGACCTCGAAAAAGGGGAACATGACGCAGAGTCGATCGTTGAAGAAACATACTTTGACGGTTACAAAGCACACGCGCCGATAGAACCCCATGCCGCTGTTGTGAACATCGAGGGGGACAAAACCACCGTTTGGTGTTCGTCCCAGACGCCGTTCAGCGTTAAGGATGAAGTTGCAAAGGAGCTCGGATGCACGCCGGAGGATGTTCACGTCATCTCACCGTTTCTGGGCGGCGCGTTCGGCGGCAAATCGAGAAACCAGCAGGTGGTAGAAGCCGCCCGTCTCGCCAAACGTACCGGGAAGCCGGTTCAGGTCGCCTGGACGCGCAGAGAGGAGTTTTTCTATGATTCGTTCCGGCCCGCCGCCATCGTAAAAATAAAGTCGGGCATCACGGGCAAAGGCGGGATATGTTTGTGGGATTATCACGTGTATTATGCCGGAGAGCGGGGTGCGCAGCAGTTCTACAGTATTCCTCACCACGCGACGACGGTACATAACTCAAGCTGGGTGGGTGCTGCGGGTTCCCATCCGTTCTCTACCGGACCCTGGCGCGCGCCGGGAAACAGCACGAACACGTTCGCCAGAGAATCCCAGATTGACATCATGGCTTCAAAGGCGCAAATCGATCCGTTGGAATTCCGGATCCGGAACCTGGCGGACAAAAAGATGCAACGTGTTCTTACAACCGCCGCCGGGAAATTCGGATGGAAGCCGGCAAAAGCTCCCAGCGGCAGGGGTTATGGTATTGCCTGCGGAACGGATGCGGGTTCGTACGTCGCCGCGTTCGCTGAAGTTGAAGTTGATAAGGCCGCCGGAAATATTCAGGTGAAGCGGGTCGTGTGCGCGCAGGATATGGGACTGGCAATCAATCCGGAAGGTGCCGCGATACAAGTGGAGGGCTGCATTACCATGGGGCTGGGATATGCGTTGCGCGAGCACATCCATTTCAGGGCGGGAGAGATTTTCGACCTCAATTTCGATAGTTACGAAATTCCCCGGTTTTCCTGGCTGCCAGCGATAGAGACTATTATTATAGAGGATAATGAGTCAGACCCCCAGGGCGGGGGCGAACCGGCAATCATCACCATGGGTGCGTTGGTTGCAAATGCCGTTTTTGATGCGACCGGCATCCGATTGTTCGAACTTCCCCTGAGTCCGGAAAAGATCAAGGAAGCAATCAAGAAAGGCTAAAGCCCGATCATGAACGAGAGTACTTTAGATGCCGATCAAGAGCATATCGGCATGACGGTGGGATTATCAGGACAGCCTCGTTCGGCATGAGGGTTGCGAGTGAATTAGTAATCTCTAAAAAATCATTTACACAACTTGAAAGATACACTATGAGCCTACATACGATGATTCTTATTTCGCTCGCGGCGCTTGCCGCAGTTTTACAAACCGCCGACGGGAAGAAGATCGAGAAAGACGTTTTCAAAACTCCTTCGGGGGAACTGGCGATCTATTTTATCGGTCACGCATCACTCATGTTCGAGTTCAACGGCACAACCGTTCATGTCGACCCGTGGGGCCGGCTCGCCGATTACGGCAGCCTCCCCAAGGCAGACCTCATCCTGATCACCCATCACCATTCCGACCATCTGGATTCGAGTGCGATAGCGGCTGTTTCAAAAGATGGGACGCATATCATCCTCACCGGTGCCGCGTATGAGGTCTTGAAGAAGGGCACGGTGATGAAGAATGGTGATACAGTTACTGTGGAAGGAATCAAGATCGAAGCCGTGCCGGCGTACAATACGACGGCAGGGCGCGATCAATTTCATCCAAAGGGGAGAGACAACGGGTACATCATCACAATTGCCGGAAAGAGAATTTACATCGCAGGGGACACCGAGAACATACCTGAGATGGCGGACATCAAGAACATCGACATTGCCTTCCTGCCCATGAACCAGCCGTACACTATGGTTCCGGAGCAGGTGGTGGAAGCCGTGAAGATGATTCATCCGCGAATCCTGTATCCTTATCACTACGGCGACACGGATGTGTCAAAGTTGGAAAAGCTCTTCTCAGGGAACAAGGATGTTGAAGTCCGCGTGAGGCTGCTCCAATAGGCCTTCTCATATCCGGAGTGTCACGGAGCCGGCCCGGCCATTTTCCGGGCCGGCTTTTCCTGGCAAGCTCTCCCGCCGGTTTCCTTCTTGAAACCCCTTCCGGGGAATGCGTTCCTTCGAACGATCTATTTCGCGTTCTTCGGAGTCAGATGAAATTTCTTCAGCCGATAGCGCAGATTCGCCTCCGACAGGTTCAATATCCGTGCGGCACGAGTCTGGTTATACCCGCTTGCTTCAAGAGCTCTTTCGATGAGGGTTCGCTCGAGATTCGCGAGTGACTTGTCGAAGGAGAAAGGTCTTTTTCCCTTAATAAACCCGAGTATTCCCTGGAGTTGTGCCTGCTCGTCTCGGACGTATTCAGGTAGTTCGATGACCTGTTCGTCGGAAGTGAGAACGGCTCGTTCAATCGTAGATTTCAACTCGCCGACATTTTCTTTCCATTCGTGCCGTGTCAGAAAATCGAGAGCATTGATGTCAATGGCCTTAAGCTGCGCACCGATGCTGTCGCACGCTCGCTTGATGAAATGCTCCACCAGGAGGGGGGTATCTTCCTGTCGTTCCCTCAGAGGGGGCACGTCGATTGTATCGAACTCCGCGAGTGCCTGAGACAGACTCTCGATGAGTTTCTGTTCTGCCGAGGTTTCACCGATGCTCCTCCCCATGCTGGCGATTACTCTGGTGAACGGTTTCTTGGGAAGTTGCCGGAGCACCTTCTGCATTTCGGCCTGCAGGACGAATGAAAACTCTTCCACATCGCGAATAAATAATGTCGAGATCCTCGCTTGCTTCTGCTCCAGGGCTTCTTTGACTTCGGCTTCGGTCGAAGTGTGAGGGTCGAGGACAAAGAAAATCCCTTTCGCTCCCGATTGCTGGTGAATCAGTCTCGCCGCAGTCGCCTTTCCGGTACCGCGTTCTCCGATGAGCAGGATATGCCGGTCGAGTTTTCCGAAACGTATGATTTCTTTTCGCAATTCTTGAATCTGACTGCTTTTTCCAACCAATGATGATTCGATGTCCATCTAGTAAGTCTCCTTTTAGTCTGAGTTGTTTACTTTTGTGATGTGGGCCATGTGTTTTGTGTGCCCGGTGTTCCTAAAGAAAGTTCTTAGAATGAGAGTGTCAACTCTGTCGATCCATCGCGTCGTTTTCATCGGTTCTCGAACGAGCATCTCCTCATAATACCTGCCTGCGGGGGACAGTGCGAAGTTGAGCTTCTGGTCGTACGCATAGACCATTCCCAGCAGGCAGAGGATCGTAAAATAATGTCCGATGGAGAAGACATCGAAGAATCTCTCGAATGAATAGCTGTAAATATCGCCGATGGAGTGAATGATTTCCAACGACGAGAATATGAAGAACAGCAAGAGGATCTTGTCGATATAGGCTCCGCACGGTTTCCCGTAGCGGTAGTGCAGAAAGAAAAAGAAGCCAAGGGAGAGCAGAACAATACCGTTGACGATAACCGAACTTCGGAAGATCGGTCTCCAAAACACCGTTGTCGCTCCCCCTTCCTGAAGATAGGGGCGTAGTTCCCTGACTGTTCTCAGAGCGTGCTCGTAACTCGGGCCGGATGCCGTCGTAACGGACGTGGTCTGTGACGGGGAGATTGTCCCGGCGAGCTCCTCATCCGTCGGCTCGCGATGAAGCTGTGCAGCCGTCGCATAAAGCGTCGTGGAGAGGTTCTGCAGCGACGTGTATTCCGGTTCCTGAGAAAGCTGCGATGGGTTCAGGATGAAGGGCAGGAACAGCGAACCGGCAAGAACAAGCGCAAGCAACAAACTCACGGCGTACCTTTTCATGATCTTGTTCTGAGAGATCAGGTAGTCCACGATCGTATACACGACAACAAAGAGCAACACCAATCCCGCTCCAAAACCGTTGACAAAAAGGTACGAATAGAAACTGCCGATAGCATTGCCCGCAAATAATGACTCGCCGACGAAGGCAGACAGCAGAAGGGGGATCGCATATCCAAAGAATATGGCAAAATTAATAAACACAAAACGTTGAGTTTTCTGACTGTGCTTTGCTATGACCAGTGAGATGAGGCACAGGAGGAGCTGCACGTAGAAAGTGAGCAACCCCGCGTCATCCACGCTCCTGTGCGGGAACAAGAGCGACAATCGAGTAAGGGCAATCAACAGCAGCCAGCACAGCAGGATTTTAAGCTTCAACTTCATTCCGGGCGAACCTCAAGTTTCATCCTAAAATACGCTTTTTGGGAATGAAGTGCAAGTGTTTTTATCTTCTTTCGCAGATTATGTTTTGCGGTTTCAATAGATTGTTTTTTTCTATTTGCCGAAGTAAATTTGACTTTTACCCTCTTGCTTGCTATATTGGGGCGAATAAGCAATGGGTCCGCCTCACTGCTTAGTCACAATCATTGCTTCTATCGTAAAGGAGTAATTATGAAAACATCTTCGCAACAAAATGGCAGCGTCCTTTTTCGCTTCGCAGCGCATATCATCTTTGCGCTGGTATTGATATCGACACTCGCATTCAAGTACCCCGAAAAGGCGGACTTTGTCGGGAAACTGATTGACCGGCTGCATTCCTTCTTCTTCGACGGCTCAAAGAAAACGGGTCCGCAAAAATCGACCCGCCCGCACTTCACCGCAGCTGACATCGACTCTTCGAGAGATCCTACACCACCGCCGCCTCCTCCAAAGTAATAGCCGGGACGTGGTGTAGTTAAAACAATTCACGAGGCGGACTCCTTTTTGAACGTGGTTGGACTGTCTAAGTATACGTCATGAAGAGACAAAAACCAAATAAAGCGACCGACATAAACCACCCCGATGCCGGATGGGTTACGGCGTTGGGAGTGGAAGGGTCGCTACGTCGATTCCCCGCTGGAAGACAAACTCCAACTATGGGCGAATCTATCTTCAGCAACTACCGTTATTATTCTACCGGAGACCTGGCGAAGCTCTTTCAGACAAACGAGTCTACCGTCAAATGATGGGCCGACTCAGGGAAATTGAAATGCTTCAAGGCGCCCGGCGGCCACCGGAAATTTCCGGCCTGGCGTATGATGGAGTTTGTCGCGGAGTATCGATACGAGCTCACGCCGGATACTTTCGGATCTCCGTCTGCGCAGGAACATCCCAAGCCGTTCACGCGTCAAGCGAACCCGGCAAGCGAGCCGTGAACTGCGGGGGATGAGGATGTCTGGCCGAACTGTTAGTGATTAAAACAAAATGATGATGCAATAAAGACATTTGAATTATCGAACGAACTGTTATGTTGAGCGAAGCGAAACACGACAAACAAAAAGTAGGTGTCATTCTGACAGTTAACGCTCTTTCAAATCTCTCAAATAATGATTTCATATTGTTTCTCAACTACAACGGAAGGAAAAATCATGGACGTATCAACAATGTTCGCCGTGCTGTACATTCTCTCGCAGGCAGTGGAGAGGGTGGTCGAGGTCATCAGTGATTTTGCAATTTGGGGTGATTCCCGTTCGAAGGAGCCCGCGGTAGTACATAGAAGGGCCATCAGCCTGTGGACTGTTTCGACGCTGCTCGGGATGGCGGTGTGTTGGCTGTTCTGCATCGACTTCTTCAAAGTTCTCAAAGCCGACGCCGGATGCGACCCCGGTCCCGTTCTTAAATTCATCATCAACGGGATCATCGTAGGCAGCGGCACGAAACCAGTGCATGACGTCATCGCCGGTCTGGAAAAATATGCGAAGAAACAGTAAAGCAATTTTGACGGACATCGCTCCAATCTCCAGGAATATCGGGGAAGGAAGAAATGATTAATGGCCATCCGCCTGCGGCAGAGGTAATGTGCTATAACCAATAAGAGGAAGACCACAAACTGTCAACCAAGAACCAGGAACAAATCACCAATGACCCAAAACCAATCCCGAGGATCCCATGAATAAACCGAGAACCCAAAGATATTATGGCTGGTTGCCGGATCTGCCCGATCACCGCGACCATCTCTATGCCGCGCCGGTCGTATGGCTCGCGAAACTGCCGGCCAAGGTCGACCTGAGCCCGAAGTGCCCGCCGGTCTACGACCAGGGTCAATTGGGAAGTTGTACCGCAAATGCAATTGCTGCAGCGATTGAATTTGACCGGATGAAGCAAAAAGAAAAGGCGTTCGTTCCCTCGCGGCTCTTTATCTATTACAACGAGCGCGTGATGGAAGGGACGGTCAATTCGGACAGCGGTGCCCAGATCCGCGACGGCATAAAAAGCGTTGGCAAACAGGGCGATTGCCCGGAATCCGAATGGCCCTACGACATCGGGAAGTTCACGGTGAAGCCGCCCGCCGGATGTTTCAAGGATGCTCTCAAGTACGACGTACTTTCGTACCAGCGTGTCGCGCAGACTGCGAGTCAGATGAAGGGCTGTCTCGCCTCCGGCTACCCGTTCGTGTTCGGATTCTCCGTTTACGAAAGTTTCGAGAGCGCAGCAGTGGCGAAGTCGGGACATGCTTCAATGCCGAAGCCCAACGAGCGGCTTCTCGGCGGGCATGCCGTGGTCGCGGTCGGCTACGACGATGCCAGCCAGTGGTTCGTCGTCCGCAATTCGTGGGGAGCAGGTTGGGGAATGAAGGGCTACTTCACGATGCCGTATGCGTATTTGTTGGACGGAAATCTTTCAGATGACTTCTGGACGATACGCGCTGTTAGGTAAGAGTTGCTCTCCGCTTGCCTTTGAGCGGGACGGAGTCTCCGCCAGAGGCTAATGTGCCTCCGGCGCAGAAGTGTGCGTTTGGCCTGCGCAGATTATGGCCATAGTTCGGGATCGTGCATTGTTGACCTCCCCCGATCCGCCCCCGGCGGATCGACCCCTCCTTAACAAAGGAGGGGAAAGCGTTTTGTCCCCCTTTGTTCAAGGGGGACGCGATCTTCTTTTGATCGCAGGGGGTCATTTTCCTCAGGCTTCTCCTTCCGCGTCTGAGCTGCTGCCCGTTCCGCCGCTTCGCTTCGGCGGGGAGTCGCAGGCAGGGGATTTGAACGATTGTTGCCCAATCCAGATGCCGATCAGAAGTGAGCGCCTTCCGCCTACGCTTCTGCCTGCGCTCCGCTTCGGCAGACAAGTCGCTTCGGCGGACAAGTTGGCGCCATCCCGCTCCGCGAGTCATATCGGCAAGACCGTGGAAGGAATGGATGCCGACCTGAGATGTGTCTGAACCAGGATTTACTTGATTACAGGATTGCCTTGATTGCGTAAGGACGATTAGATTCGATTCTGAAATACAATTATAGGAGAAAAAAATGAAACTATCTTCTTGCCTTATCATCCCCGTAGCATTCTACTTTTCGCAGACTTTGGCCCAGCAAGTTTTGCCCGATTCAACGTTTGACGCGGAGTTGCATAAACTTCAGGAGTCCTATAGGGCCCAACTCGATAATGTGAGAAGCGAGATTAGCAAGCAGGACAGTATACATCGGGCCGAGAAAACGAAGCAGGCCAAGAAGATTGAAGCGGTCTACATCATACTTCAGAAAGGATTAGAACAAAGAGTTATTCTAGAGGTTGGATCGCTAGAGGCCACCTATAGATGGGGACGCAAAGGCATCGAAGAACTGATTCAAAATGCCAACGGTCTCTCAACATTTGCAAGCGAACAGGGAACCCAAGTCACGGTTGACAGTCTGACTAATCCGGAATCCTACAAGCAATTCGCAGAAGGGATGCGCTATTTCATCGATAAAATTGGGGATGAGAACGCCCGCAAGCTTAATCTCGTTCAAAAAGGTAATCCTGCCAATCTTGTACTGGATGCCGTCAACAACCCGCTCTCCCTTGTCACAAACCTCTTCACAGCGATGTTCTTTACGGACAAACGGAATAATGAGGCTATCGAGGCTTACAATAAAGTCTATCCCGTCATTGAACTTACCTTTCATGTGGCTGAGTATCTTCAAGGTACTCAAGTCGACTCAAACGTCCCGAGCGCAATTGATTCACTCAAGGATCGAGCAACAGCATATTTTGAAACATACTTGAAACTCGTAGATGTTAACACAACATATAAAAAGTACCGGGAAGATCCGAGAGAAACCGAGAAGGTTGATTCAGCGACAACGAGCTATTTCAAATCTTTGCGGGACAAAAACGTCGCACTCACAGGAGGGCCTGAAGATCTACCGCCTCCAAGTCTCTTCGCAGCCACTGCCTTGAGCGTCAGTGAGACGGGACCCATTGATCAATCTCGCCGGCATATCCTGGGTTTGCTCAAAGAGTACGAAGTCTTGCGCGCGGAAGTCCAATCAAGCCTCAACAAGCGCAAAGCCGCTCTGGTCCACAGTAATTCGCTTACTTCGACGCACGCAGAGCCCCAGGGATTCCAGGGTCTAATAGCAAGGGCTATTGTTAAAGCAGATTCACAATTAATGAAATTCACTCACGAAAGTGCCTACCAGATCATGCCGGCCGTGATCACTGTCCTCGAGGGGAAATAGAAATCTGCCGTCACTTCATACAACATCATACCCTGCGACTCTCAGCATCATAGAGCAGTGGCCGGCTTATTTTGATGAAGATTATAACCTAATGCAAATGCTGAAATGAGACATCTGAATTATCGACGGATGTTGCTCATGAGAGCAAGACCACACCTGTCATTCCCCTCCCAAATAGGGATCCCTTCGGGAAATGTTTCTATCGGGAATCCTTCTAAAGATGCCCGATTAAGGCGTTCGGGCATGACAAGCTTCTTTAATTTTTCAGATGTCTCGAAATGCCTATTTCTTTCTTGCCGAGAGAATATTGTACTTCCTCAAACGATGACGGAAATTTGCTTCGGACAGATTAAGAAGTGCCGCCGCCCTACTCTGGTTTCCTCCGGCAACTTCCAGCGCTCTCTCTATAAAAGTCTTTTCAAGGTTCGAGAGTGACTTATCAAATGAGAAAGCTTTTTTTTCGCTTATCCTTTCCACAATGCCTTTCACCTGGGTTGCTTCATCTACCAGGCGCTCGGAAAGTTCGACTATTTCAGAATGTGAAGCGAACACGGCTTTTTCTATCGCAGATTTGACTTCTGCGATGTTTTCCTTCCAGTCCTTTCTCATCAGAGTGTCCAGAGTGTTTGTGTCAATGACTTTGAGCCGGGCGCCGATGGCCTCGCAGGCATTCTTGATAAAATGTTCGACTAAAAGAGGAATGTCTTCCGTCCTATCGCTTAAACGCGGTATTGCTATGACTTCAAAAGTCTTCAAGATCTCGTGCAAGTCCTCGAAGAGTTTCCGTTCCCGGGCCAAATCGGAGATTCTGCCTTGCGTGGTGATGATCACACGTGTAGAAGGCTTTGCTTGCAAGCGAAGTAAAGCTTTATGCATCGCGGCTTGATGGACGAATGAGAAGTTTTCAATTCCCGGTATGAGCAACGTGGAAACACTTGGCGTGAGATTGCTAAGAATGTCTTTTATTCCTGAGTCACTTGTCGTGAAGGGATTGAGAACCACCATAGTCCCTTTTGCTCCTGATGCCTCATGAATTAATCTTGCCACCGTGGTTTTTCCCACACCGCGGTCCCCGGTAATTGTCACGTGAGAGGATTTTTTTGAGACGCGCAGGACGGCCTCCCGCAGTCTATGTACTGCCTTGCTGGTTCCTATTAATTCTGATTCTAAGTTCATGGCGATTCCTTATGATTTGTTATGATTCGAGTTAGTGATAAGTGCGATTTGCTTGAGCGGCTTCTTTGGGAAAAATGTCTTGAGGATGAAAATGTCGATCTCGTCCCTCCACTGGGTGAGTTTTGCGGGAGAAACCTGGAGAACTTTTTCGTAATACTTTCCAAGCTCTGAAAGCACAAACCTGAGCCGGAGGGAAAATGCATAGACCATCATGAGGAGAAAACCAAGAGTGAAGTATTGTGCCACTATAAATAGCACATGGAAGTGCTCGAGCGAAAACGAGTGATTAATACCATAGAGGTGAATTGTGTCGAGTAACCAGTAGAGAAAGAAACCGGCCATGATCTTGTCTAAATAGGCGCTAATGACAAGACGATGTCTATACACCGAGTACAAGAAAGCCGCTATCGCAACCAGACAAAGGAGATTAATGATAATAGACTTGTTTTGAATAGGCATCCAGAAGAGTATCGTCTCGCCTCCTTCCTGAAGATAGGGTCTCAGTTGCTCAACGCGGATTCGTGATTCTGAAAGGTCCATCTTGGTGCGATTTCCAAAATCGACGATGAGTTCCTCATTGGTGGGTTCAAGGCCGGTTGCATTACTCAGACCGTCATAGCTTTCTCTCAACATGCCTAACTGTTCGTAGTCTTTAAGATGGTATAGGCGTAATGGATCCAGGATCAGGTTGCCGTACAGCATGGCGGTAACCGAGAGCGCAATGGCGATCGTAATAATATAGATCTTCAGCACGCCCAATCTCTTGAACCGGTAGGCGAGTGTGGGAAAGAGAATTGAAATCAAAATGGCGGCCTTTAGTCCCACATTGTTGACATAGAAGTGGTAAAGAACCGCACTATGCTCTACGTCTTTGAAAAGTGTCATGCCAACAAATGACCCGGCAAATAGGAAAATGATATAGCCAAACAAGAGCGAAAAGTTGAGGTAAACGAATTTCTGTTCCCCGGTGCTTTTCAGCGCGATTGTCCCACAAAGCAAAAACAGGAATAACTGCAAACCAATGATGATAAGCCCCAAATCGTCAAAATAGCGGTGAGGGAAGAGCAATGAGAGTCGGAGTAATCCGAGCAGACATAACCAGAGTACCAGTATTTTTATGCTAATTCTCATGATTTCCCGGGAGAAGGGCTCCTCGTAAAGGTACTCATTTTTTGCCTGATTGTCAACATTTTAAGCGTTAGGTCGCATTTCAATATAACGAATTATCTGTAATAATTTTATTACGCTCTGACGTATTTATATTTGACTTTCTCCCTTTTCTTCCCTATTATTACTGCATATCGATGGGTCCACTTCTTTCACTGACAATTAAACCGGTGCGAGCCCGCACCAAGGAGATGACGCAATGAATAGAGGATCTCAGAAGTCACCGTTTCTTTTTCACCTTGTGGCAGCGGTTACATTTCTCACAATCTTGGCGAGTAGTCTTGGAGCAAAATATCCTGGCGGAGGAGGTTCGAAATTGACTCTTTTCGAAAGGATTCATGCAATTCTTTTTGATGGAAGTGCCAAGCCTCCACAACATCCTGTTATGTATAAGCGAACGGGCACGCCGGGATATAAGGTGCTCGCAACTGATACGACGAATATACACGACCCCACTTATCCGCCTCCGCCTAAATAATTCATCGAAGGTGGACTCATCGAGATTTTTCAAGCAGCACGGTTAATGCTTATGAAACTAATCAAGGTAGAAGGAGTCCTTTCAAACGCCAACGTTTGCACTGTTTCGCTCATGATTTTCCAGAATGGAACTATTCTAAGGGCGATGCAATACTATGGCAGCTTTCACAGCCGTTTTCTGGTTGATCCCGGAACGTACACGATTGGAATTCATGGTTTCACTGAAGGAAAGTTCGAGTTCTCGGTTGGGGGACCGGATGTTCAATCGGCAAATCCAAATACACCGGTTCAATTTTCCAAGAACATCTCCGGTAAATTCGACATCACGACGACGAAGCCTTGAGCAAAAATGAGTCAAGTGAGTGACAGTCCGGGGAAAGGACAACGAAAAAAAATGAAGCCGTCGAATGAGCTGAACGTTCTCAGCGGAAGCAGCAAGATTCCCGGAGCCGCGGAGAATAAACGCAAACAGGCGGAAGAAGCACTGTCCAAGTCTGAGGAAAAGTACCGCGCGCTTTTCGAAGAGTCGATAGACGCAGTGTTTACCTCCACGCCGAAAGGGGAATTCACGAACATCAACCTCGCCGGGGTTAAACTGTTCGGCTACGGTTCGAAAGAGGAAATGTTAAATCTCCGCGTCGCGGAAGATTTGTTCTGGAAACCGGGCGACCGCGAGAAATATCAGGCGTTAATGCATGATCAGGGATTCGTGAAAGATCATGAACTGGAGTGTAAAACGAAAGATGGGAAGAAGCTCATCGTCCTTGAGACTGCAACTGCCATCCGCGACGCCCACGGAAATGTGGTAGCATACCGGGGCATCATGCGCGATATCACGGTGCAGAAGCGTCTTGAGAAGCAATTCTTGCGCGCGCAGAGAATGGAAAGCCTCGGAACTCTGGCCGGAGGGGTTGCGCATGACCTTAATAATGTGCTGGCACCGATAATGATGGCGGTTGAAGTACTCCAGTCGAAATTTTCCGACGAAGAGAGCAAACGTATTCTTGATACCCTGGCGACGAGCGCCAAACGAGGCTCGGACCTTGTGAAACAAATTCTGGCATTTGGACGCGGCGTCGAAGGCGAGCGCATCATTATCCAGCCGAAGCATATCCTCCGGGAAGTCGAAAAGATTGCCGCCGAGACGTTCCCGAAGTCGATCCAGCTCAAGACAATGATCCCGAAGGATCTCTGGACGATTCTTGCAGACCCGACCCAAATCCATCAGGTATTGTTGAATATCTGTCTCAACGCGAGGGATGCGATGCCGAATGGTGGAGTTCTGACCGTTTCCGCCGCCAACTTTCACATCGATGAATACTATGCTAAGATGAATATTGAAGCAAGAGAAGGAGCGTACGTTGTCGTAACGGTGGCCGACACCGGAACGGGTATCCCTCGCGACATCATGGACCATATCTTCGACCCATTTTTCACGACAAAAGAAATCGGGAAAGGAACAGGGCTTGGTCTGTCGACTGCATCGGGCATCGTAAGAAGTCACGGCGGATTCATCAATGTATACAGTGAGGCAGGGAGAGGAGCCAGCTTCAAAGTTTACCTGCCGGCGCAAATGAGGGAGCAGGAAGTCGTCAAAGCCAAAGAGCACCGGGAACTTCCACCCGGCAAGGGCGAGCTGATCCTTGTTGTGGACGACGAGGTATCCATCCGCGAAATCGCAAAATTGACGCTCGAGGCAAACGGATACCAAGTCGTGACTGCCGGCGACGGTGTGGAGGCAGTCTCGATCTGCGCCCAGGATAGTGGTGTTATCAAAGTAATTCTCATGGACATGATGATGCCGGGGATGGATGGTCCCGCGACGATTCGGGCCCTGCAGATGATGAAGACGGGTGCGAAAATTGTCGCGACGAGTGGTGATGCGCGACGGGATGGGACCGTTATGGAATCGATTCCCGGAGTGCAGGTGTTTTTGCAAAAGCCGTATACGGCCGAAAAGTTACTCACAACCCTGCACGATATTCTTAACGTGGAATAGACTCGCTGCTCATGGGAAGTGGGTCGCTAGCGGTGCAGTCCAATTAGGAAAATAACTAGCATTACAGTTGGCACATAAAACTGGGGCAAGTCAAACTTTTATTGAGCAATTGCAATGGAATTTGAGACACAAGTAACTGAGATACTGCAAAATGCCAACATTCCGTTTAGGAAGAAAGTTTCGCTCCAAGGTATCCCATTTGATTTCTTGATCGAAGCCCCGAACGGCAGGATAATTGCCCTTGACGCTAAGCTATGGGAGCCGAATTCCTTGAATAAGAATGTTGCCATGAGACGGGCGTTGCTGTCCGAAAAGGCTACGGATGTTGACCGTGCATTCGTTGTCATGAAGAATTTGAAAAGGGGATCGCCGGCTGAAGGGCTTGTGAGTGTACATGAGCTCGTCTCTATCCTCAATAATGAGATTGAATCAGGAGGGTCATCGGAAAGGAAGATCGCCAGGGTTGCACAAGAGCCGAAATATTTGATATTTTCTGCAATGCCATTCTCAGAGGAGTATGAAGATACGTATTTTCTCGCAATGGCACCGGCCGCGGAGTCGATGTGTGCCGTATGCAGGCGGGTTGATGGAGAAGATTTTGAAGGCGATATTGTATTGAAGATAAAAGACATGATCAAAAAGAGCGTGGTGGTAATTTCAGATCTCTCGGAATCCAAACCAAACGTCCTTTACGAAACCGGTTTTGCTCATGGACTCGACATTCCAACGATTCATATCTGCAGTACCCCGTTAGATGGACTACCATTTGATGTCAGGAATTGGAACACAATCGGCTATAAGTCAGGTCAGGTTCATAAGTTGAGAAAAGAGTTGGAAAACAGATTAAAGGAAGTGTTGAAACAATAAAGAGCTTGGGGAGAACAAGAGAACTATCGCGACGTTAACATCAAGGAGACAATTTGTATGACCAAAAGCACAACCGTTCCTAAATCATCGGTTATCACTAAAGATGATATCATTCAAGGTGTAAAAGAAGTGATCTCGCAAGATAGTCGGTATGAGGTGAAGGAAATTCAACTGTCGGACCCGTTGGACAAATTCATATCATCTTTCATGGCGGATAGACTTGCGCGCGACTTGGGGCGAAAATTCGATCGAATTGACACAACTCAATTGACGAATGACCTGTATACATCATTGAAGAAAGTTGGTGACGTTGTCGACAGAATTGCAACCTATTATCCGTCAAAGCCATGAAAATACAGATACTAATTCTCGCGATTGTTGGTGTCGCTCTGCAAGGAAGCGCACAGGAAAAAATATTCTCCCTGGGATATGGAAAGACTTTTGTGAGTAAAGACTCATCCACGATGACTATTGTAATCGACATGAATCGCACTCCTGGCACATCCAATGCATCGGACGGATATTATTTCGTGAACACTAATTTCAGCAAGACGCCCCAGTGGGCATATTATGTCAAACCTTCCATGGACATAAACTTGGGCAGCGGTGTGTCAAGCTCTCCCAACAATGTTTCTGTTGCCATGCCGTTTGGCCTGGTCTATGATTTGACAAATGGTAAGAGTTGTATCGGACTCTCATCGGTTTATTTTGAAGGTTCTCCCGAAATCACTTCGGACAGGCTGTTTTCTAATACTTTGTATGACTTTTCTATTGGTCCGTACTTTAAATCTGAATGGAATCTAGAGCCCATAGTAGTTGACCTTATCACGGGGATATCAGCAGCAAATGGAGTGAGAAATCAGAGGGGGCTCAGCACCGACTACTATGGAAGAATCAACGTACCGATTATTCTGAAACTGGCTGCTTGGACTGCTGTTTCGGACTCGGGCAAGCTTTACAAGAGGATCAAGCTAAGTAATACAATCAAGTTAAATGACATATATGCCGATGACTTTTCCGTCACGACCGAGAAAACGTACTTTTTCGACAATACCCAATTTGATTTTTACCTAACAGCACACCTTGGAATTAATATTACATATAATCTTGGAAAAGCAGAACCATTATTTAAACAAAACAATTCATTCTCGATTGGAATAACTCTAGCTCGATGACTTCTGATTGTACCCAATATCGGTCTATTTAAAATGACGTTTAGGGATAAAGAAGAGACTTACAACATTGTTGTCCGCGTGTCATGAAAGGGAAAGGTGAATGATGGATAAGATAGTGGATTTCATTAAGAAGTTTGCCGACAACGCAAATCTTGGAAAAGTTGCAACGGATTTTTCACCCGGCATCATCATTACCATTTCGATTTTGTTACTCCTCAATACGTTTACGGAGATGGAGATTTTTCCTTATGCCAAAAGACTGGAATACTCACAACGCACTCTGGAAGCGCGCCATGAAGCCGATTCTGTGAAGTTCGCGATGGGTGAACTACAGACTGAACTGGAAGGTATCGAAAAACTCCATGATAGCACAAAAAGTCGAGCAGACAGTCAAAGGATCTCCAGACGCGATGCAGGACTCGAATCCTTGGGAAAAGAGTGGAGATCGGATTTACAGATTCTCAATGCGAGGCGTGATGATGAACAGCAAATACTCAAGTTGAAAGCCAACTTGGAAGCTCTCGGCGACAATTTCGCCTCCCTGCTCACGGCCGGATTCCTTCTCGGGATCATTTTCGCTCAAGTGTCCGGAAAGGTTTTCTATAATGGATTATTTTACTCCTACATCAAAAACAGTGAGGGTTACAAAACAGAGGTTTATGATATCATATATAGAAGAGATCATCGAACGTCAACATATTTTCAGTTGAAAATTGATGACGAAAAATTCCTAAATCGTCTACCAAATCTCGAGGTTGATTATTTCCGATATCTAGAAGTTGCCATGAATATGATCCTCCCGTGTGCGATTCTGTCTTTGACTTTGATCATTATGACCGTAAAATATTATATCGCAGGTGACCACAGTATCGGGATAGTTTCATTAATACTTTCATTGACTTCCGCGGCAATTACTTTACTATTATATCTAAATGCACGGGTTCTGTACGTCGGCTATTTCATGAAGAAGGCAGATGTGATGAAAATACTTCTGGAGAAGACTAACTCCACTCCACTGCCCAATGTGACTGCACAACCGTCGCCTGACCAGACCTCTAAAAAGTGATTCAATTCACATTCTAATATATTGTACTCAAGTGGCCATCCATCGGGAATGCAAATGATGCATGCTCTCAAAAGGAAGAAAGGAGATCATTGAAAATGTTTACTCAACATAGAAGCCATTTCTCAGAATTTCTCCGTAGCAGTGCCGTTGTTTCCAGTTCATTTCTGACTGCGACCTTTTCGTTCTTGCGGTTATTTAATCCTTATAATGCAAGAGCAAAGGAAACACACACGGGAGTTTCGCTTAATGATATTAAAATTGATAGATATGGAAGAACTGTGGTGAAACATCAAAAAATTGGGATTTCAGATGTCGCATCTGGCGATTATGTTCAAGACGAATGGTGTCCAGTGGAGGATCCGTCAAAATGCACATTGAAACAGTGCGGCTGTCCCCCGCCTGATCAGCAATGCAACTGCCCTCCTCCCGATCAGCAATGCAACTGCCCTCCTCCCGATCAGCAATGTAACTGCCCTCCCCCCGACCAGCAATGTCAATGTCCTTCTTCACCCAATCAGATATGCGACTGCCCTGATTTGGTCTGCCCATGTCCGGACCCCCCTCCGGCACCTTGGCCAGTGCCTGATCTAGTTTGCCCATGTCCAACCCCACCTCCACCGCCGCCGGTGCCCGATCTGGTTTGCTAATGTCCAGATCTACCGAACCCATCAAATTAATCTTAAGGGTTATTGTGATTGCTTATCAAAAGGTATCAGAAGGTTGATTCCTAAAAGCCCAAAGCCATGAAAGACGTATGCAACATGATCGATAGTGCAATTTCAGACAAAATGTTGCACCTAATCCTTTTTCCGACAGAGGCGTGTAATTTCCGCTGCGTGTATTGTTATGAAACATTCGAACACGCAAAGATGGATGCCGCAACTATTGAGGGGATTAAGAATTTTCTTAACATTCGTATTCCAGAATTGAGATCGTTGCATATTTCATGGTTTGGCGGAGAACCGCTGCTGGCTATGAACATAATCGAAGATATATCAACCCACATCCTAGGCATACTGAACGAATATCCTAAATGCATGTTTCAGGCAGACATCACGACAAATGCTTATGAGTTAACCTTGCCCATCTTTGAGAGGCTTTGTCGGTTCAAAGTAGGGCTTTATCAGATTTCGTTCGACGGCCCCAAAGATCATCATGATAAAAAGCGGATTTTGGCCAATGGCAAAGGAACTTTTGACCGTATATGGGAAAATTTGTTGAAACTAAAATGTACAGATGCTCAAGTGTCCTTTTTGATCCGTTTGCATCTGGATGAAGAAAACTTACCGCGTATTCATGCATTTATGGAGGAATACAAAGAAACGTTTGGTGATGACAACCGCTTCAGATTATTCTTAAGGCCGCTGTCTCGGCTCGGAGGCAAACAGGATGCGACGTTGAAAACTTTTAATGAAAAGGAAGGGAAAAGAGTGGTTGAAGAGTTAACCCGCTTCACGGTGGGCAATAAAATCCAAAGCAAAACATTTGCGGATTTTCCCAAGATTTGTTATGCGTCAAAGCTGAACTCCTTCGTGATTCGTGCTGATGGGACCATTAGTAAATGCACAGTCGCCCTTAGCCAGAAAAATAACGATCTGGGACAAATACGCAGAAACGGCACGCTTAGAATCCACAGAAAGAAATTATTCAAATGGGCCCGGGGCATTCAATCTGGAAATGAAAGAGAATTATTCTGCCCCATGGAAAACATCCAAATGTCTGAGAATCATGGTAATTAGTTCTCGCCGACCACGAACCCCCAAGATCCTGTGCTCGGTGGACACGCCGTGCTTGCCGTCGGCTGCGACGACGCCAGCCAGTGGTTCATCGTGCGCAATTCTTGGGGAGCAGGATGCGGCATGAAGGGATATTCCACGCTGCCGTATGCGTATTTGTTGATGGGAATCTTTCAGATGACTTCTGGACGATCCGCGCTGTCAAGTAAGAGCTGCTGCCCCGAAAGGGGACTCCCGAGCGGTGAGCGGACTCTGTTTCCAGCCCGTGAAACGGCGCAGAGTCCCTCACTTGTGTGTCCATCGGAACGAGACACAACGAATTGTCTATTGTAAATTGTCAGTTGGCAATTGAAAATTGGCAAAAAGTGTCTGAACCTTGATTTTTGGGATTAGAGGATTACCATGATGAAAACAATCGAGGTAATCATGTGAATCAAGTGAATCGTGGTTCAGACGGCGAAGGAAAATCTTACCCCCTGCGAGCAAAAGAAGATCGCGTCCCCCTTGAAAAAAGGGGGACAAAACGCTTTCCCCTCCTTTGTTAAGGAGGGGTCGATGAGCGAAGCGAATCGGGGGAGGTCGATGATGCACGATCCCGAACTTTGACGAAAAATCCACGCAGAGGCTAAGCACATACTTCGACGAAGCCTGCCCTGAGCGTAGTGGAAGGGCTCAGTGTGACAGGGAAGGAAAGTCTGAACCATGATTTTTGGGATTATAGGATTACCATGATTAAAATAATCGAGGCAATCATATGAATCAAGTGAATCGTGGTTCAGACGGCGGAGGAGTGTCTGAACCATGATTTTTGGGATTATAGGATTACCATGATGAAAACAATCGAGGTAATCATGTGAATCAAGCGAATCGTGGTTCAGACGGCGAAGGAAAATCTTACCCCCTGCAATCAAAAGAGGATCGCGTCCCCCTTGAAAAAAGGGGGACAAAACGTTTCCCCTCCTTTTTTAAGGAGGGGTCGATGAGCGAAGCGAATCGGGGGAGGTCGACTAGATAATCGTGACAATAGATCAATGGTCGTCACCTAGCGGCTCCTCGGACAGTGTTATCAAGGAAACAACTAAATACAGAAAGGAACAGTCATGAAACGGCGTGGATATCTTAGGTTAAACGAGGAAATTGAACTGAGTAAAGCTGGCCTTGTTATCTGGGCCTATGGAAAAAATGGAAAGTATCTCGGACGTGTAGAAATAAGTCGAGCCGGGCTGGCTGCTTACATTGGAAAGACGGGGAAAACGCCTCTTGGAAATATGGGGTGGGAGACTTTTTTCCATCGATTGGACAAGCACAAGCATAAGTAGTCTAATGACCTCCAGTCGGAGAATGTGCCCGCAAATGATATTGTGAACGAAGAAAAGAAAAACGGCTTGCCACGCACCAAGCGGTCGGAGCTGATATAGAATTTGCCATTCAGCTTCTGTCGTCGTATATTTTCATTGCTGCAAGCATGGGTATTAAATCTTGGAAAGGAGTGTTCTTTATGCGACAGCTTAGTATTATTGCCTGTTTTCTCATTCTCGTCACCATTACACATGCATACCCCGGTAAAGTAATAAAGCAGATCAAAACCCCGTACTCATGTCCGACAGGTCTTGCCTTCGACGGAAAGAATCTGTGGCTTGCAGACTACAAAGCCGATAAGCTCTCTTGTATAGATGAGAATGGAAATATCGTAAAGGAAATTCCCTCGCCCGGCTTTTGGCCGATGGGGTTGGCATGGGACGGAAAATTCTTGTGGAATGTTGATGTAAAACAAAAAAAGATTTTCAAGATCGATCCGTCTGATGGAACCATCCTTAAATCGATCGACTCGCCGAGCGAAACACCGGAAGGTCTTGCGTGGGACGGCCAAACACTTTGGGTCAGCGATCCGAAAGAGAAAAAGATCATGAAGATCGACCTCAGCGACGGAACAGACGTCCTGACACTGACAACTCCGGCAAACTACGCGCAAGGGATGACGTTCGATGGAACGTACCTGTGGGTGGCCGATCGAATCGCGGACGAGATCTACATGATTGATCCGCAGAGCGGAGAAGTAATTATCGTCCTGAAGGCGCCGGGCCCCTACGCGCGAGGTCTCGCGTGGGACGGCAAGTACATCTGGTGCTCCGACTACCAAAAGGATTCGGTTTATCAACTTGTGCGGCAGGACGACGATCTGTACCGCATCGAGAACACAAAGGACTACCGCATCACGTTCACTCATGAAGCCAAGGTGTTTGGCAAAGGAAATCTACAGAATCTCGACGTGTACGTCGGCATCCCGGTCGATCAACCACAGCAGAAAATCTTGAAGATTGAATTCTTGCCGGCGAGCCCGCCAAAAGTGAAGGACAAATGGTCTCAGGAGTATGCGCAGTTCAGCTATCGGGACAAACCATCGGAGTCCGTTATACGATCATTGATGACGGTCGATGCAAAGATTTCCGAAATCAGCTACTTTGTTTTTCCCGACAAATGCGGAACACTTGCCGATATTCCGGCCGACATCCGGAAAACTTACACGGCTAACGACAGCAAGTATCTTATTGACGATCCGTACATTCAGAAAACGGCGAAGGAAATTGTCGGCAAAGAAACGAATCCGTACTGGATGGCTCGGAGAGTTTTCGATTTTGTGCGCAACAAACTCGAGTACAAGATGGAAGGCGGATGGAATGCGGCGCCCGTTGTGCTGCAGCGAGGAACCGGCTCGTGTTCCGAGTATACGTTCAGCTTTGTTTCCTTGTGTCGTGCCGCGGGGATTCCGGCGCGGTACGTCGGCAGCATCGTTGTCCGCGGCGACGACAAGAGCCTCGACGATGATTTTCACCGCTGGCCCGAAGTGTATCTGCCAAACTACGGCTGGATTCCGATTGACCCGCAGGGGGGCGACAAGCCATTGGCGCGCGACCGCGCCATGTACATCGGCCATCTTTCCAACCGCTTCCTGATTACCACGCGCTGCGGCGGCGACTCGGAGTACATGGGCTGGTACTACAACTCAAACGAGACGTGGAAAGCCGACCCCCAGGTGCAGGTGAATATCGAATCGTTCGGCGAGTGGGAACCGCTGGAAAACGCGAAGGCTGGCAGAGGGGAATGATGTAAATATAGGAAGAAGGTTACCTTCTGCCCGGCAAGGACGAAGTCGAAGGTAACCTTCGGTCATGATGGCGAAGGGAAGTTTGACCCCCTGCGATCAAAAGAAGATCGCGTCCCCCTTGAACAAAGGGGGACAAAAGGCTTTCCCCTCCTTTTTTAAGGAGGGGTCGATGAGCGAAGCGAATCGGGGGAGGTCAATGATCCACAATCCTGAACTATGACGACAATCTACAATAGAACATCTGAACGACAAACCCGCAAGCTCTTGCGGAACAATATGCCGTCGGCGGAAGTGATTCTGTGGTCGAGACTGCAAAGAAGACAAATCCATGGCTGCAAGTTCCGCAGGCAATATAGCGTTGGTTCATACATCCTTGATTTTTACTGCGCAGAATTGAAATTAGCAATAGAGATTGACGGCGATACTCATTTTAAATACGGTTCCGAAGAGCATGACCGCATCCGGCAAGAATCGATCGAAAGACTTGGTGTAAAGTTTCTTCGATTCACGAACAACGATGTTTACGCGAATCTCAAAAATGTCCTTCAAACGATCTACGAAGCGATTGAAGCAATGAACAAGGAATGACTGACGTGCGAGATAGACCCCCTGCGATCAAAAGAGGATCGCGTCCCCCTTGAAAAAAGGGGGACAAAACGCTTTCCCCTCCTTTTTTAAGGAAGGGTCGATGAGCGAAGCGAATCGGGGGAGGAGATCTCTTGGGGATCCTATTTCTTCTCGTCGGGCGTTCCCGCTAAAATACGCTGCACCCTCTCCAGGAGCTTCACGAGGGACTGTTCCATGGATTTCGTTTTCTTCAACAGCGCTTCTTGATCTTTCGGCAGCTTCTTCGCGATAGATATGAGACCGCTCTTCAAAGGCGCCAGTGTTCGCTGCAATTCGGCATTGATTGCCTTCGTGATTCGTGTGCTTTCTTCATTACGGATGGATTGAAGGCGTAGATTTAAACCGCGAAGTTCCTCGTACGATTTTCTCAGGTCCTCTTCCGCCCGTTTGCGCTCGGTGATGTCGGTGTAGATGCCGGCCCGGCCGATGACTTTACCCGCAGCATCGTAGACGGGTATGCTGCTGATTTCAACCCAGATGAGGCCGCCGGATTCTGTCCGCATCTTGATCTCGTACCGGTCGGCGATACTCGCCCGTATCCGCCGGCTCTTTTTTTTCAGGACCTCGCGGTCGCTCTCGGCAAAAAACAACTCACCGGCCTCCTTTCCCAGGATTTCTTCCCGGGAATATCCCAGCAGCTTGAGAAACTGGTCGTTGGCAAATTGAACGATGTCGTCGTTGTCCACGAAGAGAAAGCCCTCATTCATTCGCTCGACGAGAGTCCGGTATCTCAACTCGCTTTCCTGCAGCGCCTTGACGGCCTGTTTCCATGCAGTGATATCCTCGAAGATCGCCATGATCCCGGCGATATTCTTGTGTTTATCGCGCAGCGGTGCGCTGGACAAGCTGACTTCTATCGGAGACCCATCTTTCTTCCGGCAACTGATTTCCGTTCCCGAGAATTCTTCTCCCTTGAGGACGCGGTTCCACAGCGTGCGAAATTCGGTCTGCTTGTCCTTGGAAATCATGGGAGGAGGATTTCCGACCACCTCCAGCTCGCCCCAGCCGAACATCCGCCGGGCGGCGGGACTCCACAGAACAATGCTCATATCCCGGTCGAGGGCAATCAGCGCGAGCGGTGATGCTTCGATAAGTGACTGAAAAGTCTCATGTGTTTCCAGCCCTTTCTTTGCAAGCATGAGCTTGGTTGCGGTTACTTCCGTTCTAATGTCTTTGTCGAAAGGTTTCATAGATGCCTCTAAGAAGTTTGCATTCAGACCATTATGTAAGTGATGTGACGCTCGATGAATAGCTTAGAATTCTGAAATCCTGCGCCGGAGGCACACCCGCCTCTGGCGGGGAATTCCTAATCCGCCTTTCAGAATCCCGCTCCCTGGCGGAATCCAGAAGCGGGACAAATCCCGAAACCTAGAACCTATCACCTACCACTTAGTACCTACTGCACTACCGTTTCTCCTATGAACCTTCTCACGGAAATTGAGCTGCCGAGCAAACCGAGGAAAAAGCCGACCGCCAATGTAAAAACGTAGAAGAGCACGTCGACCTGGAGAAACTCCGCAAGCTCGTCGGAGAGCAGTCTTGCCGCAAGCGTCATCATGTAGTACAGAAGGCCTGTCGCGATAAGTCCGCCGATAATTCCTTGCGCGATTCCCTCGATAAGGAACGGTGCCCGGACCATCCATCGCGAAGCGCCGACAAGCTTCATCGTCTGGATGGCCTTGCGCTTCGCGTAGATCGTGAGCCGGATGGTATTGGAAACGAGAAAGATTGCCGAAATGCTGATGAAGATTCCCACGACGAGCCCGACGGCGTAGAGTGTTTCTGCCCTCTTATCGATAAACTCCAGCAAGTCCTTCCGGTACACGACGTCGTCGACACCTTTGATGCGTTTGATTTTCTTGTGGATCTCATCCGCTCTCTCCGTCGTGCGGTAGTCTTCCTTCAGGAATATTTTGAATGACGGCGGCAGGGGATTAAACTCCAGTACCTTGTTGATATCTTCACCGAACTCCTGTTTGAAGATTTTTGCGGCTTCCTCCTTGGAGATGAATTGTGCGTCCGCAACCCCTTCGATTGCAAGAAGTTGCTGTTTGATTTCAACGACACGCTGGCGGGAGACCGGCTCTTCGAGAAACGTCTCCATCTGCACTTTCGCGCGGATGCTGTCAACGATGCGGGAAGTATTTGTCGACACGATGTAGAAAAGTCCGAGGAGCAACAGCGCGGTGGTTATGGTCAGGACCGAGCCGACCGCCGCGAGCTTTGCCCGCCGAAATCCTGCCAATCCTTCCCTAAAGATGTACACGAGATTCATGATGATCTCCTCGGTTAAAAATTCGATTCATCCCGCCACTGGGCGATTTTCCAGGGGGCGGTGTTCTTCTCCCGAACGAAGGTGAGGTTCGCGTAGCCGTCCACGCGGACGATGTCGCTGGGGTTGAATGTGACGGTAAGATTGAATCCTCGGACGCTCGAATAGGACGTGTCGTTTCCGTTCGAAGAAACTTCGGTGTTCCATATCAAGGTCATGGACTCGACGCTCTGGAAGAGTCCGTACGTTATCCTCATCTCGTCGTTTCGACCCCATGAGACGTCGACGCCCTGGTCGTAGTCGCGGTAGGTAAACGTAAAATCCTTTCCGATGATCGATCCGTACAGCGTCGTGTCCTTGAATGTGTAGGCATTGCGAAATGTGCAGAGGACGTCCTCAATAGATGTCAAATCGGAACATATCTGTGTCGCCGGTTGTGTGTCGAGTCTCGGGGCAAACGGGTTGAGACAGCTCAATTGGGATGTCGCGAGAATCCCGGCCAGCATGATGGTCCTTGTTATGCGATCCATCGTCAGCTTCCACTAAAAACAGCTTTCCAATAACTCCACGTTGAATCCTGTCCCACCTTGAAATCCTGCCAGCGGTAGATTGACCACAGCCCCTGGTTGTCCATTCCCAGGGATATCTGCATGTTTCCCGAGACAAGCTGCGGGACGTTCGACCGGTGATGCGGGAAGAAAAGTGAGTAGCTGTACACATACGTCACCGAATCTGAACTGACGACGCTGCTTTGTAATGTGTCGCTTAACAACGGAGTACCCGTGGTGGGGGGGCCGAGGTGGACGAAGTACTGTCTTTCGGCTTCGAGGTTCCAGTGACTGAACACGCCGGCGTAATTAGCCTGGGCTTCCTGTGACGGTATGAACTCATATTGTCGCACCGCCGTGTCGACAAAGCAGCGCATATAGTTATCAACATTATATTCGTCGAATGCAGACTTCAGGTTGTCCAGCACAATCTCGGCAGTCACGGGTGGGTTGAAGTTTGATTTTGTCTGTGCCGGTGGTTGAGCTGTTCGCGTCTGGAACAAATCGCATCCTGCGTTCACCGACAGCACCAACAGGACGACAAGGATCGCCAAAGCAGGTCGGTTCACACCTCGACTCTTCCCTCTAAGGCGCGTGTGAGCGTTAGCTCGTCGGCATATTCGAGGTCGCTTCCGACGGGAATACCCCGGGCAAGGCGTGTGAGTCTGACACCGAATGGTTTCGTCAGCCGTGTGAGGTAAATTGTCGTGGCCTCGCCTTCAACGTTTGGATTCAGAGCGAGGATGATTTCTTTCACGGGTGCATTGATCCTGGCAAGGAGCTCCTTGATCTTCAATTCCTCCGGCCCGATACCATCCAGCGGTGAAAGCGAGCCGCCGAGGACGTGGTAGAGGCCGTGATACTCGTTCGTCTTTTCAATGGCGAGGACATCGTTGGGCTCCTCGACCACGCAGATGATGGAGCGGTCCCGTTTCGTGTTCGAGCAAATGCGGCAGGGATTTTCTTCCGTGAAATTCCAGCAGGTAGAGCAGTATTGAATTTTCTCCTTCAGTTGGAGCAGCGCGTTCGCCATCCTGTCCACCTCTTCCTTTGGAAGTCTGAGAAGGTACATGGCCATGCGCTGGGCCGATTTGCGCCCGACGCCCGGCAACTGGGAAAACTCTTCGATCAATTGTTCAAAGGTATCGGATGTCGTGAGCATGGCAGCGTTCGGTCGGAGGGAAAAACTACATCGTCACGCCGGGAATTCTCGGCAGCATTCCGGCGGTGGCTTTGTTCATTTCTTCCTGGGCCATTTTCTGTGATTCGTCGAGGGCTTTGTTCACAGCCGCGACCACAAGGTCTTCGAGCATCTCGGCGTCGTCGGGATTGATGACTTCCTTCTGTATCTGAATTTTCAGAATCTGCTGTTTTCCGTTCGCAGTGACTTTCACCATACCGCCGCCGGCCTCGGCTGAAACGGTCTTGCTCTCGAGTTCAGCCTGAATCCGGGCAAGTTTCTCCTGCATTTGTTGAACTTGCTTCATCATTGACTGCATGTTCGGCATTGCCATATTCATCCAAATCCCAATAGTTGAGCGTCTGTGGAATTAAGTACACCATCGAAGCGTTGACACCCTCAATGATATCATCAATATATTGTTTTTCGCCAGGAAAATCAATTCGGGAGCACGCAGGCGCAACGGCCGGGACTGGGTCAATTTGACTGATCATCGTATATGTGACGCAGATGGCAGAGGAGCGACGCCATTACATCCCCTCTTGAGAGGGGACTACAGGGGTGTGTTAAGAACTGGTAGCATTCTGAATGTTTAAGTAAGAGTGAAAGGTCATCCCTGGTTACCCACCCCGTCGACTTCGTCGACACCCCTCCAAGGAGGGGAATTCTTTTCTCCACAATTCAAACTGGCCCAACGCCCATCTTTCTTGATTTTTCGTGCAAAAATCTCTACTTTGTACGGATGAATTTTGCAAAAGATCAATGCCTCTCTCTCTGACCGCATTCTTAAAACGATTGGTTCTGCCGGCTTTACTTCTCAGCTTTCCACTGGGAGTCGTGGGGCAAACGAATCTCATCGTGCGGGCTCCGAAGGTTCAATATACTTTCCGTGGCTTAAACGTACGGTTGGCCTCGCCTCTGCACCGTCCCCGGGTTGGACTTGTTTTGAGCGGCGGCGGCTCCCGCAGCCTGGCCCAGGTTGGCGTTCTCAAAGTTCTGGAAGAACACGGCGTTCCGATCGACCTCATCGTCGGAAACAGCATGGGCGCGGTCCTCGGCGGCTTGTACGCATCGGGATATACGACAACCCAGTTGGAGAGTCTTGCCGTCCACGCAAACTGGGACGATGTCCTCGCTTTTTCTGAAGATACGAAACGCAGGGAAGTGTTCGTGGGAGATAAGGGGCCGGACCAGACCGGGTTTCTGGTTATCCGTTTTGACGGGCTTCAGCCGATCATCCCTTCGTCGGTGTCCAGCGGTCAGCGGTTGACGAATTATTTTATGAACCTTACGCTCCAGGCACTCTATCACCCATATCCGAGTTTCGACGACCTGAAAATTCCGTTTCGAGCCGTCGCCACCGATCTGATCTCCGGGAAGCGTGTTATCCTGGACCGCGGATCGCTTGCGGAGGCCATGCGCGCAAGCGTGACGGTACCGTTGTTATATTCTTCGTTGCAAAAGGATTCCATGGCGCTTGTCGACGGGGGATTGCTCTCGAATATCCCCGTCGACCTGGCAAAGTCGCTCGGTTGTGATGTCGTGATCGCCGTCAATTCGGTCAGCACGATGAGACACGAAGACCAGATGAACAAGCCATGGGAGGTTGCCGACCAAATCATGACGATCATGATGCAATCGTCAAACCAGATTCAGTTGAAATTGGCGGATGTTGTTATCACTCCCGACGTCGGCAGCCGGATTGTCTCCGATTTTGCGGGAATCGATACTCTTGTCGCCGCGGGTGAACGTGCCGCAGAAAGCAGCATCGGCCAAATTCTCCGGCTCATTCCTTATCGTGCAGACACGTCGGCGGGGATTCCGGAAAGAACATTCAATGACGTCGTCGTGGAGTTCCAGGGGGATTCCATTCCGGAATCGGCCCGGCAGGAAATTCTCGATGATGCGAGGAATCAGCCTATCTCCACTGTACGGATCCAGGAACATGTTCAAGACCTTTTGCTCCTGGGGATGTACCAGGATGTGTATGCGGAAATCGCCGAGCATGCCAGTCCGACGAAAATCATCTATCACGTAACGGCGAACCCGCGTGTGAGCGAAATTCGCTTCTCCGGGAATGACGTCATTTCGGACAAGATGATTGAATCCCGCATCATGTCTCTCCAGGGCAGTGTTCTCGATTATTTTGAATTGCAGCGTCGATTGGAGAGCGTGCTCGAGCTCTATCGGGAAAACCGTTTTTCTTTGGCGCGGGTCGAGTCTGTCCGGGTCGATCTCCAGCGCGGTACGGTTCATTTCACCGTAAACGAAGGGACCCTCGGGGGTCTGTATTTTGAGGGCAACGAACAGACAAGAGACTATGTGATCCGCCGGGAGTTTCCGCTGGACAAGGGAGACATTTTCAATCTTGACGACGCGTACAAGGGTCTCATCAATATAACAAGCACAGGGCTTTTCGAATCCGTGCTGCTGGATGTTCGTTACAGGGGAGAAACTCCCATTCTGGTTCTCAAAGTCAGTGAAAAGAGCTCCGAGTTATTGCGACTTGGTCTCCACGCCGACAATGAGCACGGCCTCGTGGGCACCATTGATGTGCGCGATGCGAATTTTCGGGGGGCCGGTGAAAATCTCGGGCTTTCGTATAGTTACGGTTTCCGCGACCGGCTGGTGGAGGCGGAATACAGGGCTAACCGTATTTTTCAAACGTATCTCACGTTCAATCTGAAAGGGTACTACTCCTCACGCGACATTCTGACATACAGCGATTCCACGATTGACAATGCCCACTGGGATAGAATCGAGGATGGGAAGTATGAAGAAATCCGTTACGGCGGTTCCTTCACGTTCGGCACACAGCTCGAGCGGCTGGGAAATGTGACGGCGGTGCTCAGGGCCGAACATGACCGAGTTTCATCCCTTTCCGGTGTCAGTGTCGGCCCGGAGGATTACCGGCTTGTGGGGTTAAAACTGCAGTCGACGGTCGACACGGAAAATAAATTCGAATTTCCGACGGCGGGCGTTTTGTTGACGGCGTCGTTCGAAACCGCCCTCCGGCAACTGGGAAGCGAAGTCTCTTTCGAGAAAATCGGTTTTACGTACGAGTCGTACACCACAATCCTCGAGCGGCATACGCTGCATCCGAGAATCACCTTTGGTTTTGCCGACGAGCCGCTGCCGATCATGGAGCAATACACCCTCGGGGGATTTAATTCTTTCTACGGCCTGCGGGAGAACGACAGCCGGGGACGGCATCTCTTCCTGATCAACATGGAGTATCGCTACTGGCTTCCGTTCAAGCTTGTGTTCGAAACGTATGCCAGGTTGCGGTATGACCTGGGGACAATTTCAGATAAAACGGAGGAGCTCAAACTTAATAGTTTTCATCATGGCATCGGCATCGAAATCGCGGTCGACACGCCTCTGGGTTCTGCATCCGTCGGCATGGGAAAGAGTTTTTACTATAGCACGAAATTACTCGGTTCGCCCCCGACTGTTGGACCTCTTCTCCTGTATTTTTCAATCGGTCACAGTTTGTAACGAAATGTGTGTTTCTCAAAGCATGAATTTGTTAACTCAATGATTACTTTCATAACACCGGAATGAATATGACAACCCCCGAAACAACACCAACGCAAGCGACCGTAGACAAAATCCGATCGATCCAATCCGCTTTGAAAAAGCAGCGCATCGACGGCTGGCTGTTCTATGATTTCTGGAAACGGAATGAGTTTGCCCAGCGGATATTGGAATTTCCACGGCATATCATGAATACGCGGAGATTCTTTTATCTTATTCCTGCAGACGGTGAGCCCCGGAAACTGGTTCACAGTATCGAGCGCTGGAACCTCGACTATCTCCCGGGCGAGAAGACGATTTACCTGAGCTGGCGGTCGCTGGACGAAGGTCTCAGGAAAATTCTTGCCGGTTTGAAGACCGTTGCCATGGAATACTCCCCCGGCAATGCGATTCCGTACATTTCCAAAGTGGATGCGGGAACGGTGGAGATGGTGAGGTCGACCGGCGTGACAGTGGTTTCTTCGATGAACCTCGCCCAGTATTTCGGAGCCCGGTGGTCCGAAGAGGTGTACCGCGACAACCTGGAAACGGCACGAATCATGCGCTCCATTGTCGACCGAACGTTTGCATTCATGAAAGACCGGATACCCCGGAAGATACGAACGACGGAATACGATGTACAGCAGTTCATGCAGAAGCTGTTCCAGGAGAACGGGCTGGTGACCGATGAGGCGCCGAACTGCTCCGTCAATGCCAACAGCGGCAATCCGCATTATGAGCCGACAAAAGATGTGCATGCCGAACTCCACGAAGGTGATTTCGTGTTGATCGACCTGTGGGCGAAGAAGGACAAACCGGTGTCGGCATATAATGATATCACGTGGGTTGGATACCTCGGGACCTCCGTTCCCGAAAAGTACACAACCATTTTCAACATCGTCAAGGGCGCGAGGGATGAAGCGGTGAACTTTCTGAAGAAGGCGTTTGCGGAGAAGAAGGAAGTTCGCGGCTGCGACGTCGATGATCTCACGCGGAACTACATTGTGAAGCAAGGGTACGGGGAGTACTTCATCCACCGGACAGGCCATTCGATAACGGCAGATGTGCACGGCGGCGGCACCAACATCGACAATCTCGAGACGCACGACGAGCGAACCATTATTCCGGAAACGTCGTTCTCCATCGAACCGGGAATTTATTTCATCGGAGATTTTGGCGTTCGGACGGAGATCGACGTCTACATTTCGAAGAATTACGAGGTCATTGTGCCGGGTGAGCCGCGCCAGCAGGAAGTTGTTGCAATCCTAGCGTAGAGTCCGATTCTGATCTGGGAGGGAGTTGTACTCCCGACCATTCCAAGCAGGTCGGGAGCGCACCTGTCCGCCATCTTTGTGGCGGAGCTCCCTCCCAGCGGGTAGCGGCGGATTGCGAACCGTGATCGGGGAGGAAGTTTCACTCCCGACCTGGAAAACTCATTTGTTGAAACTGTCCTTCAGTCCTTCTTTACTTCCGCATTCCCGACTTGACAAGAATCGTAAAAAGTCGTATATTGGAAACGTTAAAAGTTTTATCGGTTTCCGACCCCTAAGGCTCGTCAGGTCGGTAATTTTTTTCGTCTCAAGGAAACTTGAGAAAATATTATGGTTTCCACAATATCGGCTAACGCTATGAGTGAGGAACATCCGAAAGACAGAATTATCGAGGCTGCACGCGACACGTTCCTGGCAAAGGGGTTCTCAAAAGTTACCATGGACGAGCTTGTCCAGCAGCTCGGGATCAGCAAGAAGACGATGTACCAGCATTTCCACAGCAAGGATGAATTGTTAGACGCAGCGGTCGAATGGCAAATGATGGAGGTGGCCTCAAACATCAAGGGGATAACGCAATCATCCGACGATTTTGTCACAAAGCTGTACAATCTGTGGCAGTACATCGGCCACTTCATGTGCAACGTCAGCAGCCAGTTCCGCGACGATGTGCGCAGATTTCGACCGGATATCTGGAAGCGCATTGAGGAGATGAGGCGCAAGAATATCCTTGGGAATTTTTCTAAAATGATTGATGAAGGGATCCGGCTGGGGCTCGTGCGGAATGACGTGAGCAAAGACGTCATGGTTCTGATGTATCTGAGCTCGGTTCAGGGAGTCGTGAATCCGGAAACGCTTGCCCAATACCCCTTTTCCATTGAGGATGCCTTCAGAACGATCATGAGAATATATCTTGACGGAATTCTCACCGAGAGCGCAAGGAAACACTTTCACACGAAAATTTCAAACCATTAAAAAATGAGGATTGCATGAAGTATCTCGGTACGCTGGTTGTCATTCTGTCTCTTGCCGGTTGCTCCGGAGACCATGCCGGCGACATAGCAGCTTCGGGAACGATCGAGGGGACCGACGTGAACATCGGAACGGAAGTTGCCGGAAAAGTCAGGGAAGTCAGGGTTGACGAAGGAGCGCGCGTCGCGCGAGGCGATACGCTGGCGGTCATCGACGACGTTGAATACCAGATTCAGTTACGCCAATCAACGGCGAATTTGCAATCCTTCGAATCCGCCTATCGGCTGGCAGTTGAAGGTTCGCGTGAGGAGGATGTCGTGCAGGCAGAGGCCGCGTTCAAAACCGCCGAAGCGGATTACATCCGGATGAAAGATCTCCTGGCCTTGCAGACGATTACACAAAAACAGTACGACGATGCTTATTCGAGGTACGTTTCATCCCAGCAAACATACGAGAAACTCAAACGCGGATTGCGGCCGGTCGAGATCGACGCCGCGCGTGAGAAACGTGATCTGGCCGCAGCGCAGGTTGACTTCCTCAAAAAGAAAGTCCGTGACTGCTCCATTCTTGCACCGTCGGCCGGGACTATTACGCTCCGGGCTGTTGAACCGGGCGAGCTTGTGACCCCTGGCGCGAATCTTTTTCGGTTGACGTATCTCGACGTGGTCAAACTGACAGTCTACGTGAATGAACAGGAGCTTGGACGTCTGCATCTCGGCCAGCAGGCCAAGGTCTACATCGATACCACGCCCGATAAACCGTTTATCGGTACCGTCACGTACATCTCATCGGTTGCGGAATTTACGCCGAAAAACGTTCAGACGAAAGAGGATAGAACGAAACTCGTGTTTGGAGTCAAGATTGAGATTCCCAACACCGATCAAACACTGAAGGCCGGTATGCCCGCAGATGCCTACCTCACTCCATCCTCCCACTGAAGGCAGTATGAATATCATTGAGATCACATCGGTGACGAAGAAATTCGGTGATGTTGTCGCGGTCAGCGAAGTCTCACTGGAGATAGGGAAAGGTGAGATGTTCGCTCTTGTCGGCCCCGATGGGTCGGGGAAGACGACACTGATCCGGATGCTGTGCGCGATCACGCCGCCGACCTCGGGCGAGATACGCGTCCTGGGATTTGATGTCAAAGCGCAGGCGGAAGAAGTGCGCAAGCGCATAGGATATTTGAGTCAGAAGTTTAGTTTGTACGGGGACTTGACCGTCGATGAGAACATTGAGTTCTTCGCGGAGATCCACGGCGTTTACGACTACAGGCATCGGCGGGACGAACTTCTGGAGTTCACGCGCCTGACGCCCTTCAGAACGCGCCTTGCCGAACAACTCTCCGGCGGGATGAAACAAAAGCTTGCGCTTGCCTGCACATTGATCCACACCCCGGAGGTCATTCTTCTTGATGAGCCCACGACGGGAGTCGACCCCGTCTCGCGCCGGGACTTCTGGAAAGTGCTTTCGAGCCTGCTGAAGACCGGAATCACCATCGTCATGACGACTCCGTACCTCGATGAAGCCGAACGATGCTCCCGCGTCGCGCTCATGAACAAAGGGCAAATCATGAAAATGGATACACCGCTGAATCTCAAAAACCTCATGCACGGTGTAGTCGTCGAGATCGTCTGTGACCGTGTGAGGGACGGATTCCGGGTGCTGCGGGACAATCCGTTGGTGAACGAGGCGCAGGCCTTCGGCGACAGGCTGAATGTCGTCGTGGACGATCCCGCGAAAAGAGTCCCCGCCATTGAATCGCTCCTCCGGTCAAACGGCATTACCCCGTCAAGCTGGAGGGTGATTCCACCGTCACTTGAGACTGTTTTCGTCTCTCTCCTAACACATAACGAGCACAGTGAGGTCGTGTGATGAAATCGTTTGTAGCATTGACGGTCGTGCTGACCGTATCAGCGCTCTCTCAAACCGTCCAGCGATTGACGCTGGAAGACGCGATAGCGATCGGGCAGAAGAAAAGCAAAACACTTTTCATATCCACGGCGAAAGTGGAAGCCGCATCGGCAAAGGCCGACGAAGCACACGCCGGCATGCTGCCGTCCTTGAAATTCGCAGGCGGCTATGCGCGTTTGAGCGACGTTCCTCCGTTTGAGATTGGTCCCCCGGCTCTTCCAAAGGAAGTCGTCATCGCTCCGTCTCCCATGGACAGCTACAATGCAAGGGTATCGATTCAGCAGCCTCTCTTTACAGGATTTAAATTGAAGAGCAACGCCCGCGCGGCCGAATACCTTGCACGTGCGAGTGAATCCGACCGCGAGAACGACAACAATGACCTTACTCTCAACATTACTGCCGCGTATTGGTCGCTGTACCAGGCCCATGAAACGAAAAAGTTTGTCGATGAGAATGTCGACAGGCTTCTTGCATATCGCAAGGACACTGAGAATCTCCTGAAGTCGGGTCTGGCGACGCGGAACGACCTTCTGAAAATTGAAGTCCAGCTCTCGAACGCGAGGCTCACCCAGATCGATGCGGGGAACGATGTCGAGGTGGCGATGATGACTTTGAATAACGCGATCGGTCAGCCGATCGAGACGGAGATCGAACTGGCGTCGAGCCCCCGCGAAAGCGCTTTGGAGAGCGCCGGACAAACGCCGGCGGGTTTAGCCGAGAAAGCGTTCGCGATCCGCCCTGATTTGCAGTCGATACAGTCGCGCCTCGAAGCGTCGAAGGCAGGCCTCTCCGCTACCCAGGGGAACTACTATCCCCAGATTTTCCTCGCGGCTAATTACTACTATAACCGTCCGAACACCCGGTACCAGCCGACGATCGATGCCTTTAAGTCATCGTGGGATCTCGGGGTGCAGGTGCAGTTCGATATCTGGAACTGGGGGACGACTTCCTCCGAGGTTGAACAGGCAAGGGCGCTGGTGACTCAGGACGAAAACCTCTACGGGCAGATGAAGGACAACATTGTGCTTGATGTGAAGCGCTATTATCTTGCCGTAGAACGGGCGAGGGAAAAAATACAGGTAGCGGGAGTAGGTGTCGACCAGGCCGAAGAGAATGCCCGGACAACAAGGGACAAATATACATCCGGGCTGGCAACCTCCACGGAGCTTCTCGATGCCGACGTGGCGCTGCTTCAGGCACACACGAACTACACGGGAGCGCTGGTGGAGCAGGAGATCGCCGTCGCTCGCCTGCGCAAGTCGGTGGGTGGAGAATAAATGGCCGACGTCGCGATCCGGGCAACAAACCTGACCAAGCGATTCGGCAAGTTCACAGCCGTCGACCATGTGAATTTCGAGATCGGACAGGGCGCGGTGTATGGATTCCTGGGCGCGAACGGCGCCGGAAAATCCACCACGATCAGAATGCTCTGCGGGCTCCTCGAGTCATCGGAGGGTACGGCGAGCGTGGGCGGGTTCGATATTAACAAAGACCCGGAAAGAGTCAAGGCCGCCATCGGCTATATGTCCCAGCGGTTTTCACTCTATGAAGACCTGACCGTGGAGGAAAATATCAATTTCTACGGCCGTATCTACGGGATGACCTACGGTGCGATTGAAGAACGGAAACAATGGGTCTATGAGATGGCCAATCTGCATGGCAGAGAAAAGAGCATCACGGGTACGCTATCCGGAGGATGGAAACAGCGGCTCGCTCTCGGGTGTGCGGTTCTGCACCGGCCCAGAATTGTGTTCCTTGATGAACCGACGAGCGGGGTCGACCCCGTCATGCGCAGAAAATTCTGGGAATTGATCTACGAACTCTCATCGGAGGGCGTGACCGTTCTTGTGACGACGCACTTCTTGGAGGAAGCAGAATACTGTACCGGGATCATGCTCATTAATGCCGGGAAAATCATCGCGGTAGGGAGTCCGAGAGAGCTCAAAGAAAATTACATCAAGACCCCGATTCTCGAGGTGCAGTGTTCGAAGGTCATCGAAGCAATGTCTTTGGTTGAGAAAGAGCCGTGGGCGCTCGAGACGTCGGTCTTCGGAACCTTCCTGCATGTCAGCGTTCCGGAAGAACAGTCTGCACGCGTGCAGATCGAATCGCTGCTCCGGAAAAATGAAATCAGCTCGACCGGAATAGAGCGCATCAGTCCTTCGCTTGAGGACGTTTTTATTTACTTGCTCGATTTGGAAGCCAGGAAGGCGGCGTAAGGCATGACAACCCTGCGACGATTGCGACCGATCATTATAAAGGAGTTCCGCCAGATCAGGCGGGACAAGCGCGTGCTGGCAATCCTGACACTCGTTCCGGCGCTGCTGCTCCTGCTCAACGGCTACGCCCTCAATTTCGACGTTCAGCATATCAAGATGGGAGTCTACGACGAAGAACGATCGGCAGCCAGCAGGGAGTTTATCAATTCGTTTGTCACCTCCGGATACTTTGACTACGTCCAGATGCTTTCGTCCCCGGACGAAGCAACGGTATTGCTGGATGAGGCCAGGGCGAAATGCGCGTTAATCATACCGTACGATTTCTCACAGAAGATTGCTTCCGGGCAAGCGGCGAGCATCCAGGTTCTTGTCGACGGAATGGATGCCAATACTGCAACGACGATCGTGGGCTACGTCCAGGTTGTCGCATTGCAGTATTCTCAACAAATCATTTTAAGCAATCTCGCAAAGATCGGACGCGGAAACTACATACCGATTCAATTTGATGCACGAATCTGGTACAATCCGGAACTCAAGAGCGCGAAGTTTCTCGTTCCCGGACTGATCGGCTTCATCCTCGCAATTACCGCCGTCATCGCGACCTCCCTGTCGATCGTAAAGGAAAAAGAACGGAACACCATCGAGCAAATTGATGTTTCTCCCGTCAAAGGGATCGAGATGATCATCGGCAAAATGATACCGTACGCGCTCATCTCGCTCGTCGCGGCGGCCATTGTTCTCCTCGCCGCGTATTTCCTGTTCGATGTGGTCATCAAGGGAAGTATCATACTACTCTTCGGCGCGACGCTCCTGTTCATCCTGGCTGCGTTGTCCATAGGGCTGCTCGTTTCGACCATTGCACAAAACCAGTTGGTGGCGTTCCAGCTTGCGGCGCTCTTCTCAATGCTGCCGACGATGATTCTTTCGGGGTTCATGTTTCCGATCAGAAGTATGCCGTGGTGGCTGCAGATCGTTTCCAATGTCACACCGGCGAAGTTCTATCTTGTCATCCTTCGAAGCATTATTCTCAAAGGTGTGGGTTTGAGTGCCTTCTGGCAGCAAGTCCTGTACTTGATGCTGTTCATCGGCGTCCTGCTGACGGTCAGCGTGAGACGATTTAAGAAAACCATCGGGTAAAGTGATGAGCAAGCAACGGATTGTCGCGCTTCTGAAAAAGGAATTCAGCCAATTCTTCAGAGATAAGGCGCTGGCGCGCATCGTCATTCTCGCGCCCGTGCTGCAACTGATGATGCTGGGGTATGCAGCCTCGATCGACGTGAAAAACATCGCGGTCGTGCTCTGTGACCTCGACAAAACCGAGGACAGCCGGGCGCTCGCGGAGAAATTCGTGACGTCCGGATACTTCACCGTCGAATATGCGACGGACGACTACAAGGCCGTCCAGTCGTATCTCGACGACAACAAAGCGACGATGGCCCTCGTTATCCCCCGAAAGTTCGGAGATAAGATCTTGCGGAAGGAATCCGCACCGGTTCAGCTGCTGGTCGACGGCAGCGAAGGGAATACGGCTGCGATCAGCCTGAGCTATGCCAATCAGATCATTAGCCAGTATTCGAGGAATATTCTCACGGAGGTTATCGGCGGTCGTTTGCCGATCGGAGGCGTCAACACGGAGCTGCGAGTATGGTACAACCCCGAGCTCAAGAGCAGAGTCTACATGGTCCCGGGCGTACTGGTCCTGCTTCTCCTTGCCATGACGATGAATCTGACGTCGATGGCGGTCGTGCGCGAGAAGGAAATCGGGACGCTCGAACAACTCATGGTGACGCCCATTCGTCCGTCCGAGCTGATTCTCGGAAAGCTTGTTCCCTTCGGCATTCTCGGTTCGATTGACGCGACGATCGTCATCACGGTCATGGTCTTCTGGTTCGGAATTCCGATCAAGGGGAGCATAGCGCTTCTGGCCGTCCTTTCGGGATTTTTCCTCCTGACGTCCCTCGGACTCGGGTTGTTCGTCTCGACGATTTCGCGGACACAGCAGCAGGCAATGATGGTCGGCCAGTTCCTCATCATGATGCCTATGATGTATATCTCAGGGTTCACGTTCCCCGTCGAGAACATGCCGCGCATACTGCAAATCCTTTCCTTCGGGATTCCCATGCGGCATTTTCTCGTTATCGTGCGGTCGCTGATCCTCAAGGGGGTCGGAATCCGGGACCTCTGGCTGCAGGCATGCATGCTTCTCGGTATGGGCGTGGCTGTACTTGGGGCAAGCATTCTAAGATTCCGAAAGAAGCTGGATTAGGGCAGGACCGTCGCTTTTTGAGTTCCCTTTCCCGGTACCGCCTGCGTTGGCGATATTGAATCTCTCGAATTGTCAATCTCCCCACTCCTTTGCCTTCCTTTCCCAGCCCGCGTGCCACTAACATTCCCGAATGGAATTTGGGAACGAGCTTGCCACCGTGCCGTACACTTCAGTAGGCGCGAGTCCTGACAGGGAGTTTGCCCCGTCCTTCCTCGTCCCAAGCTCTGAGACTGTGTAATAACTATTTTTGAAAAAGTGGAGTGGGGATTTTTTCAGAAAACGGCTTCTCTTTGATGAAGCTATCAAACAAAATCCCTTGCATTAAGAAACTTTCACCCACTCA